>ERZ501061.98-NODE-98-length-32672-cov-4.228225_pt1 | contig 32672 bp, 19 predicted proteins | sample MGYA00510854_ERZ501061 | MGnify/ENA primary metagenome ERZ501061 (study PRJEB25958, sample SAMN03398515) | human skin metagenome | study: EMG produced TPA metagenomics assembly of the Human Skin Microbiome Metagenome (human skin metagenome) data set.
CCGTGTCAACACCTTGTGCTGCAGTCCTCGCAACAGCAGCAAAGCATTCAGCGCAGCCATACGGACGGGCGGGAAGTTGCCTTCGCGCGTGTACTCGAGAAAGTGCACAAGCTCCAAAGGACGCAAGTTTGCAAACACCAACGCTTGGTGAAAATCGAGCGCTGCGATCGTTACGACGTTGTGGTACGATGGCACCAGGCGATCTAGCACCTGCAGACGCTCGACTTCTTGTATGGCCACAGCACGCAGCTCCATCTCCTCTGGTGAATACGTCTCATCTGCATGCGTCGAGTAGCCAGCACTGTCGATAGGGATCAGTGTGCCTGCAAGGGCATTGATGATGCTCGCAAGATAATAGTCATCGACGAATCGGTTCGTCGAGTTGTCGTTGTATCGGAGCAGGTAGATCAAGAACCGTTGTACAATCACCAAAGCACGCCCCCGGTGGTCTCGCACCCGCGCAATCGCATGGATGAGGGCACGGCGAACGAAGTAGTCGGCCATGTCGGAAAAGTCGTTCGGTTTCGGAATACACGGTGCTTCCAATGAGGTCGAGTCGCCTTCGTGCGGCACATCGAGGCAGTAGCTGGTGCGGAAGAGCATGAACAAATGGAACAGACCGAGCAGGTCGAGATGCGGCAGTGCACAATTGGCGAGGCCGTAGGCAGCTTCGGCGCGAATGCGGTAAAAGTACTTTGTGACAAGTACCGTTCGTGTGAGCGTGCTGCTTGTTATGAGACTGGGCATCTGGCTCAGAGCATGTACTGCGGCGAGCTGTGCCACCACGTCTCGGTCTCGCTGCAGCTGCGAGACCCACATGTAGTCCGGCTGTTCAAACTGAATCTGGGCCATCCATTCAAAGTCTGCATCAAGGCGGATCCATTCATACGGCGCCGACGCCATGATGGCTTCATCTTCTTCCGTCCAATCAGCGACGCGCCAGCGCTTCCGCTCGTCCTCATCCTCCCACATTCCGAGTCCAAATCCCAGATCGATCATGCCGATTGCCTCAGCAGCATCCTCATCGCCTGCAGCGGCCGCAGCGGCCGCTGCCTGCCGAGCCTGGAATCGCTTGGTATTACGCCGTACACGCTTGTATTTGGTATTGAACGGCACGTCATACCGCTGGTGCTCGTTCTTGATGTCAAGCACATGCTCGTACGGCGTGCCGTCGGCCTCGTGGATCCGCACTGTCATTTGGCCCTCCCACAGCGACACGGGATTCGATGCAAGTGCATCCTCTGGATGTGCTTGCGCGTAGATTGCTGCAGGCGACTCTTGACGAACATGCATCTCAATAAGGAGTTTCTTTCGGTTAAAGGTCGCGGTGCACAAGAAGCGCGGGCAGCCACTCCCGTTGATCCATTGATCGACAAAGAGCCGGAGATCGGCCCCACTGACCTTCTTGCATGTGCGCAAAAAGCTGTGAGTGCCTAGAGCATTCTGTGTCATTTCGCCCGTGATTGCCTGCAGGAACAGCTTCGGGATCACACGGCCCAGACCAAGCGATGCTCCCATCTTACAAAGCCGGCGGTCCAGAAGGTAAAGGACAAGTGGCGCTTTCAGATTCACAAATGGCAGTAGCTGGGGGTCCAGTGGTTCTTCACGGCCCACCTGGTACAACGGCGGCATGGCAATGTCCCACAGGCACAAGCGATCACAGTCTTTTTTCATGCGGAAGCGGTATTCATTGTTACCAAGAAGCCAGCGCAAGAACATGGACGCCAGGTACTGGCTCAAGCCATGAATTAACCACGTATCGGCCCAGGTCTTCTGCACAATGTTAATGCCAACCCACTGGAACGCGACAGCATGACTTAGGATGTGTCGGTTCTCGAACGCTTGGTCTATCACGGACGGTGGATGAAGCAAATCGCTCGAACATACGGCCAGCGTACTCGCCGTATGACAGTCGACCAACGCGCCATCCACAAACACAAGCTTGAAGGAACCAAAAGGGTATGATCCGTACACACTGCTGATATATTCGATGGCCTGCCAAGCAAACTGTGTTGTGGAACGCAGCTCGTGCTCATGCTCAGGCAGACAGAAAGCCAAAGCCTCGCAGGTGCCAGAGCCTGCGGGCGAGAGCCGCGCCAAGACAAATGGCCCCGCACAGAAGGCCACATGTTGCACGGACGTGGCCACCTGCTGTGTGTAGTAGAAGACCGACTTGTCAGGATCATGCGGGTGCACAGCATGCTCAGTGAGCTCACCGGACGAAACGACAAACACCTCAGGAGCATCGTCGTCCAAGTCGCCGGCATCCACCGAAAGCCGCCGGGGTACGACGAACTCGAGCTCCCATGTGCAACGGTCCCACAACGAATCAATGCACGGCACCCAACAGCGCGAACTGTTCATTCCTAAGGGCCGCGTGTACATATGAGGCACGCGATACGGCGCATCGGCTGAGGGACGAACCACCTGAACCGCTTCATGTGCATCTTCTAGCACATAGTCAATCCGTATAGTGATCATTGCAAACTCTTCTTCCGTGGCCCCGCCCTCTGATGCCGGGACACCAGAGGCTAACGGCTCTGGCCGTACGCTATCCGGCAGTGTGATGCGAAGCTCACCTTCGGCGCCCTGGCTCGCGGCGGAAAAGAGTTCGCGCTTCATCTGCGCGTGCGCATGTATATCGAGGAGCTCTAGTGAAGCCATAGGATCCGCATACTCAAACGCAGCATCTTGGTTTTGTATTTGCACGCGCTGGATATCCATGCATCGTGCATGAAGGTAGACATGTCGGAGAGCCGAATTCGTCGGCACAATCGTTAGCTCCGTATACCCTGCGAGGACTCCACTGAAAGCGAGTTCTAATGCCACCTTCTGGTGGCTCAACGAGAACCCGCGATCCGGCTGCATCGCGGCCAGACGCGCCTACTCGTCCAGCGGTGGGAGCGTCCAAGTCGTATTGACCGATGTTGCTGCGTCTCGCTGGGAGGGCAACGTCACCTCACGCACGCTTAGCGAAGACCCTTGGCAATGTGGATGTCTGTCCAATTTTGCTCGTCTCGTCTCGCCTCCCTCCTCCTCTGGCTGCGCCGTCCCTACCCAAAGCGAGATTGGGGCAAAAGGGTGGCGTTTATCACGTGATCAGCCGTCCAGCAGCGTCGTCTTCTCATGCGCGTGGATGATGGTTAGGTGGGCGTGCGCGTTGTATACACACGTACGGGGGGAAGTGGAGTCCATCTTGTCCCAACACCACCCGTCGCGGGCTTTGCTGCTAGTCCCCGCATCGACGTGCGTGTCTGTCAGAACCCTCGCTGTCGCATCCCGCCGCTTGCATGGATAGCCAAGCAGCCGGCAATGCGCCTGCGGCATCGGAGGCACTAGCAAGTACCTCTGTCTTTCCGCCTCCGCCATTCATCTACCGACTATTTACGAAGCAAAATCTCGCTTGGTTCGGCGTCTTGAAGGAGCACAAAGGCGACGTTGACTGGTCATCCTTGGATGCGCGTGGTCGATTAGATGCACAGAATGCTATTCTCAAAAGTGCAGTTGAAAATGTGCCTGACTTGAAAGAGCTTGTGCCTCCCAATGTGGATTTGGAACGAGAGCTTTCCCCGCCTCGCATAGACTGGATTGAGCAGGATGGTGGCTACCAGCTGTTCGGCCAGCGATGGCCTATCCCAGATGTCACACCATCGTTGGAGGAACTAGGAATTCCGCGCTTTTTCCCCGCGAGTCACGAATTAGAGCGGTCAAAAGTGCTTCAGACGCTTCTTCACACGCTCTTACAAACCTATTTTGAATTGGTTTGCGACTTGTTGCGGCCCATCCAACCATACGACGTGGAGGTTCCAATGCCTCATACCGAAGGGCAGACGACACTCATTTCCTCGTCGCATCTCAAAGACCGTCTGCATCATATGGAGACGGTCGTCATCAACTTCCAGTATCTTTTGAATCAAATGCGACCCCTTGAAGCTCGGGCCTCGCTGCAATCACTCTTACGGCATCAACTTACCGAAAGACGTCAAGCCACTGAGCGCCTTCGCTCTAAGTGTGCAGCCATCCGAGAAGAGATTCAACAGCTGGGCATGTAGTGTCTGGGAGAAAACAACTAGGTGCGAACGAGCAGGCATTGGCATGGGCATGCCTATGTATAATAGTATATATGTACAAACATGTTGTTCTTCATGCTTCCCTACCCCCTTCTCCCTATTATGTTGCCCTCGTCTGCCTTGCACCCTGCTATTCATCTGTCAGGCCGTGTTCATGGAGCACCTCTGTAAGCACAGGTCGACGAACTAGCACTCCTCGAGCTTTTTTCACCGGCCGTTGCCGGCGTGGCGATATTCGGCTTGGGATATCGATGCTCTTATTCGCTTCCTTGTGCAGGGAGACAATCACTTGCTTCTCATCCAGCAATCGAACCAGTTCTCGCATGGGCGAATGCGACGCGTGATCCGCCGCCATAGTCGACTGACTACCGACCAAAATAAGCTTTGTCTTTGCGCGAGTTACCATCACATTCACACGCCGCCGGTCGCGCAGCAATTCACCGGCCACATGTGCTGTATTTGATCGCACGAGCGACACAAGCACTACAGGCCAGTCGCGCCCTTGCGCCTGGTCAATTGTCAATACTTCCGTGCTAGCGCATGCATCTCGAAGGCGTTTGCTCTGCTGTCGGTACGGCGTCAGAACACCGACATCTGTCCCTTGCACACCGGCCTGCCGAAGTGCCTCAATTATGCGCGCCACCCACGCTGCTTCCGCCTCATTTTCTACCAGTGTATCAGTCCGAGACTCCTCAGCATGTACAGGGTCTGTGTCGACAAACACACATGGTCGAGAGGGATCGATGATTGCTTCCAACATGGCTGCAATGCCCGCTTCATTGTCCGTGGCGCAGTCTTTTTTTTGATCGCAGCTGGGAATAATTAGTCGAGCACACGCAACGTCTTCACTGCCACAACTCAACCGCCCCTCATACACGAGCGCATTGCTTAGCGCCATGATCTCAGCATTCATACGGTATTGCATACACAGCATAGCCACTGAGTCAGGATGCGCTTTACACAGCCGCTGAAACAAACTCACGCTCATGCCGTGCGAGGCTGCATCCGTATTTCGCACTACGGGCGTCAACTGGTGGTGATCGCCGATCATGACGAACCTGTCTGCTAGTCTTAAAGGACCCAAGCATGTCGGTACGGTAATTTGACTAGCTTCGTCCATAATGCACACGTCAAATGTACGTCGTGCTAGTGCTGCATCGTTTGTCGCTAGGCACGTAGCCGCGACGATCTGTGCATCTTGCACAAGGTCGACCAAAGCCTCGGCACTGGCTTGGGGTCCCAGCTTGGTCGCCAAAGCGCAGGCATGGACACGTGGGTGAATGCGTGAGAGGGGTCCTAAGCGGAGTACCGGTATATCTAGCAGCTTGCTCACGATCGTGTCGACGGCCGAGTGCGTGTGGCTGCAGAGCAAGACACGCTGGCCCAAGTCGGCAAGAATCCTCACAAGCACCGCAATCGTCGTTGACTTGCCTGTGCCTGGCATGCCCAAGATCAACGTATAATCGCGCGCACACAAAGCACGCTCTATTGCGTGGCGCTGATCTGTATTGCAACTGGCTGCATGGCGCTGGACAAAAGCAGCCATCTTGTCGTTAATGCATGTCCATTGCGGCGTATCCAGATGGACAACACGGCGGCGAAGCATGGTGATTTGCGGCGTCACCTGCTTGTAGAACAGACACGCAAGATTATAGCGTGGCACGCCCATGACAGACATGATATCATCCAAGTCTACACGAAATGTTTGCGGCTTGCCGTACTGAGACTCGTACTGAGTAAGCGCCAGATCCAGCGAAGACTCAGGTCGCACGTGGAACTGTGTCGTGGATGCCTCAACACGTCCACGGAGAAGAAACGCTGTTACCGGCGTCTGCACGGCAATACAAACAACATCTTCAGGCATGAAAGCGACTTTCGAGGCCGGAATGGAAAATGCACACAAGCCATCCATCTTTCGTATCATCATTAGATTCGGCACACACCGTCCCGTGGCGGCACGGGCGTCGGCAGGCATCGTCCAAAGTTCGTGCTGAAAACGCAGAAGCCCACGCTCTTCATGCGAAAGCAACGCATCCCAGTGCGCAAAAAAGGCCATGTCCTCAGGTGTCAAGTGATCCGTCGAGTCGGCATACAAGTCTGCAATGGGCGACTCTGTGTCCGAGACATGTTCGACAGCGCGTCGATACAACATGCACGAGTCGCGAGAATAACACCGCTGGCACTTGTACTTATTGTCGATCGTCGGTGGAAGAAATCGCGGGCTTACATCACACGCTAAGTCTTCTAGATCAGCTTCTGTGAGATCGAATTCAAAGCTGTCTTCAGAAGCAGGTGTGGGCACCTCAGCCGGTTCGGAAGGTGCGGACACATGAGCAGGGTCTAGGCTTTGTTGGGGTAAAATGTCGATGGTACCTTCTGTTGGAGAAGGAAGGAGCGCAAGCTGGACTTTAAACGAAGCCATTTCATTGCGCGCCATGATCAAGCTTCGGACTTCTTTTGTGTTGCGGTGAACGGGTCGTATTTCACTATTTTGGACGTAAAAAAGTAGTCCATAGTCGACGCTCACACCATACGCGTCGGCTAGAATCATCGTATAAAGGCTCGTTTGCGCAGTGTGTTCCATGCTTGAAGTAATGCGACCCGTCTTGACTTCCATTGGCAGGATGCATTTCCTAACACCGGCCGACGTTTCGATCTCTGCTTCCAGACACAGGTCTAAGCGTCCCTTCAGGCCATACATCGGACAAAGAATATCCGATTCAGTCCCAATGATGCGTGTAATGCACATTCGGATATGCGCATTCATGCGAGTGTCATGGATCTGAGCCATAGCCTTGCGCCTGGAGTCATCGCGAAAGGATAGAAAAGTCTCGGCAAAGCGTACAAGGGACGGAACGGCAGCAATAAGATCCCTCCTTGCCGTGTCTGTCTTCGTGTCGACTAGCACCAGAGCCTGCTGAGCCTCTTCAAGCTGTCGCTCGATCTCGGCTGTTATAAATGCGCATGAGAAATTGCCTATACGATCCCATTTGGCCGGTGCTGACACTTCCGGCGAAGGCGCCGGGCTCTCGTGCATGGGATCTATGCTTCCAGTCAAGCATGCTTGCAGCAACGAGTGCACCATCGTACCCAAGACAGCGACATATGTCGATTCGGTCGGTGATCGAATTCGTTCTTGCAGCATCGATTTTCGCATGCATGATGCCACGCTGGCAAGTCGAGAGGACGATATAATAACATCTGGATGAACAACAAGCAAGCGCGCACTTTCTTTTGTCGAAGAGTGCGAAAATGTTGAGAGGATCATGCATGGCACACCGTCTTCGGAATCCCATTCGCCTATCAAATGGACTGTATCATCTGGCTTAACAAACGTAGATTCCCATTGATCACGAAGTCGCGCGTATCCATGCACGGCCGGAAAATGATGCAATTCCGGCTGGAAGTACATGCTTTGGCTCAGAGGGGAAGTGCATTTGGTCGACGGTATCAAACCATGCGTGATGTCTAGCTCCAGTATTTTTTCGATTTGAATGCCGCGGATACCCGAATATTCATTGGCATAAACCTTCACGACGCGTGCGCGAGAAAATGCTCGCGTCGCTAGCATTGCGCGGTGCGACTGCTGGTTCAGGACAGGCACATCTTCTTCAGAACATGTCTTTGTCAACGACGGCAGCTGCTGACTCAATCCATCTGCAAACGCATCATGCGGTGCCTTTCGGATTGAACGAGCTGATGAAGATGGGCCAGGGAGACTGTCTAGCAATTGATGGAAAAACTCCTCCTCAACTCCGTCCATAGTACAACATCCGAGGCCCTTAAACGAACGCGCTCTTCTTTCATTTCACTCGATGCACGCGCGTCTTTGATCTAGCAGCAACATTCTGACTAATCGCTCACCCATGAACCGAGTGGATCAACTCGAGCCGGTATTGCACGCGTTATTTTCGATGCGGGGCACTCAAAATATGGGCGCACATAATTTCCGTTTCCAGGGTTTCCCCACGTTACTACAGGGCTAAATATACAAGAGTGGGCGCAAGGGTACAGCGATAGAGTGCGCACACTAAAAAATGAACGACATGATCTTTTTGTACAAAGGAAGAGAGCGCTTCTCAGCCCGCTCTTGCTCGAGGACTTCAAGAGGCACGGCTTCACGACGTCCGGTTTGCAAGTCCATGTCCTCGATTCGAACGAGTCTTGTTCGGTGATAGATTTTATAGGCAAGAAAGAAAACAAGCACAATCACCAGCGACAGCATATTCTCGAAAAAGGTGTAGGCGCGATCCTGCGGAGTCATTTTGCCCTCGCCAATTGGGAAGGCTGAACGGTAAAAGTAAGCAATCAGCACAAGCAAACTCATGAACAAGCCACTGTACGACCCCATAATGCCTAATGGCGAAGTCCATGGAAGCTCCGCAAGTGAATTGCCTTGGCGCGTCCACGCTGCTCGAAAACGAATATGGCATAAACAGATAGATCCCCAAGCAAAAATAACAGCCAAGCCACTGATGCCCAGGAGCCATGAAAAAACAGTGGATTCTTGCGTTGAGTAGATGAGAAATCCGAGCAAACCGAAAAGCAACGTCAAAATCACAGCGGGGAGAGGTCGCCCAGCGCGATCAACGTACTGGAAAAACTTCGGTGCAAACCCTTGTTCGGAGAGAGCGAGAAGAGTACGACTGCTGGCAAAAACAGCTGCATTGGCAACGGAAATTGTCGAGAGAATGATGACTGCATTGACAATGTGTGGAAGTACTTTGATTTGTCCAATCTGCAATGCAATCACAAATGGTGACTGCTTTGGATCATAAGAAGAGCCACTGTCGTCATGAAGTTTAGGATGATCGTAGGGCACAATTAATGACACCAGAAAAAGCGAAACGATGTAGAACAAAATAATGCGCAGCACGATTTGCTGACAAGCCTTGGGCAACACCTTGCGTGGTTCCCTTGTCTCCGCGGCAGCAAGACCAACAAGCTCCGACCCAGCAAAAGCAAAGGCTACACCAGCAAATGATGCACAAAAGCCTTTGAAAGAGTTGTTGAATGCACCAGGATTATGCCATGTAGCAGCACCTAGATACTTATTGCTAGGCGTACCACCACAATCAATGCAAATCATCACGATAATCAAACCAATGACTGTTATTACTTTGATCAGCGTAGCAATAAACTCAAACTCGGCATAGCCGCGCACCCCAAACAAATTTATGACGAGTAGCACGATGAAAAAAATTGCGATCCAAACACCTCGAGGAACCACTTCTTTCGTATCCCAGAACTGAATCATAATGGAGGCTGCAGTAAACTCAATCGGCGCTGTGACAAGCCACTGCAAAAAGTAGTTGTATCCCATTGCAAAACCCCACGCTGGATCGATAAATCGCGTGGCATACGCAGAATGAGCGCCGGACACCGGAAGCACAGAGGCCAATTCGCCAAGGCTGAATACAACACAGATCAGCATGAAACCCATAATGAAAAAGTTGAGGATCAGACTTGCTGGTCCTCCATTTGCAAGTTCTGATGCAGATCCAATAAAAAGACCAGTTCCAATACCGCCACCAAGTGCAATGAACTGGACGTGCCGGCTATCTAGTGTTCGTTTTAGAGCAGATTTTTCCGGCATGGCCATCACGCTGTGGTCATCTGTTTCGTAGAATTGTTTCGCATTTTCGTGCTTTTCTTTCTCAAAAACCTCTGGCTTTCCTGCCAGATGATTATCAATGCTGTCCGCATATGAAGTGTCTGCGGTGTATTGTTCTGGCGCACGCCTAAAACTGTTGACCCAGCTCTCCAGAACGGTCATTTGCGAAGGGTATCAGTGAACAGTCTGGGGTATACCGTTCGAGCAAGTCCTCTTATTATGCATTGGATAAAGACGCATAATCTGATTCTTATCTGTATTTCCAGCATCCTTTGGTATTCCTCCTGCAGCCTGCTAAATCAAAACGCGCCATTCCCCGCATGAATTGCTCACCATTTTCAACTAGACCTCATTCGGACACTGCAACCATTTGTTTCCATGCGTGTGATCTGTGATTTTTGTAATAAACCCGATATTGCGGAACATCTCAATCTAGCTTCTGATAGTGTATGCTCCAATCACATTTCTGCATGTCACTAAAATTATGGGGAAGATTCTTGTTCCCCGCTTTTCTAGATTAATTTGCCTTTCAAATCCTTTCATTCGTATGCCACTATAGATTTTTTTTCACGGTTGATAAGGGGTAATGATAGCTACATGATACAGTCAATATTCAACCCCTTATCATCCAAAGGGCTCATAAAAACGTGTAGGTAATTAGACATGCATAATTACGATATCGTCAAGTGATATGCGTGATTATTCAAAAGAAGACCTCGAGAATTCTTCTCCAGCGTGGCTTCAAGTAGTCAGCCCGAACTTCAGGCTCTGTTTCAGAGTCCATGTGAGGATCGCGACGGCCTGTATGTAAATCAATCTCATGGATGCGCACAAAACGTGCGCCAGTGAAAAGCTTATGCGCAAGGAAAGCAACTATAATGATCACCACGGATAGATACGACTGGAAAAATGCCTTTCCTCGTTCATATCCATCCATTTCTGCTTCTCCAATAGGGAATGCAGAAATATAGAATGTGGCCATCAATACAAGGATGTTGAGAATCAACGCAAACCATGAGCCCCATTCCCCAAGCGGTGAAGTCCATGGCAAGTCACTCACACGGTATCCAGCCTTTTTCCACGCATATCGGAAGCGTACATGCGCTAGAGAGATACACATCCAGAGCAAAATTACTGACATGCCGGAAATGCTTCCCAGCCATGAAAATATCTCATCCTCTGAGCTCGAATACACCAGGAAGCCCAGAAGTCCAAAGAGAAATAGAAGAGCAAATCCGGCCATAGGACGTCCCTTACGGTCAGAATACATGAAGATCTTGGGTAGAAAACCGCTCTCTGCCATAGAGTACAAAAGACGACTTCCAGTATACACAGCTGTATTTGAAACCGAGACAACAGAAAGCAAGATCACGGCATTGAATATAGCAGGGAGTGCGTGAATTTTTCCGCGTTTAAGCGCGAGCACGAATGGGGTGGCACGCGGCGAAGAACTCGATCCGACCAGATTTGGTTCGTCATAAGGAACAAGCAATGTCACCATAAAAAGCGACAAAATGAAAAAAATTATGACACGGTATACCACGAACTTAGATGCTTTAGGTAGTTGTTTTCGTGGATTACCCGCTTCACCCACCGTCACACCAATCACTTCAGTGCCTCCATAAGCCAGTGCGGCAAAAGCAAACGCATTTGAAAACCCTTTGAATCCATTGTTGAACGCGCCAGGATTATGCCAAGTACCTGCTCCAATATAATGATGATTTGGCGCTCCACCGCATACGATGACGACGCAACAAATAATAAACCCGACACAGGATAGCATTTTTATTGTCGTAGTCAGCATTTCCACCTCGCCAAATACTCGTGCACCAAACATGTTCACAGTTAGGACACCTGCCACAATCAATGCTACCCAAATACCTTTGGGAACCACTTCATCCTTGTCCCAATACCGTATAATCATACACGCAGCCGTGAGTTCAGTGGGAAAAATGATCAGCCATGTCATCAAGTAATCCACTCCGACTGCGAACCCAAACGATGGGTGAACAAATCTTGACAGCATATGAGAGTAGGAACCTGCAGAAGGGAATGTAGCCACCAACTCACCCACGGCAAAAATCACTGTAATGACCATGAGTCCAAGCAGTATGAAACCAATCATCAAAGATCCAGGGCCACCAGAGCTGAGGATATTCCCTGATCCAATGAAGAGACCAGTTCCAATACCGCTTCCCAGTGTCAGGAAACAAAGATGCCGCATGTTGAGCTCTCGGCTGAGTTCCTTCCTCGGCACCTGCTTATCAAGGTAGGCGTGTGACGAGTCATTCTCGTAATTACCTTCTTCGACTGAGGCAGGATGTGTGGTATGACATGATACATCAGCTTTGTCTTTATGTATGGTGCTTTCACCAAGCTCAAATCGATCCATTGTTATGCCATCAAATAGACTGCTGCACAACTTGAGCAGACTCACAAGGTCTACTGCACTTGTCGATGGACTAGCCCCAAGTCCTGACCAAGTAACTTGAAACTTCGCGAACGTGGGTGTGAGATGGGCCTGAGATCACGTGATCCTCATACGACGGCGCCCCTCACGTGCGATTGTTGAGCAAGGGCCTGAAGCCACACCACGCGGTGTCACGGATCGTAAGTGGATTGGCTATGCTAAAGATGCGAAGGGGGAAATATAGGAAGGGATACATCTACTAATATGTCGTCGGAATTCGTAAAACTGTTCAGAAAAGGGTGTTCCAGATTTTCAAGTATACAGGTTTGGCGCGCCATTCTGCACGTTCCTGTTCAAGAACCTCTTCTGAGACTGGATCACGACGACCCGTTTGAACATCAATTTCATCAATACGCACGTGTCGCGTCCGTCTGATAATTTTATGCAAAATGAATGTCAAAAGAATGATAGGAAGCGAAAGCATGCTCTCAAAGAAGTTATTCACACGATCACCTGCGGTCATTGTTCCCTCTCCAATAGGCCAAGCTGCGTTGTAAAATGCAGCCATTAACACAAGGATGTTTAAGACAACAGAGAAAATGGAGCCCGGAATGCCAAGAGGCGATACCCATGGCAGTTGCTCTAGCTTATTTCCTTGTCGAAGCCATGCTTTTCGGAATCGGATATGTGCGACACAAGTAGACGCCCAGGAGAAGATAACAGAAAGTCCAGAAATACTCACCAACCAGTTGAAAATGGTGTTAGGGTTCGAAGCATAGATCAAATAACCCAGTAAACCAAAAAGCAAGCTTACGCCCATGGCAGGAAGCGGACGCCCTTGTCGATCAACATATGTAAAAATTTTAGGCGCCATGCCAAGCTCGGCAAGCGAAAGCAAAGTGCGGCATCCGCCATAAACAGATGCATTTCCAACAGAAAAGGCCGAGATTAAAATTACAGCGTTGAATATCTGAGGTAATGCATAAATTTGACCTGTTTGAATGGCAAGAACAAATGGCGAGTTACTGGGATCATTACCGTCTCCTTCAAGGTGTTTGTTCGAGGCAGGAACAAGAAGTGTTACCATCAACAGGCTGACAATATAAAAGATAAGAACCCGCATAATTACTTGCTTCGCCGCTTTGGGAATATGCTTCCGTGGGCTGCTAGTTTCTGCTGCAGCAATGCCCACAATCTCTGTACCCGAATAAGCAAAGCATGCTGTGATGAAAACAGAACAAAAGCCTTTAAAACCATTCAAAAAGGCTGGGTTTTCGTGCCAAGCGTGTGCGCCAAAGTATGTTTTAGCAGGTGAACCACCCACATCAATAACGATAGCACAAATAATAAATCCAATACACCCAATCACCTTAAGGGAGGCGGCAATGAATTCAAATTCACCATAACCACGCGCGCCAAAAATATGAATGAAGGAAATAGTAAGAATGAAGATTGTCACCCACACACCGCGTGGCACAACCTCGTCTTTATCCCAAAATGAAATCACAATAGTGGCTGCGGTGGCTTCCAAAGGGAAGGTTGTCAGCCATTGGAGCCAGTAATTCCAGCCCATGGCAAAACCCCATGAAGGATCGATGAAACGCACCGAGTATGTTGAAAAAGAGCCAGATATAGGTAAGACAGCTGCCAGCTCACCAAGAGAGAAAATGGTAGATATTACCATCACAGCCACAATAATGAAGGCAAGCATGAGTGATCCGGGCCCGCCTGTGGCCAGTGTGATACCTGACCCAACAAAGAGACCTGTTCCAATGCTACCGCCGATAGCAATCAGTTGAATATGACGACCTTCAAGCGAGCGCTTGAGACCGGTTTCTTCAGGTATCAATGCGACACCACCATCTTCAGTCTTCACCGCAACAGTGGTGTTGGTAAATTCATCTTTTCCTAGCGTGTCCTTATCTTTTTCTTTCGCATCAATGTGACTATGATGCTCGGATGGAAGTTCACCCATGTAGTTTGGCTCCTTGCCTATTCCACGTTCGGCAGGTTTGAAACTATCAAACCACCTCTGAAACACGCCCATAGTAGTGGCGTATTTCTGAAGGAATGCGAAGTGTGATGCCGTTTTCCTTGTGTATGGGATTTTCTCGCTCTGCTTTCACATGTGATCTGATAGTCGACAATCATTGGCCAATTAAATAACTTAACTAACTGAAGCCCTGTTCAAATCGAGAATCTTACTAGGGAAATAAGTGCTGCGCACCCATACGACATTGCAACGTATCCCGGGTAGAGCAAACAGGCTGCGAGTCCACCAGCCAACTCGTGACTCTTAACAACAGCGGTCAAGGCGTATGTGATTTTACTTGTATACCAGCAAACATACTATATTCGAGGCAAAGAAACAGAGACAAAACGAGACAAATGAAAGACAGACATGCACACTAGGGACAGGTATGGTGCCACACGAAAAACTAGACACCATATGAGTTCGTGAAACTAGAATACAATGGTATACAATTCGTAGCGCTGGTTCGGTCACTCAGCCGAACTAGAAAAAGATGTGAAGCAGCCTTTTTCCCAGAGGTAGAGACCGTATTTGAGCGCGTTCTTGTTCTAAAACTTCCATAGGCTCGACCTCCCGCAATCCCGAGTCAAGATCAATTTCCTCTAGCGGAACGATCCTGGTTCGTTTAACAATTTTGTACGCGAAAAAGAAAACCAAGAAAACAACCAGTGAAATCATACCCAAGAAAAACTCATAAGCGCGCCTGTCAGATGTCAGATCACCTTCATCAATGGGAAAGGCAGAATTGTAGAACTGTGCAATGACCACTAATACGTTGAAGATTAGTCCAATGTAGCTTCCATACACGCCCAATGGTGACTGCCAGGGAATGCCAGCTAATGGACGACCCTGTCGAACCCATGCAGCACGGAAGCGTATGTGTGAAAGACAGATAGAAGCCCAAGTGAATAAGATAGAGAGACCGGAAATGGCCAAGAGCCAATTGAAGACCTCAGCGCCATGATCATCACCGACATAAACCATGAAGGCCAGCGCGCCGAACAAAAGACTCAGTATGGCAGCTACCAATGGGCGACCTGCACGATCCACATATGCAAATATTTGAGGTGCCATTCCTTGACCTGCAAGAGCATGAAGCGTTCGGCTGGCAGCAAAAACAGCCGAATTGGATACCGAAATGGCAGACAACATGATGACTGCATTCACGATATCGGGGAGAACCCTGATTCCACCGGATTTGATCGCGAGAACAAACGGTGAGCTGTTCGGGTTATTACCACTCTTTCCGACCGTTAGCATAGGATGATCGTATGGTACAAGCAGCGTGACCATGAAGAGGGACAAGGCATAGAAAACGATCACACGATACATAACCAATTTGCATGCACGAGGCATGAACTTTCGAGGATTGCTTGACTCAGCCGCCGCAAGACCCAGCACTTCTGTTCCTGTAAAGGCAAAAGCGGCCGTTGTAAGCACACTGCAAAATCCCTTGAAATTGTTATTAAAAGCGCCAGGGTTGTACCAAGTACCGGCACCCCTATAGCCACCGTTCGGCGCACCTCCGCAATCAATGACTGCGGCACAAATAATGAAGCCGATCAAAGTAAGCATTTTCAATGAGGTCGCACAAAATTCAAACTCAGCATAGCCTCTCGCACCGAACAGGTTCAAAATGATTATGAACACCCAAAAGATTGCCACAATGGCACCATTGGGCATTGATTCATCCTTGTTCCAATAAGAGATTACAATAGTAGCAGCAGTGAATTCCAATGGGAAGGTAGCTAGCCATTGCATAAGGTAGTTGTATCCAATAGCAAAGCCAAGCGCAGGATCAACAAAGCGTCGTGAGTATGCACTAAATGCACCAGGGAGAGGGTATAGAGATGCAAGTTCTCCCAGCGCGAACAAAACAGTCAATATCATAAATCCCATCAGTGTATAGTCAATGATGATACTGCCGGGTCCGCCATGGGCTAAGGTAGAGCCAGAGCCGACGAACAAGCCTGTACCAATACCGCCGCCGAGCGCTATGAAAGCTAGGTGGCGACTTTTCAAACTCTTTTTAAGAATAGGCCGCTTCGTGGCTGGTATGTTTTTCATGTCTTTCGAGTTGACAGAATCGGAATTCTCGCCTTCGTAGCTCAAGGTAGATTCATGTCGCTTCTCGTTTTCGGACTGCAGCTCATAATCTTCTTCAGTAATGGCGGGTTTGAAGCCATCGACCCAATTTTGCAACAGCGTCATAGCTAATAATGTGAAAGTTGGGCGTGGCAGCACCGAAATTAAGGTGCGAGGTGCAAAACCAGATTCGAGGAAGGAACGCTCCGACTTGGTTGGTGGACGCAGATACACCCTGTTACCTCAAGGAAAGCTGAATTGAACTTCAGGAGCTTTTTTTCGGTCTGCTCTTCCTGGGGTCAGGTACACAACTCGGCCGGATTCTCTCATGCCGGACAGAAAAATTTGATTTCGCACCTACTACTGGCATATTTTGGCCGTCAAAACAGACTAATCAGAACCGATAATAATGATGCTGGCACGTGGGCTGTGCTGTCAGGTTTGTATAGCGTCTCCATATATTCAATGAACTATCAACCAATCAAAGGTGCTCGAATGTGCTTAGCTGGAAGTCTTGAACCACTTTCAAGCTTAACTCAGGGCTCTTCAGCTTGACGCTTTACCCCGCGTTTCGCATCATCAAGAAACTTGTCAATCGAAAATGGATCGTTCGTATCCTTCTCAAATTGCACAGGTCCGGAGCGTGGCTCTTGTGATTGCGCGCCGCTGAATCCCTTCCTCGCACCAAGCCCGAATCGGTCGTGTTGGAGCTCATCACGAATACCACTTTCAGTCCCACCGCCATACATATCGTCTGCGCCACCACCAGATCCTGGACGACTGTAAATAGCCGCAGCAGCGGACGAACCCTGGAATAATGGCTTATCGTATACATTATAGGAATCATCATCACCAAATGTGCTCGATAATGCTTCCCGGTTGAAAAGTCGCGCATCCGTCATAGACTCTTTGCTCATAGTGGGCTTGGCGAGACCAAGAGCTACTTTTTCTGAGATGTCCCGATTTTGCTCTTTCGCAAACACACGTGCGCGTTGCTCCTTGCCCATATTGCTCATGCGCATTTCACGCTCACGCTCACGCCGACGCTCTTCACGCAACTTATTTCGCTGAGCAACCTCTTCTTCGTCGTCTTCTTCATCACTCTCACTGCTACCATATGCAGTCAGAGAGGTTGAATGGACACTTCTCTCATTCGAAAGACGGTCTCTTGAAGAAGACGAAGCTGAGAAACCTGCTCGCTCGTCGCGAGCGCGCTGTGCAAGCATCCGTAGGCTTTCTTCCCGTGCAGCTTTTTCTTGGGCAGCAATCTTTTGCTGCATGAGGTTTCTCTGTCGTACTTCTTCACGCGCGTGACGATCAGCCAAGTTCAGGGCCTCAGAAAACTGTGCAAAGTTGTCATTCACATGTACATCCTGCATGCCACGCCCACTAGCTGCCAGACGCTTGTCTAGTGGAATCGTGTAACCTTTGTTATTTTTCCAGTTAGAGATACAAGGTGGAATCATCCATTCTTTTTGTTCTTGCGCAGTCACTTTTCGCGGCGGACTTCGTAGTACAGGTGGCGGTGGACTAGGTGGCCCGTTCGGAACCTTTTTGAACATATGTCTCGGTGGCTCAAGAGGGTCCTCTACCACCTCTGTCATTTGTATGATGCGTTGTTTTCTCCCATCAGCGTTCTGTGATGCTGGTGTGTATCGCAAATAACTGATGTTGCTGGATGTACTTGAAACATTCTTTGGTTGCGCAGTTTTGACTTTGCCATGCACGATAGCTTCTAATGCCTTTCGTGTGGATTCCGCAGTCGACGACACTTGTTCCTCGGATGGACGCTCAATCGATCGGCTTCTATCTCTCACGTCCTCCCGTTCAGAAAGAGGCACGAGGTCTTTGAATTGAGATTGGACACGCTGACCCTCACGACGACCTTGTTGGACGATGGCATCATATTGGGGCTTCCCTTCTCTATCGACTTGAAGCGTCAATACTTTTCTTGCACCCTGACAATGTGAGTCATCGAACTGCAATTTTCGCAACGTACCAACATACTGGCAAGTATTGGCCGCTAAGACTCTTGCTTTACGGTGTGGACGCTATCTTGTTCGATGACATTACCTCCAATTTTTGTGGTGGCGATGATCTGGTCACGTGATACGCACGGTCGTAGCATCGCGCGTGTTGCTCATGGTTGGTGGTGTTGGTTCTTGGTTGAGTTGCCGAGCTGGTCACAGCATGACATGACTGACGCGAGTGAACCTAATCAGCATCGATGCGAGGCGAGAGTTGAGAGTATATTCCAGGGTCAACATACTTTAAATACTCATCCTGCACCTCGTGTCACATACCGACACTTACTCAGCACATCTTTCGAGACTACGTACGTCGTCTTTCAACTAAGACAGGAATCCATTACGAGTTATTGCGCATTGTGATGTTGATGCAGCCTACGCCCAATGTATGTTGTCTACGCGATATATTCTTTGTGTCTAACATTTAGTCGAGGCCTCTCGTCTTGGGATAGATGAGAAGAATGTGCCTTTCGCCGTGTTACAGTGGAATGCATTTGTAAGTGAAATTAGCTAGACCATGTCTAACCGCAGATTGCCGTGAATTATGTGGCGCGAAAGTATGGCATTAATCGATTCAATTGCACAGTGGAAGAGGCAAAAAAGCGTTGTCCTAATCTCGTGCTCGCACATGCGGCATCATATGGAGTACGTGTCATGATTCAACTCACAGGAAGCCTGGCGATAAAACGCCACAGTACTATCAAGATCCAAGTCGCGAAACGCACAAGATCTCACTTGATATGTACCGTCGGGAGTCAAGAAAAATCATGGACATTTTTCAGCGACGGCTTTTGCATGACCGTGTAGCAGGTGATCATGTGAATTTCAAACTAGAGCCGATTGTTGCAGACGGGTGGGCTCCTGCAATTTTAGAAATGATGAATGATTCAAAAGACCACGACATTTTGTTTGAAAAGGCATCTATAGATGAATCGTATTTCGATTTATCTGTTTATGTTCGAAAGCAATTGCTTCTTCGTTTTCCCATGCTTAATATTCGGGATGATTTGAACAAAGCTGACGCTGAAACACGTGCATTAATCTTGGATAAGGAACTCCCGGCTGTTCCCGCTTACGTGCAAGACGATATGCGCATTCGTGCGTGGAAAACAGTGGGAGCTTGGTGGCCAACTAATGAGCATCACGACGACAGTGACGCTTTATCACTAACGTGGATTGACATGGCTCTCGCTATCGCAGCTGAGAGAATGATCTCGATACGACATCATATAATCCAGGAACTTGGGTATACAACGTAAGTGAACGTGTTCAAACTGATGGATTTTTTCTCAGATCTGCTGGTATTGCGACAAATAAAACTTTAGCGAAGGTATGAGCGTTGATTTTTTTTCTAATCTACAAGCTTTGCTCATCGTTTCATAAACCGTGCGGTCAAACAGTATTGCTTCCCAGATTCACCTATGCATTTTTATCACCGATTCCATTCAGGAAAATTCGCTTCTTGGGTGGGAAATTTGGTGCCAATGTCGAAGAAGAGTGGAACCAGACAAATGTAAGCGATTTATGGAATGTATCTCTTGATAAAATGCGTGAGCGATTCGGCTCGGATGGCCAATGGCTTTACCAACTACTTCGAGGAATCGATTCGTCTGCTGTTCAGCAGCGTTCTGCGAATCATTCAATGATGTCAGTCAAGAACTTTAGGCCTAGGTTGACCTCATCGAAGATGGCTCTCTCGTGGCTTGCGGTATTGTCGTCTGAATTAAGCAAGCGTCTTCAAGAGGAAAGAGAAGACGACCCACGCATGTTTCCTCGCACGCTAGTGCTAAGATACCTTATTTCTAACTCGTCGGGAGTCAAAAGTCACCAGGTCCCATTTGGACAGATTGCCAACGAGCATTTGGACCGTGAAATATACACTCGTGCAGAAAAACTATGGCACGAATCTATCGGTCGTGTGATGCATCGCCCTGGCCCTAGTCGTGTCGAGCTGAGTCTTTTGGCGCTCTCTTTTGCCAGTATCGACCGCACTGCGCGTGATCAGCAACCACTGCGCAATTTTCTCTCGCCTCAGGTTCATAACAAACGGAAAGCGGACATGAACCCAGAAGAACGAATGTGTTCCAAATCGGTTCGCACTACAAAACAAAACGACTATGAAATCGTCAAAGATGAAGCTTCTCTCACAGACATGGCACAGTGGACTTGCTCAATTTGTTCGCACACATTACACGTGCCTATCTTTGAGGACCCCGAGTCACATTGTGATAACACTGAGCGTCCCTCTTTCTTACAAATCCTTGCTCAAGCTCGCATGGAGCACGAGCACTGGCATATGGCTATGAAACTGGCAGAGATGTAGGAAGATTTTCTCGAATCAACAACCTCGGCTCATCTAGTGTTCTACCTCGCGGGCATGTCCCGCCTATCCCTCTTATGTTTGCTTCATTCCACGCTGACAACTTGCAAACAAGAGGGTTCGAACTCTAGTCTTCTTGATTAGTCATCTTTGCATGGGGCACCGCGAGCTCAGGACCTGAATGAAAGAGACGGTACCTGACCACGCCACTTTTTCCTTTGTCTTCCGTCCAATGTTCGCATATAGTATATTGCGCTCAGCTCGCTCGCAATTGCGAGTCCCAGTTGCACTGAGACGAAATGCTCGCACTATAATGCATATGTCAGCGAGACGAGCAGCAGCATTTACAGGAACTCCTGCCTATATCGCCAAGACAGTAGCAGTGGCATCTCTCACTGCTGCCGCTGCCGTGACGCTCACACTTCAAGGCAACTTGGCTGGTAATATTGCTGAGTGTGATGCTACAGCTTCTGTTAACAAGATGACCAAGGTCTCAACGAAGCCCGATATTTCAGCCCTGGATATTAGCGTGTTGGACGACACTAACGTGCCCATGCGCAAGCGGATGGAGACGTACGTCAAGCTGTTGCAGCGTCGATTGGTGGATGATATAGAAGCGGAAGAAAATGCTGGACGTACATCGCATGAACCTAAGCATTTTACCGTTGAGTCTTGGACCCGCAAGGAAGGTGGAGAAGGTACATCATGTGTGATTCAGGACGGTGAAGTGTTTGAAAAAGGCGGGATTAATGTGAGTGTTGTATATGGTAATTTGCCGCCTTCTGCAATCCGACAAATGTCTGCAGACCACGGTGGACTCACTGAACGTGTAGGATATAAGATCGAGGGTCGTGACGCCGAAGTGGATGGCTTGCCCTTCTTTGCGACGGGCATTAGTGTGGTAATCCACCCCAAAAATCCCATGGGACCTACGGCGCATTTCAACTATCGATACTTTGAATTGATGCATCCCAAGACACTCAAAGATGGCTCACCTAACCCGCGCTATAAAAAGGATGAGCCTGTAGCTTGGTGGTTTGGCGGTGGCGCTGACTTGACACCGATGTACCTGTTCCCTGACGACGCAAAGCATTTCCACGAGATTCATAAGGCTGCCGCTGACTCTCAAGACCCTGCCTTTTTCCCTGCTTGGAAGCGATGGTGTGACAATTACTTTTGGTTGACACACCGTGGCGAGAGTCGCGGTATTGGTGGTGTGTTCTTCGATGACTTGACTTTGCCATCATGGACAAGCAACAAGGCGACATTTATTCCACTGGTCGATGGCTCAAAGAATACAGACCGGCAACTTGTGTCGGCTAAGCAACATGACAAAGAGTCACTCTTCCGTGCTGTCCGTGCGATGGGTGATGCTTTCATCCCCGCATACCTACCCTTAGTGCACAAACACAAATACGACAACTTCACTTCTCAAAACCTTGAGTGGCAGCACCTGCGCCGTGGCCGCTACGTTGAATTTAACCTTGTGTATGACCGTGGCACCAAGTTCGGACTCATGACCCCGGGCGCACGAATTGAAAGCATCCTGATGAGCTTGCCTCTCTTTGCGAGATGGGAATACATGGAAGGAACAACCGGCACAGGGCGTCAAAACTCGACAGCTGCCAGTATGAATGATATTGATAACCAGAAGAAGTACCCGGAGGAAGAGATGAGGGCCCGTGCAGCTATTCAAGACGTGCTGGAGCATCCACAGGACTGGTTAGCCTAGCTTGTGAGCATGGGGTGTCTAGTCAAGCACTCGTGTCCCAATAACTGCATAGCGGCACGCGTCCTCCCGGCGAAGTGATCGAGACAACGGCTGTTCTATTCGCACTAGGGCCTTTTATCACCCATCAGGTTGTCAGTAGAACTTTTTTTTTAAATATACCACCTCTTTGATTTAACGATTAGTTGCGTGAAAAAGGTTCTGACACTATATGGCCCGAGGTAAATCTAATAACTGTAAATCCAATTCTTTGTACATGCGATGCATATTCAGCGAGGGGGCGGGGGTGGTGCCTGTTGTGCGTGAGAGACAGAGGCTGGAGCGCCAGAAGTGTAACTCGACCCACTAGCATAGGGCGTTTGAGAGCTGGAGTCGGGATGGCGGGCAGAAAAGGTACCAAAAAGTGATTTCCATGGGCTCTTGGATTCGTGCTTTTGGGGCGGCACACCACCGTTGTTTTGCAGGTTTTGTTGACCGCGCTCACGCAGGACTGATTTGTGAATAAGCAAAATCATTGACGTACATTTCTCCACAAGGTTAGCGTTGCGAGAGTTGGTCTTGAAAGTAGCCACGCAAATATCGCCTACAAGAGGAATCAGTCCCACACTCAAGGAGAATGCATTATTAGCAATCATATGACGAATGAGTTCTGGCGGAATACTTCACACAGTCAGTTAAACTTGGGTAGCCCTAGGACGTACTCTTCAATCTTCTGCGCTTTTTTTACAATCAAGTGATGGCTCAACAGTGCATCGGTTACGTCACCTGCGATGGGGATCAATCCAATAATGAATGTCCATCCAAATCGGAGACCACACATGTTGAAACCTTTATCTAGTGTATGTGCCCGTTTCTTGAGTTTTCGCAGGATCTTTTCATCATGTTTCGATAGGCCGGGAGGGACTTCGCGCTGGTCGAGTAAGCAGGAAAAAAATCAACATACTTTTCGGCGCTTTTCTTTTCCATCTTCCATATAGTATTCATAGTAGGGATCCTATAGCACTGTTAGCGAACAAAGCTTCAACGCACATCAGGCTCAAACTGCTGTGCCCATTTCTCGAGTTGATTCGACGCCATCATTTTTGCCGCTCCCGTGACAACGGACATGCTGGCTGCTAATGTCAGGTGGCTCGAAAAGTCAATTAGATCCAATCGTTACCTACAGTAGGGAAAACAAAGTTGTCAAAATCACGTGGAATGACGAGCCCTTTGCGCCGCTTTTGAGGTTCCTGCACGGGCCATATTAGGACTTCGCGAATTTACACCGTCAAATCACACACAGTATGCTAATCCTAGCCCGTCATTGGCCACCCAAGCCACCATCAAAACGTTTCCTACACATGTGCAAGAGGCACCTGCACTGAGTCCGAGTTCACCCATCACGAACATATTTCGTGTACATGCGGCATTCTACTCTATTAGTTTCATCGAGACAATGGGAAGCTCCAGGCACAAGTGTATTGTTAGCGTATTTGCTGAAGATGGTCGCGGGTGAAATTCAGCGAAGACGACATCAAAGGACAGCATGCAATTGAAGAGCTAAATAGAGTAAAAGGAATTGGGCAGAATTAAATGAATGCTTCACGAATCTGATAAAACAATATGCCGCACATGGAGTAGAAGGTGGGAACACCAATTCTCATTTTGCGGCGCTGACTGGACACTGAAACTAACTGCATTGATGGCTTGCATTGGAGGTGTCACTGCCGCGTAGGCGACGTAGCAAAGTTTCTTATCACATTCGTGATAGATTGATTCACGCATGGCTTTGAAAAGACTGGTGTGATGGAATCGCACAGGACCACAATGAGTCAAAACCGCACGCATGTTAGGCAGTTTTTAAACTACATACTGACTTTTGTGAGATTAGGATGGGAAGCAACGTCCGATAGATGTCATATTATTCGTTCTCTATTCATTACTGAGTGCACCAAACATCGCAAGAAGAAACGATAGCACAAACTGATGGGTTTACAACGTGATGACCACATAGCATACAATTCTCGGTGTTTGTTTCTTTTGCGCTTGCCTCAATACTATCTTTCGGTGAAACACACTCTATGTTTCGCGGCCATTTCAATTACATCTCACATACCTCCATGCTTGTGTCAGGTCCTCTTGTTCGTCCATATTAATCATAACAAGGTTTCTATATCAAATTTTATAAATCCGTGCTGTCGGTTTATATTCGATGAACAAGATTGAGAATAGACTATTGAATGAGGGGGGCAGAAAATACACGTTCCCAACATGCGGTGTATTTCTCAAAGTATTCTTTGAAATAAATCTGGTACACCAAGCCAGGCAACATTAGTATCACAAAGCCAGATCTACTGCCCTTTCCATAGAGTTGCCTTTCCTCCCCTACGATAATCTACTCCCCCCCCCACCCTCCTCCCATCTTCCACATAGCTCAGCCCAAGTTGCATGATATCCTGGGGAGCAACAGGATTCACATGATCGATCAGTACGTACATCTTAAGCACACGATATGCCATTTATGCCTCAGGTACAACTCCCATATACACAGAATGATTTTCGCTATTGGACAGCAGGCTGCGACTGCAATGATTCCAAAATACTTTGTACCCAAAACGGAGCATCGCCAGCAGGGTCTTCAAACTGCCATTGCCTTTCAGGCGTTTGCAACACAAATCCACGTTGCCCGCGCAAGTCGACCTGCACAGGCCAAGAGCCGGAGGCATCACCTGAAGCAGACATGACTCGGTCTAAAGGTTTGACACAGTCGTTGTAATCATCCTCCTGTTTGGACCGGAGGCCCAGCGTACGTGAGAGAGCTTGCATGCGACTTTTGGTTGATTGTGAGCGATGCAAGCGCGATTGGCTTTGAGCACTTCGACGAGACTCACTCCGCACCAGGATCGTGGGTGGGCGTGTTGGGTCAGAAATGGGGGGTTCTTTGGAAGGAAGAGACTGAGGAGGACATAAAGGAATATCGGCGAGGACCTGAACGGAGCGAGAGGTTTCTTTTATACAACACAGTCGGGGAAGGGTCGTTAAGATCATTTGGCATTTTCGGGCAAACATGCCAGTGTTAGCAGAGCGTCTTAGAAGCATGGGGCTAGAGAAGACAACATCCTCGCTTGGCAGTAAAAGATCTGTCCAAACTTGACCTTTGTGCTGCAGGCCTTTGGCACGTGAAGAGCTAGATGTCGATCTCGATGGCGGGGCCTTTCGGCCAGGGAGCTCACTGCTGGAGGCAACGGAAGAGTCGTCTGTGACACTCGACGGCTCCAGTGAGGCGAAAGAGTCCTCGCGCTGACAACCAAGGTCGTTCATGCGCTCATCAAGCTCGGCCAAGGCCCGCGTCTCTGACTCGTCGGATTGGGGCCGCTGCATGTAATCGGGGCGGATTTGGGGAGGCTCGATTGTCCAGAGAGTTGCGAAGTCGATGGAATGGAAAATCACGTTGCGTTTCACATCTTTGGCCGTCGCGCGCACGTTTGGATCGAGGCAAAGAAGCGCATCGATCAAAATGCGTGCGTCAGAGGGAAAATTCACGGGATAGGCAAAAGAACGATGCAAGATCTTTTGGAATGTCTGGTACTCGTTCGCAGCGCGGAACGGTGCATGCCCGGCAATCATCTGGAAGAAGACGCAACCAAATGCCCACCAGTCAGCGGGCATGCCAACGACCTGATCGTTCAGAAGCTCAGGACTCACATACTCGGCCGTGCCAACGAAGCTGTGCGTTCTTTCGTCCGGCAACGAGTCAGCTGAACGGCCCAATACACGAGCCGAGCCAAAGTCTGTCACGAGAACACGCATATTTCCGTCTAGCAACACGTTCTCTGGCTTGATATCTCGATGCACAACGCCAGCGCGATGAATACGGTCAATCGCATCAGCAAGCTGTGCACCATAGAACGTCGCAGAATCAAGATCTAGCGAGCCATACTTTTGTACATAGTGCAGCAGCTCGCAATTTGGTGCAAGCTCTAGCACAAAGTACAAGCTCTCGCGGTCTTGAAATGTATGATACAGAGTCACCACACCAGGGGTGTTGACAAGCAGGCTAAGGGCCTCTTTCTCCACCCGCACATACTTCTGCTTCTTTTCCTTCAGGATGTGTACCTTGTCGAGTATTTTCACGGCATAAGCTTTGGGCATGTGGTCAGATACAGGCATAGAGCCGGCTTGACCAGCCGCAGCATTGAGCGCAGTCGCGCGTGCCACAAGGACCTGCCGCTCAGCATCGGGCCAGTCGTGTACATCCCACGCCTTGATCACAGTCGAGTAGGAGCCCTCTCCAAGCACCTCGCCGAAGACAAAGTCAGATGTTGTGCGCCGACGTGATGATGCTCGTGAGCTGTCTGACGTGCTGTTTGAATTGGATGTGGCCCGCGAGAAACGCACGTCTTCGGCAGACTGCAATTGCATGCACCGCATCGGTGGCGTTTCGAGCAGGACCGACGACGTGTCCGAGAGTGGCACACGAGGTGATGGCGACCGAGGCATGAGCGTGCAAAGAGACGACCTGTCCGAATGGCGAACATGTGAGGTGCGATGGGTATCGTCACTGGTACGTTGGCGCTCTGGCGACTCGTCGCCATGCAGACGCTGATGCTGTTGCACATGTCTGAGCCAATGCAGTGCTCGCGCGTGCGAGGAGGAGTCACGGTATAGATAGTGCTGAGATGGTGTCTCTGTATCGACACTCGTAGTACTTGCAGCTTTGGATGCAGGTAGTAGCTCAGAAGGACCCGACTGGGCTGCCAACGTCGTCAACGAAGAGCTGGACAGGTGCGACCGCGCGTCTTCATCAACCGATCCTCCCGACAGCGCTGTCACCTCCGTAGATCGCTGATGGGTATCTGATACAGAGGAACGTTGGGATGAGGAGCCATCAGGCACGGCAAGTGAGTTGCGCGACGACGATCGAGACATCTGCCGACGTGCGTCGTCATCCTCGACGGGTCCAAGCATAGGCAGTCTTCGTGATTGCCCAGGCCCATTGCGATACATCCAACGGTCTGTCGGCTGCTTTGGTAAGACCCGTTGTTTCACAACAGGACCAGTCGGCGAAAATGGCGGTGGCGCCATGTCGTGGCCGCCTGCATGCCGTCTCGTCGAGCCTTGAGCACTATCTGGGCGTAGGATTGGTGTGCGCGGATCTGGACGCACATCAGCTGAAGCTTGTGAGCCATTGAACGGTGTCGTGGGTAACGCTTGTAAGCTGTGGTCACTCAGGCTTAACCTTGGTGATGATGACTGAAAGACCGACGGCGATTCGACTCGGATTGGAACCCACCGCGGATCTAGCTGCGGCCTAACATTCCCACAAGGCGGTGCACGAAAAGGCACTGCCTCGATACTCGATGTGCTGTTTGCGGAGCTTATGCTGCTGACAGATTTGGTGCGCCGCCCATCCACGTCACTGCTGCTGCTATTCCCCTCACCGCCGTCCTGGGGTCCAGGATTGATGCAGGTTGACGGGTCATCCACCGTCTTTATGCCAGCCTGAGCCACAGGCTTAGCATGTCTTGGGGGCTCTTTCACTGGTGTCGGCGGAAGTGCGCGGTCCACTCGATCCATCACCACCACACGCGCGTGGGCTGGGAATGTCCCTCCTAGCTTCGCACGTACCACGCAGTCAGACCCAAGTGAGCGGTGCGTTGCACACATGTCCCGACTACGTTCTGACGCTGCTCAAGCAGTGCACGTGACTTCTTGAGCTGCCGCACTCACAAGCCTATTATTTGCCATCTAGATGCAATTCCATGCCGTTGGAGCGCGTCGAAGCGAGCGCATGGATATGACCCACCGTTGAGCACAACCCAACGCGGCTCAGTTACAACCTGTCTTTTCCATCGTGATATATGTATGTAAGGAGAATCGTACGAAAAGACGGCTAGCTGGGATCCATAGATAGCATCGAATACAACGATGGCTCATTTGCCTTCATCCGCCGATGTTTGTGACTCAGTCTGATCATGCGTATCAGAAGAATGTGTCGCAATGTCTTTGCTGTTATCAGCTTGGCCAAACGAGATAGGTGTCTTGCCAAACTGAAAAGAGCCCCCCGTTGACACGCCCGTCGTATTAGCAAATGATGGCCCAATGGCAGCTTTGGTGAAGGATGGCGACGTCGACGCATCTGTGCTGGAAGGACTTGTGCCGAACGAAAAGCGGTGTGGAGCAGAAGGAGACGCTTGTGATCGCGACGAGCTTGCTGAGCCGAATGTGATGGGTTTCGACGTCGTGACCGCCGGTTTTGATGGGGTCTGTGGCAAATTGTCGCTCTTTTCACTGGTCTTGGAACTTGGTTCAGACCCGTTCTTTTCTTTCGCTGCCGTGTCTGAATTCGACATGTCGGACGCAGCTTTCATATCCAGCTGTGCCTGCTCCTTCTTTTCAGTAGTAGAGGGCTTGCCGAAGGAAAAGCCACCTACAGGCACCTGGAATGTCGGTGGCTTTGTCTCTGAGATCGGTTGCACTGCTGATGTCTTTCCGTCCAAAAACGATCGAGTGGTTTTGCCAGCAAATGAAAAGCCAGTGCTGGGAAGCGTCGGGAGTTGAGGCTTACTCTGCAACTCTCGTGCTGACCTATCTTGCATAGAAGTACTCGGGTCCTTTGTTTGAGCCTGTGCATCACCTGCTGCTGGCTGCTCATTCGTATGACCAAGCGATGATTGTGTCGGCCTGTAAGACTCAGCTTCAGATGATGGCTTCTCAGTCGTTAGAATTGAGGCAGATGGAGTGCTCGCAGAAGGGTTCTTCTCCGGCTGGGATGTTGCCGAAAATGAGAAAGCTGGTAGACTACCCGAGGCATCGTTGGCTTTGGACTTGGAAGAAGCCGAGAAGGCAGACGCGATAGGCACGTCAGTTGCTGGCTTGGTCATTGCGGTGAATGCCGAGCCGTTCGCTTTCGGGACTGAAGCGAAAGAAAAGCCAGAGTTGAATGCTGATGTTGCTGGTTTTGGAGGGAACGTACTTGCGCCGGCAGAGGTTGAAGAAACAGTAGCATCGACACCAGTGTCATGATCTCCGTTCTCTTTATTGGACTGATGAACCTCTACCGCAGCACCATTCGTAGGTTGGCTCGTTGGATAAGGAGAACTAGCCGAAGGCTTCGCAGCTGGGGCAAATGAGAAACTGGATCCAAAAGCCGTTGATCCTTTACCCGAAACTTGGTCTTTGCCTTCGCCGGTGCGGCATGCAGTGTTAACAGCAGAGTTGTCTTTATCACCAAAGCTTGAATTTGCCTGGGTACCGAAGCCGAAGCTGGTAGACGGCTTTGTTTTGGAAGAAGGCGAGAAGCTTGTGCCGAATGATGGATGGCTCGTCAAGCCAGAATCCGTCTTGCTGTCTTGAGTGGACTTGAGAGACACTTGCGATCCACTGGCAGACTTGTCAACCGGGCTCATTCCTGGCGCTGGTTTGTCCATGGAAGCAAACGAGATGAGTGACGATGCAGATCCAAATGCACCAGATGGAAGTGTGCGTGTCGAAGTATTTAGTGAGGGTGCCAACGGCGCGGGAGGATGGGAGACTGGCAGCGACGCGGTAGGTGCTGACTTCGGCAAGGGCGCCGATGCAGATGAAGTTGCTGTCTCTGTAGCTGTCGCAGTGGACTTGGGCGCACTCTCGTAAGACGAAAAGACAGGAGGTGCCGAGCCCAAGGTAAACGATTGCGCATCATTCTTTTGCGATGCTGCTGGCTGCTCGATCTTCGGATCAGATTGGGAAATAAAAGAAAAACTAGAAGAAGGCGTGGAAGCTTGCGATGATCCGGCGACGTTTGATCCAGCTGGCTTGAAAGAGAACGTAGGCGCAGTGATAGAAGATGTACTTAACACAGACGAGGTCCCAGAGCCGAGACCCGCAAACTTCGGCTTGTCATTTTGAACAGAAGATGTTGTGGAGATGCTGGGTTGAGGAGGTTTCGCTGCGTGGCTAGGAGGACTAAAGGAAAAACTCGAAGTCGTGGCAGGAAGTGAAAAAGGAGCCGTTTTCATTGATGGTTGCTGCGCAGGTGTCTGTGTTGGGAAGGATGATGGAGCTGCTGGAGAAGTCGTCGTGGTGTCGGCGCCTTGTTGCTTTGTGTGGGGAAGCCACTTTTCATCAAGCTCGGCATGGAACTTGACATACGTCTGAGTGAATTGGACCAGGACATCCTGCAAATTGGCGAGCTCATCGGACCTGTTTAGTACATTCACAAGCTCCTTGACAAGCGACCAGTTGAGACCACGCACGTTTGTCCAATACTCGACAGGCACACGTGCATGTGAAGATGCCGTCGCCGATATAGACGAGCTTGTAGACGAGGCTGGCTTTGAAGACGAATTGCTTTGCCCGAAGGACGGCGGATCGAGGGGCGAAGTTGACTGCGATGAGGAGGGTGGTTTGAGCTCGACGGACGCAAACAGCGAAGGTGCTTTGGGCGGTTCCGCTCGCGCTGTAGCGGGCATAGACGGCATCGACAGGCTAGGGGATACACCTTGACCAGTACCCGCATTTGGACCTGATCTCGCGGGCGAGATCGAAGGCGATGATCCGCTTGCGAGCATGGCGAAAGGGTTAGACGGCGGTGTGCTGGCAGCTGCCTTGAGGCCCTTGCGTTTCGGCAAACCACGGATGACGCGCGGCTCACGCTCTTGTGCATTTACTGGAGCCACATTATCAGATCCACTCGTGTCGGGGCCAACAGAGTGCGGGTCATCGCCGTCTTCACGCTGAATCTGTCGATCCGCAATGCGCTTCATACAAAGGAACGTGTGGCTGGAGGACAGACCACCGGCCGAGGCGGAGGATTCAAACCCAGACGAAGCCGCCTGGCTGGGCTCTCCGCCCCCTGCCTCGCGCATCAGGCGGTCTGGAACGATACACGCCTTCATTGAATAATGTCAGCGCAGTCCTGGCCCAAGCTTGGTTCAGGGCTGGCAGCCTCGGCAGATTCGGCACGCGTCGGTTCAGTAGTTGCACGCGAGGTTGAGACACGGCAGCGGCGGTGGCAACCAACGCGGCCCTCACACGATCAATTGTGCTTGCTTCGCCCGGAGCCCAACGTGCGTACCGAATTGAGTTTGTCCGTGTAGCGCAAACACGTACCGCGCAGCTGCAGAACCCCACGGAACGATGGGACGGCCCCCTGCATACTTGGACGTGTCTGATGCCCAAGTACATTTTGATACACAGAGCAAACGTTGGATCTGGGAAGACGACAGTGGCATTGAGTACGAATGGCATGGTCAGGAACCTTCAAAAGAGGCTGCGAACGACGCACGAATCACGGCAGGTGGATGGGTCAGGGTAATCGGCGATGACGAAATGGCGAAGCAGCAAGAAGGATATCGTATGGACGGCGTGGACGAGCATGTGGGTGTTCCTCTACGTGTGCACTGACTGTAGACGCCTGCGGCACCTGTATTAATGCGACAGCAGGGAAAGAAGCGGAAAGAGACGCAACGCACAGCGAGCATGACTCGAGAAGCCACAGCGCCAGGCGCCCCGGGCGATAACAAGGTGACGCGTGCCGAGGCGAGCGGCTCAGGCACTCAGGCTCGCCCAAGCTCTGCCGTACAGCATCCACGCTCGGAGGATGTATCGGCATCGACGGCTCCACCCGCGAAGCGTGCGCGGCCCAACACGTCAGTGTTTGTAAGTGGCCTTCCGCTGGATGCAAGTGCGGCTGAGATTGCTGAAGTCTTTGCTCGATACGGCGTCTTGTTGGAGGACGACGATGGGCATCCACGTGTAAAGATGTACCAGGATCCAGAGACGCGTGTCTTTAAAGGCGAGGCACTTGTCGTTTACTTCAAGCCCGAGAGCGTGGATTTGGCAGTCCAGCTGCTCGACGACACGTACCTGCGTGCGTCCAAAGGCATTTTGACAGGTCCATGTATGAAAGTGCAGCGAGCCGAGTTTCATCACGATCCAGGACGCGAGAACGACGAGCGACGAGCGCCGCTCTCTGAGGCTGACAAGAAGAGCATTCGACGCCGGATGAACCGCATGCACAACAAGATCAACGACTGGGACTCGGACTCCGACTCAGAACGGCGTGCAGCTGCCGGGCCCGGACCATCTGCACGTACTGTGGTCTTGAAAAAGATGTTTACGCTTGCTGAGCTGGATGCGGACCCCACTCTCCTGCTGGATCTGAAGCAGGATGTGCGTGAGGAATGCGAGACGCTCGGCGATGTCACGAATGTCGTGCTTTGGGACAAGGAGCCTGAGGGCCTCATTAGTGTGCGGTTCCGTGAACCGCATGTCGCGCGTGCGTGTGAGCAGCGAATGCATGGCCGTTACTTTGCAGGACGACAGATCACTGCTATGCGTGTGGACGGTAAGCCAAAGTTCCGCCGATCAGCCCGACATGCTGGAAGTGGAAGCGGCGTTGGTGACGATGATGACGACAATGA
>ERZ501061.107-NODE-107-length-31757-cov-4.847171_pt1 | contig 31757 bp, 24 predicted proteins | sample MGYA00510854_ERZ501061 | MGnify/ENA primary metagenome ERZ501061 (study PRJEB25958, sample SAMN03398515) | human skin metagenome | study: EMG produced TPA metagenomics assembly of the Human Skin Microbiome Metagenome (human skin metagenome) data set.
GGCTGCCCCCCCGGCTGCGGCCACGCAGCCCGCGTTCAAGCCCGCGTTCGCGCCCGCCTTCCAGCCGGCACAGCAGGCCCCGGCTGCCGAGGGCTCGCGCGTACGCATCGCGCTCAAGCGCAAGGCCACATAGATGTACATACTACGTGCTAACGAACGATGGACGCCTGTCGGAACTCGTGGAAAGGGGAGGCATCATGCAGCGAGGGATCCAGGACCGGTTGGTGCTCCCAGTCGTACGTCCGAGTCGGCCTTGTGCTCCCATCTTGCAGGAGCGCGGCCATCGAAAGGGCTTTCGGCACGATCGGCGGCTGCTGGTTCCGCAGCAGACCCCACGACACACTCGCAAACCAGCGGTGCTGCTTGACTTCGCTCGCACCCAGCTGCGCGCCCAGGCGCTTGTGCTCGTCCTTGACGAGCAGCTTCTTGATCAGGTTGCGCCCCGCGGCCGACATGCTCGCCGACTCGTCACGAAACGACACGTCGCGGCGCAGCACATTCGCAAACGTCGAATTGCGCGACGAGCCCTTGAACGGCGTCGTCGCATACACCATCTCGTAGATCAAGATGCCGAGCGTCCACCAGTCGACCGACGACGTGTGCCCACATCCCTTGATCACCTCCGGCGCAATGTACTCCTCCGTGCCGACAAACGAGTTCGTCCGCAGATCCGCAATGCACGCACGCGTATCGACCAGCGGCGCAGCACCTCGAGACGCCTGAAAGACACCCGGCGCACCGACCTGCTGCTCCTGCGCATACGCCGACAAGTCAAAGTCCGAGAGCATAACGTGCCCCGACTCGTGCAAAAGAATGTTTTCCGGCTTGAGGTCCCGGTAGATAAAGCCCATGAGGTGCAGGTACTCCAGCGCCGCCACGACTTCCGCCGCATAGAACCGCGCGTCGTTCTCCGGCAAGCACCGCCCCGGCAAGTTCTGCAGCGCGCGGAAAAACTCGCCCCCCGCGCAATACTCCATGTACAGGTACAGGTAGTCGCGCGTCTGGAACGTGTGGTACAGCGGCACAATAAAGGGGTGATTCGACGCTAGAAGAATCGCCTGCTCGGCCAGCACACGCTTCACCTTGTTCCGCTTCTGCATCTCAGCTTTCGACAGCACCTTGAGGGCATAGAGTCCCTTGCCCTGCACCAGATAGACGCGCCCAACGTCGCCCTTGCCCAGCAGCTTGAGCGTGCGGAAGTCACTCGGGCACACACTCACCTCGCTCGTCTTGACGCGCGACACAGTCTTGGTCGGCAGCGGTAGCGGCGGCGCAACGTCGGCGCGACGAGCGTCGGCCTGCAGCGCGTTGCTGCTCTTCGACTTGAACAGCTTCGCCAGACGGCGCTTCGGCACCTCATTCTCCGATGCCTGCCGCGTCCGCGGCGTCGAACTCAGCCCAGGCAAAAAGCGCGTGCGTCGCGGCGACACAGGTTCCACGACAGGCGGCACAGGCGCCGCAGGAGGGGCTTCCACCGACGAACTCGATTCGATGGGCGTGTCGGACGACGAGGGAAGCTGCCACGGCCACTCATGCGTCTGACTCGAGTCTGTGCCATCCCGCCACGACGCATTCGACGACGACGCAGGCGCACGCTGCGGCTCTTCGTGCCAGCGGGGGAGAATCGGCGGCGCGAGGCCCTGGAAGGCCGTCGACTGGTACAGCGCTTTGGTATCTGGCGCACTGGCCACGCGGCGGATCCACTGCTCATCGCGCGCGCCATACATGTCCGGTAAGTGCGCCGGCTGCCTGTCCAGCACGTCGCCAAGCATACCCAGCGAGGGAATCATAACACTCGAGCCGGACGCGAGTGACGACGTCGTGCTGGCATCCAGCTCAGCAGCTCGCCGCGCCGGCTCCACCGCACTCGTGGGCGAATTCGTGCTCATGAGCGACGGCGCAGGACTCGTAACCTGCGTGCTCGACGAGGACGGCGACAAGGTATCAGGCACCAGCGCCGGCACCGATCCCGGCGGGCTCTCACGCCGCTTGCTTTGCCGAAACAACTTCATCCACCTTCGCGTGGGTCCAGGCGAAGTCGGCGCGCTCATGACGGTCGACATGTCACGCAAGCGTGTCGAGCGTCTGACGCACCAACAACCAGAGCGGAAGGGATCACGCGTCCCCCCAGGCCGGCCAGGCGGCCTCGATCGCGTAGGTATCACGTGAACACACGTGATAGCACACCAGAGCGTGGGGCGGCGTGGCCGGCCGTGCGTGCAGGGGCCACGTCCAGTCATTCTGCCCCAAGCGCGTGGCGTAAAAAAGCGATACGCCACCGCCGCTCACCGGTTCCCCCTCCTCCTCTATGCTGTCGTCGGAAGAGTCCGCTATCGGTCTCTCACAAGTGGGCGACTATGCACTCGACTCTGAAATAGGCAAGGGCTCCTTTGCTCTTGTGTACAGGGCTCACCACACGGCGGCGCCACATCAGCTCGTAGCCATCAAGTCGGTCATCCGCAGCAAACTTTCGTCCAAGCTCCTCGAGAACTTGGAGGGCGAGATCTCTATTCTCAAGTCCATGCGCCACACCAACATTGTCGACCTGCGCGACTGCCTCTACACCGACCAGCACATCCACCTCATCATGGAATACTGCCCAGGCGGCGACCTGTCCATGTACATTCACAAGCACGGCCAAGTCGCACCATGGGACGGCGATGCTCAGACAAACTCGCTGGCCGCCGCACAACGCGCCAAGTTCCCACACCCAGAGTACGGCGGCCTGAACGAGCACATGGTCCGCTCCTTTTTGGCCCAGCTCGTGTCAGCCGTGCGCTTCCTCCGCAGTGGCGACATTGTGCACCGCGATATCAAGCCCCAAAACTTGCTCCTGCAAATCCCCGACGACGAATGCCTCGCCTCCGGCCACCCCCGCGAAATTCCCCTCATCAAGGTCGCAGACTTTGGCTTTGCTCGGAATCTGCCCGCAGCCTCTCTGGCGAAAACACTGTGCGGATCGCCGCTGTACATGGCACCGGAAATATTGCGCTACGAAAAGTACGATGCCAAGGCAGATCTGTGGTCCGTCGGTGCCGTGCTATACGAAATGTGCGTCGGCAAACCACCATTTCGCGCCTCGAATCATGTCGAGCTGCTGCGGCGCATCGAGCATGGCAACGACCGGATCAAGTTCCCCGACGAGCGCTCCGAACAATGGCTCGCCAAGGACGCTATGCGTCGCCAACTGAATGGCGAGGCACCACGCCCGCCCCCACCCGTCATTGCCCCCGACATCAAGGCCCTCATTCGCCGCCTTCTCAAACGGCATCCCGTGGAGCGCATGAGCTTCGACGAGCTCTTCGCCGACCCCGTGGTGACACATGTGCCCTACAGCGGACACGCCATTATCAAAGATCAGCTCGCTGCGTCTGTGCACCTCGCCCATCTCCCTGCCGATATTTTCGCCCCGCCCAAGCCGCCGACGAACGACGCCCCCTTGCCCACGCCGCATACCCCCGACGATCGCCCACCCGCGCAGCCAAGCGCCCTGTCCCGGGCGATGCAGTTGGCCAGTCAGACACATGCTCTGACAGATCAGAACAAGCCAGCATCCCTCGGTCCTGCTGCACCACCGCCTTCCCTTCTCAGCAAGCCCATGTCTGCTCCTTCTTACCCTGGTTTCTCCTACACAGCTGATGAAGGCCTTCTTCCCCTGCTACAAACTCTCGCAAAAAAGGCCTACGTTCTCATTGAGTTTGCTGATACGCGGAATGCCGAAGTACCGCCGAGTCCCTTGCATCTACACAGCTACTCACCCGCTGACAGTAGCCCCAACTCGACCAGCGCTTACCTGCAAGAAGTAGCCGGGGCTGAGAGCCTGGCGCTGTACATTCGCTCGCTCAGTTTGCTGCAGCGTGGATTGGAGTACCTGAATGCCTATGCTGAACGGTCAGTCGGTAGCGAGCCACCAGAGCAGCTCCGTGACTTGACGCAGTGGTTCCGCGTGCGCTTTGACGAATGCTACCACAAGTCGCTCCAGGCACGCTCGAATTGCCATACGAATGTGCTCATCGATCCCGCTCAGCACATCGATCGGCTCATCTTTGACAAGGCCCTGGAACTGGCGCGTATGGCTGCCTTGGACGAGCTGGAGGGGAACAAGCAGGACACGTGCACGTGGGACCCTACACACTGCATTATGGCCTACGAGACAGCATTGTACCTGCTCATGGGCCTCCTGGATCCCACGGAAGACCGAATGAACTCATGCATAACGTCCACGTCGACTGTGGAGACATTCTTGAAAAGCATCACGAAACGCCTGGGCGTGTTGCATGGCAGGGGGGGCACGGTGAGCTCGACACCCACCTCTGCGATGGTATCTTTATCCGCTTCATAGCATGTACAGTATTAACGTATACGTTCAAAAGACGATGAGCGGCCAAGGCACACCACCGTAAAGTCCATCAACTGTGACGTCAGTGCATCACGACGTACCCATTCGCCCGCTTCGAGATACGCACTCACAAATTTGCGCATCTCGAGGTGCTTGATGCGAGGCAGTGCCACGGTCAGACCCGTGTTTCGCTTGATGCCTGAGAGCACCATGCTTATCAGCATGGCGTCGACAACCACATGCAACACACGCCCCAACATGGTGGGGGAACGTGTACCTGTCGGTGGCGTCGATCACGTGGATGTGCCTACCACCCAGCTACTCGTGTGTCAAGTCGTTTCCAGTCGCTATCGAGGGTATAAAGAGGTATACAGAGTGCTTAGGACGTCCAACGACGCCACGAAAAGAGCGGAGGGCGCTCTTCAATTTCAATCCAGCCACCACGCCGGGTAAGGTATGCGCGCTGACCCAGCCCGCCGACAGGCAGCGACTCGGGCGCGTAGCGAGTATGGGTCTTTTTGGCGTCGTCACTCATGACCTCCTCTTCCGAAAAAGGGCCGCGAGAGTCCAGTCGGTCCTGAAAGGTGCCTTTGCCATTTGCTGGGCACGGTAAAATGGTCGATGCCGACAGAGATACGGTCACCAGTGCAGCGATAAATGTCGTAACAAAGAATGTCGACTCTAATGAGCGCCTCGATCTCCATCGCAGAGGTAGGATGTTTCGCCAGAAAGACATGGAGCCAAGGATAAATGGTTCGGCGGCCGCCGCTGGAGTCGACGACTTCGGTCATGGACGGTTCACGTGACCCAAAACGATGCGCTCCGTCCGCGCGTGCCCCTGGCTTGACGGACGCGCGGCATGAGTGGGGCTCAGGTGCTGACGCCGCCTACTTTTCACACCGACTTGGGGCACCATGTAAAGTGCGTCGTAATTATTGCGAAAAATAATGCGCCATTATACTTGCGTGCTGTCGAGCCCACGGATGCTGTGGCCAAATGGCACTTTTTGGCTCATAGTGCGTTGGATGTGGTGGAAGAACGCGTGAGGCAGCATACGAATCCGTATCTCGGTCATCTGCTGTCCATCGAAGATTGGGCCATCTATGGATACCAATCGCCATCCCAGATTAAGATTATGCTCATGTTAGAGCAATTGAACGAGCCTTTTCCCGATGACCAAGTACAGATTCTATGCAAGGCCGTACATGCCACCTACCTCTCCTACTTGTCCAACCCATTTTTAGGCTACGAAAAGCCTGATGCATCCCGCCTCATACCCTTGAATACGGACCCCAGCAACGCGCCGATCACAGATGCCCACTTTGACAGACGAATTCTCCAGATCCTAGGTTTGTAAACATACACACATTCATCATATCCCGTGTCGCTGGTCGCGCCAACGTGTGCACGGCTTGTGCCGCTTCACACTTCGCAGGACCTACATACAGATCCACTTTCTGTTGAGCCGCCTCGCTGTCAGGCCTTGGAGTGTGAGCACAGATACGGGTGGGACAGCTCTCCACATAAATCCCCTTTCTTCCATTCACCGGCTTGGCCCTGCTTCGTGGAGGACCGCGCCACGATAGATTGACACGCTTACACGTCCTTTAAGAGCATTAGATACCAAGGGTAGCCAACGTCATGTGGGCTTGTCGTGCTCGAAGCGCCAGTGTGTGGTGTGCACGCATGCGACGCGGCCTATGCACGTCATCGCCAGTCTACGCGGCCAAGGATCGAGTGGCACTGGGCGAAGCCATTCGACGAGTGATGCGAACCAGTGCTCAGCCTGTTGCTCTGGTATCGGCCTTTGTGCCTTCGGGGGACCCTAATGACCCGTCCCTACATATCCACGCTACGACGCTCTCGTCATTTACGACCGTGTCTCTCGCGCCGCCACTGGTGGCCTTTTCCATTCGTGAGCCGAGCCGCATGACCGATGCTCTGCGAGCAGGTGTAGCGTCGCCTGAGCCGCATCCTTCTGAGAGCCCTGATCGCTTAGTGCAATCCGCCTTTGCGCGCCAGCCACATTTTCTGATACATATCCTATCCTTCACGCAGCAGTCGATGAGCAACTTTTTTGCCCGACCAGGCGCCAAGACCTATCCTACTTCACACCAGCATGTGCCGGACGACCACCCTTTCAGGCATCATCCGATGCAGCCATCCAAGGCCGTCGAGGGCCAGCTGGTACCGACCGAGGCCATTGGATCGCTTGCGTGTAGTCTAGTGTATCAACTGGACTTGACATCGCCCGACTTGCACGGCACGACCGAATTTGTCAACGGATGTGTACATACGAACGAAGCTGGCAGCGCGCTCTTCCTTGCTCAAATCCACGATGTCGAGATCGGCCACGAACACATGGATACAAAGCCGCGGCCCCTTGTGTACTGGCAGCAGGGCTACTGCTCGACGTGATGGTTCATAGGCTCCTGTATATCCAACTACGCTACGAACACTAGTGTCTAGACATTCTGGTCTTTGAGCGACTCGATCTTTTGCTCGTCGGTGAACAGACGTGGCTGCACGGTGAGTCATTCCTGGTGTACATACAGGCAAATTGCGCTCCCTGAAGCAAGTTAGTCACCATAAGCGCATACGTACCACTTGGTACCGCCCACATACGTCGGCGCTGTGCGGTGTCAGTCTGTGTCGTGGCTGTCAGTACGTACGCTTGTATGGATCGGGGTGTTGCCGGCTTTCAAGACGCGCCTCGGCCTGGCTCAAAATGTTCGCAAGTTCACGCGGGTTCCGAACGTGGCGGTGCTGTTCAAATTCGGTGCGGATTCGAATGGCATCCAGGCGCCACGCGTCGCGCCGAATGTGCCAGTTGAGCGAGTCGCGCAGGAAGCGCCTGTACAAGTTCATCACATACTTTTTGTGCAGCTCGCTGAACGCTGGCTGCGCACTCGAGAGCTTCGCTGCCGTCGCAAACATCTCTCTCGAAAAGGGGGGGAGCGTCGCCGATTCGAGTTTTCCCCGACGCCGACTCGTCGCAGCAAACCGATCACGTGATACATCAACGGTGCACGCGGCCGCATGGCGCCATGGGCTGCCCAAGACGCGCGCTTGGGACACCATGAACGACGTTGTGGGGGGATTGTTTGCGCTCGTGACGTTGTGGGTGATTGTGCGCATTATTGGAGGTGGTATGTAGCGCCTACTTACCTGAGCAGCAGCCCGACAAACCAATGGATCCGCCCTCACCCAGCCATCACCGGAGGCTGTCCAGGCCGTCCGGTCCATGTTTCCAGATATTCCGGAGGCGTCCATCCGCTATGATCTGTCTTTGAGTGGCAATGCAGAAGTAACATGCGAGAAAATCCTGCAACAGGGATACCTTCCATTACCGCCCCCCGACTTTCCAGGTGCTGACGAAGCTCGCCAGGCCGTGTCCGAGGAGTATCAACGGCGACAGACGCCATCCACTTCAGCAGCTGCTACTGCCACCGCCGCAAAAGCTGCATCGTCTTCCTCTTCGAATCTCATATCGCGATTCCACTTGGAAAGCCGCCTGCAAGAGCCACATACCACACCGAAAGGCAAGGAGCCAGCCGCTGTGGCATGGTCTCCCAACGCGCAGGATCGCCAACAAAGCTTACAGGAACGAAAAGCGCAAATGATTCTCCAGGCACGCAAGCGCTTGGAAGAACGTCGTTCAGAGTGACGCTTGTGTACGCAATATATGTCTATAGTCCATTCCCTATGCCTTGGTAAACTTGAACGACCACGTAAAATCGGCATACGTGGTGCCGTCATCATCGACAACCCTGCTACGCACCGTATTCGTGCCACTACGGGCCAAGAATCCACTGGGCGCAGTGTTGGGCGCAAACCGCTTCGTGTATGGTTCAGCGCGGGGTGGGTAGGAACCGATCATTTCTTCCATACGATCCACAGCTATTCCAGCACGCTTCACGACATGTATGTACTTGAGACCCGACAAGACCTCGCGACCGACCGTAAATTGGATGGTCACAGCATACTCAATGCCCTCCGTGATCTGGAGCGGCATCTTGGCCACCTTTTCCAACTCACCAGGGCGGTCCAGCTGGATACCCACGCGTCCATCCGGCAGCTGCTCACTCTCCAATGCCAGTGAATGGATCACAAGGCGGGGTGCATGCGGGTCCATAGCGCCCTGCGTGGCCGAGGAGCTGATGCCCAAACTCTCTTTCCAGCGGCGCAAACTCTCATCACCCGCATCCAGCGACTGATACTCTTGTATTGATTTTTTCTCCCCGGGCTTGTAGCCTGCCGTGGGCGTGGGATTGATGTTGTCGGACACCTCTGGCAACTCGCCCGACATGGTGGCGAAAGACAGACTCGGCGTGAATGGTGCCCCTTGGCCCCTGCGATCATGGACCGACATCACAGTCAGGATGACTAAGCACATCGTAGCCCCTCGCGCCCCAAGGCAGGAGGCTTGGGTGGCCGCTTGCAGTACGAGTGACGATGCGTGCAGCGCTGGCTGCTGGCCTCCGGCATGTGCGGTATACATCGCGCCCATTCATGTGTCTCGTGCCGCATGTGCGGTGCAAGCACGCATCCAGGGCACCATCTGGTGATCGCGTGTCCGCGAAAAAAGGCACGGACACGTCGCCGACAAACACTCAGGAAAAGGAGCGCGAGCGCCACGAACAGGACATGTCAGCGACATCGCTGGTTAGTGCGACAGCCGAGGACTTGCTCAAGCAGCGTTTTCTGCACGCGCAGAAACGCTCACCAGGGAATACTCTCATGACGGGCGGCAGCGGCACGGCCAAGGACATGCCCTCCTTCTTCCGTGACGAGGGCGAGAGGCACTCCTCGACCGCGCCTGACGAAACGAGTTTGATGAGTATGCCATCGTCACAGGCCCCGCGCGCCAAGCAGGAGGCGGCACCGAAGCCGGCGGACGCGTCGTGCGCCTATTCGGACGACATGGTGGGCCCGATCCCTGCCTTTCAGACGCCTGCGCTGTCTCCGATCCGACGCAGTGACTTGTCCTTGCTACCTGATCAGCCGTTTGATACACATGCCTTTGTACAGCGTCTCGAGGATGGCGGGTGGAAAGCTACACGAAGCGATGCCTCGGCTCGCCGTCACGACCCTGCCGAAGCTATAATGGACCTCACACGCGCTCTGCTACGGCATCACGGCGAAACGTTGATGAACGAGAATATCAACCGCAGTGACCTTCATAACCAGCTGTACCTATTTTCATCGGCACTGTCTGAGCTGCGCACTGAGGTGCGTGTGCGCGCACGCAACGATGCCGCTGCCCTGCGCAGCATTACCCTCTTGCTGGAGCGCGAGATTGACGGGCTGAATCAGAAGCTACAGTCCGACATTGAGCAACTCAAGCATGATATCCAGGTGGAAATGAACAGCCGCAAGACCGAGGTGCAGGAGGAGAGCAACAACCTCGAGCAGGAGATCCAGGACCTGAATAATCGCTTCACCATCTTTCTAAGCGACCTCAAGACCGAAATTGAGCAGCGCATTAAATGGGACGCCACACGGCGGGCGCTGGCACTGGTATTTGGCATCGTCGCGATCATGGTATGCACGCTCGCCCTCGCCGACTATTTCACGCGCGAGTCTGCGCCCGTGGACGAAGAAGCGCAGTCCACGTCCCCCACGCCTGCGAAACCGCGTGTCCTGCAGCAGGCCCGTGTTCCTGTGGACCATCATACCCTAGAAGACGACCGAGATGCGGCGCTGCCACCCAAGTCAGCGGAAGAATGGGGTCTCCTGCCCCGCTACGACGCAGATGAAGTACGGCATGTATAGTTGCTATGTAGATGCCTAGTTGATGGACAACTTTCCGACGTTGGGCACGTCGTCGTCGGACAGCAGCTTGGTGACCTTGCCGATAGCCACCGTCTTGCCCTCATCACGCAGCGTAAAGCGGCCGAGCTGCGCATAGTCGCGGAAGCGCTCGAGGCACACAGGTGCGGTCGTCTCGATAAGCGCAATGATCTTCATGCCCTTCTTGGCAAATTGCGGACCACGTCGGCTCTTGCGGCCCGTCTTCTTGTCGTAGTAGTGCAGCAGCGCCGTCAGATTCACTTCCTCGTTGAGCGAGTGAGCGTGCATGACAGCACTGTATCCTGCGCAAATAATGTTGCGGTGCTCGAGGATCGCGAGCTGCGCCTCAAAGCGGCGCACGACATGCACAGGGTCCTTCGGGTCCGTCAGCACAAAGCCAGCCTGCACCTCGTCGAGCTCGACACCTTTGAGCTTCACACGCACATTGTCTCCCGACACAGCTGCTGGCACCTCCTCGTCTACTTCGTTAAAGATAGCCAGCACCTCGACCGTCGTCTTGTTGGGCATGAGCATCAGCGCATCGCCCTTCTTCATCTTGCCACTCTCCAGCTTGCCGACAACGTACGTACCCATATCCGCATACTTTTCGCTCACAGGCATCTTGAGCGACGCACTCATCTTGCGGTCGCCGAGCTCCAGGTCGTCGAGGTACGTCAGCAGCGGTGGGCCTTCGTACCACGAGCAATCACTCGACTTCTCTTTCAAATTGGCGCCTGAGAACGCCGACACGGGAATGAAAATGACATCTGTCTTGGGGTTGAAGCCACTTGCACGCAAGAAGGGCGACAGTTTCGATACAATCTCATCAAAGCGCTCCTTGTCCCAGCCCACCGACGGGTCGTCCATCTTGTTCACCACCACAATCAAGCGCTGTACACCGGCCGTCTTGACCAACACGGCGTGCTCACGCGTCTGTCCACCACGCTCAAAGCCTGTCTCAAACTCACCACGACGAGCCGAAATGACCAGAATCGCCACATCGGCCTGGGCCGCACCGCCAATCATATTCGGCACGTACGACTTGTGGCCAGGCGCATCTAGCAGCGTGTATCGGCGCTTGCTCGTCTCAAAGTATGCACGGCCCACTTCGACCGTCTTGCCCTTGTCACGCTCCTGCTGCGTCGAGTCCAGCGCCCATGACAGGTACCACGAGTCACGTCCAATCTCCTTCGCATCGCGCTCGTACTTCTCCAGCGTGCGTTTGTCCACCATGCCCGTCAGGTACAACAGGTTACCACCCATCGTCGACTTTCCTGCATCAACATGTCCCACGAACACCAGGTTCAGGTGCGACTTGATCTCCTGATCACCAAACAGATCACGCAGTGTCTCCTCATCCGTCGCGCGCTGTGCGTCCTGCAGCACCTTGTCTGAATCCACCGACGCTTTTTCAGCCACTTTTTGCTCAACCTTTGTCTGCTGCTTTACAGCTTGGCCCTTGGGCGCGGCCGAAGCTTCCTTGGCCGGCTTGGCCGGCTTGGGCTCTTCCTTGGGCGCTGGAGGCTCTTCCTTGGCCGCGGGGGGCTCTGGCTTTTTGGCACCGCCGATCGACACACTCACCGCCTTTTTCGTTCCAGCTGGCTTGCTCTCTGAGGCCATGGCCGCTGCCTTGGGCGGCAGCGGTGCCGGACCGCTGCTAGGCGCTGGTGGCATGGGCGGCGCGGCACTCTGAGGTGGCGGGGCGGCGAAACCCGTAAATCCTTGGTTGTAGTACGCATCGTATTCTTGCTGCTGCTGCTGCTGTTGCTGCTGCAAAAAGCGCGGAACAAAGCCGGCCGCCGCAGGATTAAAGCCAAAGCTGGGTGCGTTCGGGTTCATGGCCCACGGTCGTCGTCCGCAAAGAGGGGGCAGCTATTTTCGACTTCTGTCTTCGCGTGCCACGTGGTCCCATGTGACAAGAGTTGGGAGGCGGCTCGAGCCTCGTTTCTCGCGTCATGGGCAAGAGCAAGGCGGCCGTGCCACGGGCCTCAAACAAAGCGGCGCCCCCCAGCAACGCATTCACGCAACTGTACAAGGCGTATATCAGCGAGACGCCTTCACACTTTAAGCTCATCGATGGATTCTTGCTATTTTTATTCGTCACGGGTGTTCTGCAGTTTGTCTACTGCGTCGTGCTCTCCGACTATCCTTTCAACTCATTCCTGGCCGGGTTTGCTGCCACGGTCGGCCAATTCGTACTGACTCTGGCCTTGCGCATGCAGATCGGCGCCGGTGCTGATACCAAGGACCGCCCTCGCGTGACACAGGGCCGCGCATTGGCCGAGTTTGTGCTGGCTTCGGTCGTGCTGCACTTTTTCGTCGTCAACTTCCTTGGCTAAGTGTACATTATTTAACCTCATCGACTTTGGCACGCTGGAGTGCAAAGGCGGGGGTCACCCATGCGCCGCTGTGTGTTAGTAGCCAGTACGTACCATGCACATTGTGTGCCTGCCCATGTCCAGCTTCCCAGCTTGGCGTGACAGTGGGTATTGGGACAAACAAGCCGGCCTGACACGACACCAACTACTACGTCGGACGACTCGGTCATCCACAGCTGCGGCTCGACAAAGTACGCCGAGCACGCAGGCGAATGGAGGAGCGCGCGCCGTGGCCCCAGCACGCGCTGCATTCGTTCCAGGCCTAGTGACGGCCCTTTTTGCCGCGCTACAGGTGCCGTGTCCTGCCCTCGACGCACACTGTCGCGCTTGTGTGGCTCAAACGCCAGCTCACCCTTGCCAGGCACGTGCTGCACCACATCTGCGTCTTTGGCCAACTCTCGACGACACATCTTGCACCGAAGACGTGCACACGTAGATGCGGGTGTATCTGGAACGGCGTCCGAGTATGGATCCTCTTGCGTAGCCAGCATGACTGGCGTAATGTAGTCGCCCATCGCAAAAGTATGTTGCAAAAGGTACCTGCGCACACGCGGCGATGCTAGCCGCACCCGGCACGACTCGGACACGTACAGCTCCAATTGCTGCAAAAAACCTGCATTGGGTTCGGCTTGCGGTTGCACATGTCGAATCTGGGCCAAGGCCTGCTCGACACTAGCTGCGTGCCTTTCTGCCAGGAGGTAAGCAGCGACAATCTACGGTCAGGCGAGCAAACGTACCGTCACACTGCATGAGCGCCCAGATTCACAATACACTAACACAGGCTCCTTGCGCTGCACATGTGTGCTGAGAAACTGGTGGGCTTGCGCAAAGTATAAAAAGATGGGCGCCTCAGCTGCGTCATCCACAGGCACATTCAATTCGGCCAGCGACGTCGGACATGGATCGAGGACGCAACTGATTACCGCCTGAACGCTACCCGGCATGCCAGGGGAGGGAGGCTTGCCCACCCACACATCCGGCACAACCTCCTTCATGGCGCAGGAAAGCCCCATTTTTTATGACGAGCCCTTCCAAAAAATCGCACGTGCCATGAACCATGTGGACAAACGCTGGGTATCGTGCAAAGGCTATGTGCTTAGACTGTTTGAGTGCCACTGTTGGCTCCAACGCCCGCTGCTACGCGCATCAGTTCGCGAGTCTGCATGATCGTGCGACCGAGAACATTTCGGCCGCGTCCGATCGAGTCTGACATCGCTGCTGAACCCCAAAAGGCGTCATTTGGACTGGCATGCACAATCTCGGCGTCACCTGTCTCGAGAAGGGCCAGACGCAGATCGGAATATTGCATAAACTTGGTTAACAAGACCATTCGCATAGTCGTGACATTGACGCCATCTCTAATCCAGTCGGGACGCACTTCCTTGGCGAATGTGCGCGCAATATGAATGGCCTCTACCGGGTTCGAGGCTTTGCGAATTTTGGTGGCAATGTCGGGGCGACTGTCGATGAATTTTTGGGCCTGGAAAAGATGCTCAGCCGTGGGATACCGGATGCCATCGACCACAACGGGATGGGGCGATGCATTGTTGAGCCAGAAGAACGGCAGGTCTTTGGAGTAAAACTCAATCCTGTTATTGCCATTAGCACTAGTCTTGCTGTGTTTTACAGACTCCATCACAGCGGGCGACGCGTACAGCAATTCATTATCACCGGCGATCGAGCCGACATTGGCTGCCAACACGTCGTCCGACGATTCACTGTCACTCGTGGATCGCTTTGAGCCTTTCTTAAACCAAGAGCTGATCCGCTTTGACATGGTGCTCGCTATCCCTCAAGAAGTCGTGTGCACTAGAAGAAAGGCAACACGACCTATTGTGTCACGCCTTACTCCGCGGTGCATGTGCACCCGCACCATTGTGTGCTGTCTTCGGCATCCCACGAATGACGTGCTCAGATCACGTGCAACCGAGGCTATGCAGGCATTCTTATGTATTTTGGGGCGTATACGTCCGACTACAGGGTATGACTGCAAGACACAAGGCACCTCACGCAGTTGGACGGCGCGGCGTGGAAGCATATAGGCGTGCATAGACTATTGCAACACAACGCACATTGCGTACAAAAGTACACGTCACCCATGGCAGCAAGGTGCGCAGCCCTGGGCATGAGCAGGATCGACGTTAGTTTAGATGGTGAAGGCCACTTCCTTGCCCGTGAGCTTACGGTACACGCTCGAGAACGTTTCGAGCTTGTACTCCAGGCTAGTGGCATCCTTCGAGTCCAGGGCGCAGCGGACAAGCTTGCTGCCATCCGTGGACACGCGCACACGCTTAGCTGTAATCTCCGTCGGGAACACGAGGTCTTCGAGGATGGCACTGTGGACAGCCGTGAGCGTACGGCTACGGGGCCGAGGCTGCGTCGCACGGCTGTGGCTGGTGGGCTTGCCCATGATGCGGCGCTGACCAATGAATACGACGTGGTGGTCCGAGAACTTCTTCTCGAGCTCACGCGTGAGCCTCTGCTGGATGCGCTGGAAGGCCTTGAGCTGGGGCATGGGCACAAAGACCACGTAGGCCTTCTTGCCGCCCTTGACCTCGACCTCCTTGACGGCGCTCACCTGGAGAGGGCGCAGCTCCATCTTGAGCTCAGGGATGTGCGACTCGAGATCAATAAGGGCCTGGCAGACCGTGGTCTCGACCTCAGATGGAGGACCAGCGGGCGCCTTCGCCGTACGGAAGATCTTCTGGTTGACAGTGGCCATCGCGTTAGTGGTAGGAGACACACCGCGGCGGATGTTCTCACCCACCCAGGCTTCGCGCAACAGCAAAACTGTAAAACTTCATAGATCACGTGATCATCTATTCGACCTTCTATGTGGAGGTATGCCACCCCGCTGGGGAACTAGTAGACTTCGAGCACGTAGCGCTCATCGTCCTTGAGCTCGGCAATCTTGTTCTCGGCCTTCTCGCGGCTCCAGCCGTATTCGCTGAAGGCCTGGACAAGTGCCTCTTGGATGTCCGGTACGGGCCAGACAGGACCACATAGTGTAAAGATACCTTTGTCGCCATCCTTGACCTCTTGGCCGTCAATGTCCGGCACGAGGAACTTGACGAGCTGCCTGCCGTCTTCGATGATCTTGTGCTGGATGTACACCTTCTTCTTCTGGTCACGCGAGAAAGCAAGGCCTAGGTGCGTCAGCAGACCATCATGCAGGTACGCTTCCAGCTCCTCGCCGTACAGGTACTCCATAGAGCGATGACGCGAGCCAAAGTAGTAGTACATGGGACCCACTTCGATGCCCTGGCTCTTCTTGAGCGCGCGTGCCTGCAAGAAGGCACGGAATGGCGCAGCGCCTGTGCCAAGACCAGCCATGATAATCGGCTGAGTGTCGAGTGGTGGCAGCTTCATGACCGAGGGCTTGAGACTGACCGTCACCATCGAGCCTGGCTTGAGAGCCGACAAATAGCGCGTGCACTGACCAAAGCGCGGGCTGCCGTGCGGCGTCTTCCAATCGACCGTCACGATGAGCAGGTGCACAGAGTCGCCTACAGCTGCCTGGGCACTGGCAATGGAGTAGTGACGTGGCTTAATCGGCTCGACATTCTTCACGAGCCAGTCCATGGTCACCCGTGCCGTCGGGAACATGTGCATTACATCGACGTACGTGACCGTCTCGAGATCCGACAGCTTTTTGAACGTCGAGTTGCCTTCGCCTGAGCTAATAAAGCGCAACCAGCGAGCCTCGTCCCGGCTCTCCACGATTTTGCCTAGCGCCTCAAAGAAGCTCTTGGGCGGCTTGCCAAAGATGTCGAGGTTCTGCTGCAGAGTCTGGAACACGGTGCGGGTCTCAAACGAGCCTGGGCGCGTCACGCTCGGTACATACACCAGCTCGTCTGGATGGAAACCGCACCACCGCACAAAGTCGGACACTTCGTGCTCGTCGTTCCAGCCGTGCACGCCGAGCGCCTCACCAACTTCGTACCGCAGGCCCGTGCCTGTCGTATCAAGCTCCATGTGGAACAGGTAGCGGTCATAGTCCAGCGGCGTGAGGCGCTTGTTCACAGCCACGCGGACGTTGTACGTCTTTTCCGGCAGGTCTGGACGCAGCGCGGCTTCTTCCAGCCCGTACGCCTCGCGGAACATGAGTTGCCATGCCGCCAGCGCCCACGATGCACGCACGACCTGGCCGCCATCCGCGGCCAGCGCCGTGTTGGCACGCACACCGTTGTACGACAGGCTCTGGCGCTCCGGCACCTCGTCGCTCGTCGCACTCCATCCGTCCGTGCGCACGGGCTGAGCCTGGTGCGTGTGCGGCACCCACTGACCGAGGTGCGGCGCAGCTGCCGCCACACTCGACATGAGCACGGCAGGCGCCACATCCGCCGCCGTACCGCGTGCCTTGCTGTCTGACAGCAGCGTCTGTGCGACGCCTTGCGCGTCGATCACGACGACTTTGGCACGTTTCGATGCCAAGAGGGCCTTGTCGGCCGCGCACAGAGCACCTTGCACGTCCTCGGGCGTCCAATTGGCGGCATTGAGCACAAGCGTGCCATCCTGGCGCAGCGCTTCAAGCACGCGGTAGCCAGGCAGCAGCGAGGCCGGCTCGCTGACGACGACGACATGCGACGTGCCGTCGCGTGCCAGCACATCCATCGGGACATCGACACCAGGGCGCTCTGACATCAGTACATCTGAGCGCACGGCACCGCCAGCAGCATAATTATCGTAGCGCGAGAGCATACGCACATACTTCGATGCGTCGAAGAGCGAGCGCGCCAGCAGCTCGGCCGTCGGCACAGACACACCAGCATCGGTGCCCACGAAAGTGACGAGGTGAGAGTTGGAGAAAGGCATGAGATCGGGTACCTGCACGGCTGCAGCGCGAGCCAGCACATCTTTCAGCGAGAAGGGCGTCGCCTGCTCAGCAGCGAGGCTCAGCAGCGCGAGCCAAGCCTCGGGACACAGCGCTTGGCCTGGTGCGAGCACGAGCGACTGAGCACGCACGCCACGCAGAGCACCACTAAGCACCGACTCGAGTACGTCTGCATAGAGAGCGCCATCCGTCGAGGAGAACGCCTCTTCGACGACACGCAGAGTCTGCACACTCGTAGGAACGACCCGACGCAGCACAGCAGCGTCCCACGAGCCCAGCCTGCGGACGCTCACAATGCCTACTTTACCGCGCAAATGAGGCGGCAGTGACAAGAGGAGCGCACGCGCACGATGCGACATGGCGCCATGGGGCATGACGAGTGCGGTGGCAGGCGCCGATGGACCCGTGTACGTGCATGGTTCGGGCGCCTTGGACGACGGTGGCGACAGAACACTGCGCTCACACGCCGCATACGCGCCATCAAAAATGTGCACAAAGGCACGCTTCGTCTTGCGCGTGTACGCATAGTGGGCGACGTCGATGGCCTCCTGGCGCGAGGCGGACAGCACCACCTCGTAGCCGACATCGCTCAGCATGGCGGCCGTGGAGAGCGCCGAGGCATAGTCGTTAGCCACACGCAAGTCTTCATGCATGCCTTGGTTGATGCCCGACACGTGCACCACGAGATCCGTGTTGTCAGCGGGGATCGTCGCGAGCGACGGACCCATCGCGAGGAAACCGGCGGCATTCGTCAGCACCGAGACCGTCGAGCTGCTGTTCGGCACGGCGCTCCCGCTGCTGCCCTGGCCGGCCACGAAACCAACGACGGCCTGACCGGCGCCTGCACGCGTCTGCATGGGAATTACTCGCTTGTCATGCTGCGACTCGCAAAAAGCACCAAAGCCCGTAGAGCTGCTTTCGTACGTGAAAATTGTGCCGCTGTACTCGAGCGCCAGCATCTCCATCACGAGAAGACTGAGTGTAAGCATGTTCTTGCTGAGGTTCGGCAGGTCTCGCACGTCCGAGACCAGCGTGGTGTCTGTGCCAAGATCCACGTGCGTGTCCTGTGGCTGCACAGCTGGGATCGCGCTACGTGGCTCGTAGGGCTGGCCCATCACACCGCACACGTCGTACATCGACGCTGCGTCCGACTCGAAGGGCGCCACATACAGGCCCTGTTCGTCCTGATCGGGGCCAGGCGCCTTGGGCGCTTCAACGAGCTTGTCCTGACTCTTTGGCGTCTTGGTGATCGACGCCTGCACGAGGGAGCGAGCCACCGTGTAGAGAGCCGCACCAACAAAGGCGCCACCCGTAAACAGGGCGGCCGCGTTCAGCGCAGACGATTTCGTAGTGGCCATACGCTGGGAAGAAGGCTGAGTGCCGCGACTGGCCACGACAGCGCCAGGCCAGGTGAGCACGTCATTTTACCTTTGCTTATGTGACACTCGTGGCTCAGGCCGTCAGCCTGCCGGTCTGCTGAGTAAAGAGCCCTCTCTCTGTCATGTGGACTCCACGCATGATTCGATGCCGTGCATATTCTGCGTACGCCCTTGCAGCACGCTACGGCCGCCGTACCCCAGACAACGCTAGGATCGCCAGTGGACCCAACGTGGGCTGGCCGCTTTTTTTTTTCCTACCTCGTTCGTCTCACGCGTTGTGCTTTGGCCATCTCCACGAGGCAGCACAGACCTAGATCCTTGGTGTGTGGTTGACCGTGCGACGACGGGAGCGCCACTACGATGCGAAAAGCCATGAATGTGATGGGCCTGCGGAAACATGCGCCGCAGCCCCCCGTGGCTGGCATGGACCCACCGGCGCCCATGAGGCCCCCTGTGCTTCCGCACGAAGAGCGCTCATGGACGTCGCAGCCGTCCCGTACTGAGTCGAGTTACTCGGAGGAGTACGATCCGTACGATGAAGACATGTCTGAGTCTGCCACCTACGATGACGAGCCGTATTCAGAAGTGACGGGCTACGATGACGAGCCGTACTCGGAGGAGACAGGCTACGACGAAGAACCCTATTCTGAGATGACAGGCTACGATGACGAGTTTACCGAGCGCGACTCGATCGAGACGCTTGGCACGAACGCCTCTGATGCGTATGTGGACCACGAGTACTCGGACACATACGACGATGAGTATACCAGTGACTATACCGCCTCGGATGGCACACCCCGTGCCATCTCGGAAGCGCCGGGGGGCGCTACAAAGGGAGCACAGGACGCTGGTACGATGCGGACAGACATGCCGCTGCCTGCCGAGGTGCCTGTGCCGCCCCCCGTCCCTGTGCTTGCGGAGAAAAAGAGCGGTTTTCTACCCGGCCTGCGTCGAAAGCTGCCCGGGAAAGACGTGCCGCAGAAAACGTCGCTGCTGCATCGTCTGCCCATCCTGGGTCAGCGCAGCAAACGCCCTACCACCGATCCCGCTTCTCCGCGCCTCGCCATGGCGGAGAGCCACGATCCTGCCTATGATCTAGGCCAAGATGCCGACGCGGCTATTGGCAAGAGTGCGCTTCAGATATCGCCCCCCATGGGTGGTGCGAGAGTGCTGGGCGAGACAGAGCCCCCTGCTATGCGCTCAGACATGGCGAAACGTCGCGTCGGCCCACCTGCATCGCGGCCCATGTCTCCGCGCCGTGCACCGCCCTCGCTCCTTTCAGCCAAGGTGCCCGACGACCCGGAGCCTGTCTCCCTCGTCGCAGAGCGCCCACCTGACGCCGGCTTGGCTCCGCGTTCCGCGACGTCGGCTCCTTATCCCATACCTACGCGTCCCGCACAGGCGCGCCACGTATCTGCGCCGTCCACGCCGCGGACAGACGACATGAGCATCGCCACCGAGCGTGTGAGCACACCTGGTCGTGACAGCTACGACTCGGCGATGCCTGCTGCCACGCCCGTACGGCCAGCGCAGCGATCACGCGCGGATCATGTGCTGGAGACGCGGTCGGGTGCCGCACCGTACGCCCGCCCGCACGCGTATGCGAATCACGCCGTCCTGCGCGACGAGCCCAGTGGCCGCCGTCCCGAGTTGATCGACCCCTTTGCCGAGGAACGCACGCTCGACCGCCTTGTGCGTCGCGTGTCGCGCCCAGAAAGCATTGAGCCGAGTCTCTTTGACGAAGAGGCTGTATCTGGTCAGCCTTTGAGTCCGCTCATGCCTCGCTCGGGGCCGCTCAGCGGCCAGCGCGTGTCGGACTGGTCGGATGCGCCGCCTCTTTCTCGCCATGCGCCGACGGCCTCGGCGAGCTCAGGCGACTTCTTCTCGGTGCGCAGCGGCACGCCCATCCCCGGTCGTGGTGAGTCGCGCCGCCCGCGGCGTGGCACGCCCGCGACCCAGCTGCCGAAGAAAGCCCGAGCGCCACCGCCGCGGAGGTTTCGCGACTTGGAGCACCAGGTGCCGACCTCGCGCTCTCGTGCGCAGCCCCGCACGCAGCTCGCTCGCGACGCCCGCAAGTACCTGCTGACGCCATCTGTTGCCCCGACAGACACAGAAACGGAGACGGAAGAGCAGGCAGAGGAGCGACGTCGCGGCAAGGCCAAGGCGGCACACCAACCGTGGCTTGTGCGTGACTTGGCGCCTGAGCAAGTGCATTACTTTTTGCGCGACATGGTGAGCAAGGAACTGACCTGGGAGAGCGAGCGCCTCTTTGCGATGCGGTCCCTGGAGCGCCCACAGGACCCGCGCCGCGCCGCCCTTGCGCCGGACTCGGAGACCGATTCGCGCGCGGACGACTTTGGCGATACGGACTTTGACGACGACGAAGACGTCTTCCGCCGCGACGTGTATGATCCCGAGACGCCGCCGATCGATCTGCCGCTCATGCGCTTCTTGCTGCGCAACGTTCTGTGTACGTGCCCACTCTTTGTGCCGCCGCCGCCTGCCAAGCATGGCCCGCCTCCGCCCAGCAAGGCAGCCATGGGGCGCATGTACTTTTTCACCGCCGTCGCGCCGATCCTGCGTGAGATGCAGGCTCGGTCTCTGAGTGCCGGCATCGACCGTCGTGGCGAGACGGACGGCATGCCCTTCATGGCCCAGTCGTTCCTCTCATCGGTGGCGGGTCTCTTGCACAAATGGGCGACGCGGTACATGGTCGCCGTGCTGCGCGTCGGGCCTGGCAACCCGTACTACCCCAACGAGCTCGTGCACAGCCGCTCGTGGCCATGGCCCCATGCCAAGCTTTTGCCGCCTGAGGCGTTTGTGTGCTACCGCCGACCGACCGACCGCCTGCGCGCGGGCGGCTTTGAAGTCGATATCGTGGCTGTCCGTGAGCACGCGCACCGCGAGCGCGACTTTGTTCTCCGTATTCGCCGCCCGAACCGCATGGACGAGTTTGTTGTGCGCAACGATCGCGACTGGGAAGAGTTCCGCGCCAGACTAGCTCATGAGCTCGGCCCGTACGTCCACGTACGTCCGCTGCCCCGCCTGCCTGGCCGTCCCCCCTCGATGGCGACGCACTCGACGACGTCCAGCTCGGACACGGAGGCCCAGTCGTACACGTCGAGCTACCTGTCCACGACGGGCACGGACCATGACGCGTCGTCGTACATGACGCGGCCAAGTGACGACGACGACGACGCGTCCGTGCCAGACGGCCGCGCTCCGCCGCCGGGCTTGACGGCGACCGAGATCCTCCAGCCCCTCTATGGCGCACGAGCCCGCTCCATGCCGCGCTTCGAGGTCGATCGCCGTCTACTGCGCTCGTGGATGCGCGATACGCTGGCCATCCGCAGCGTATGCGAAAGCAGCGAAGTGCGCGCTTTCCTCAGTATTGGATGCTTCCACGATCGCGAGCTCGATACGAATGAGCTGCTCAACATTGCCGAGCGCCGCCGCGTCGATGGCCGCCGCATCGAGGAACGTGAAAAGGACGCCGAGATGGCCGGCGAGACGGTGCTCAGTATGCGCCGGGTGCAAGCGCGCATCTGGCTCGACTGCGTCGAGGGCGATGGCTTTCTCAAGATGTACGACGCGCTCAAAGCGACGCCGACGTTGGCCGAGCTGCCGTCGTCGTACCAGATGATGATCTCCTGGGGCCACTTGCAGGCTGCGCGCTTTCTGTACGGCGTCTTTGTACAGAGCGACCAGTCGCGCGCGAACCTCTTGCGCGTGCGCGACGTCGTAGACGCTGTGCCGTGGCGCAAGCTTGCCAATGCCATGCGGCTGCCCGTGAAGCAATGCGTGGCCGAATGGCAGAAGCAGTTCCTGCGCAACAAGTTTCTCCAGTCGATCCTCGAGATCGCGTTTGAGGACAACCCCGTCGCCATGGACGATGAATTGCGTGCGCTGCAGCAGGACATTGGATCGGACACAATGATCCGCAAGCTGCGCATGTTTGTCGACAGCCCCGGGGACTTTAAGCGACTCGTCCGACAGCACGCACACAAGGCTCGTATCCCGCTCGTCGCTGCGATCGTGCGGGGCTCAGATGCGCCCAAGCTCAGCAAAGTCGAAGTGCAGCGCGTCATGTCCGCCTCGCGTGAATATACCGAGTTTCTCGCGACGCATCCGAATGCCCTGCGCAAAAAGACCAACACTCGTCCGGGCTACATGCTCATCATTCACCTACAGCGCGTTCTGCGTCTCTACTCGCTGCACCGCGACGTGGCGCAGATTCGTGGCATGCTGCAGGACCCTGCAATCCTCGACGCCCTCACGGTGCTCTTCGAGCCATTCCTCGAGGCCCTCGTGCGCATGCACCGCATCAAGGGCATCCGTGAAGACATTCAGCACTTGCACGTGTTCCTCTTGCGTCTCTTGGACCTGCTCGAGAGTCTGCGCGCGCGCGTGCAAGACCCAGCTCGCTCGATCAATACACTCGCTTCGTTCCTCGATCGCGGCGCGCCCGCCTGGTACGACTTCCTGCATCGCTGGTCCCACGTGGATCCGTTCGTCTTCTCGACGTTCGCCTGGCTCCGCCACATGGCGCTTACCATCGGCGCGGGCTCCGACGACCTCGCGAGCATTTGGACGCCGCCGGCCTCGGCCATGCAGGGCACGGACGATGTCGAGCAGGTGGTCGACGCGCTCGAGTCGACCCACCTTGCCACGCCCGACGCCCCCCCTGCCCATGCCCCACAGCCAGAGTTCAAGGTGGGCGCTTCGCTGCGCGCCGAGATCGAAGGACTCGCAGAGGCAGCTCGTCGCAAGCGGGGCCGCCAGATGGAAATCGCGAGTCGCTGGGCCGCTGGCGATACCGAAGCCGACTTCAGTATCCAAGTGTTTGGCGATGGCGAGGGCCGCATGCGCCGCGATCCATTCCTGCCCAAGGAGCCACTACCCGCGCCGCCCACCGACAACCTATCCCGTCTCCTCCGCAGCTTCCGCGAAGCTGTGTCCAGCGCCCTCTATCGTTAATCATCACCACCTTCTTTCATAGCACTCTCAGCATACATGTTTTCTTTGTAGGCTATAAACACGGTTGACGTGGTATACAGTTGGGAATGGGATACAACCAGTCGCATCTCAAAGGAAGTAGGCGCAGGGCGTTCGTCATACAGGTACATGACAAGGGACACTGCAGCAGCGAGCCCGTTTTACGGCCACCCAAAATAGAGTGACGATGTTGAATCGGTATCAAAAGAAGACGCAGCGCAGCGACAAGCACTAGGCCGCCCTTTAAAACTTGAGCTCCTTCGGCTGCTCCCAGGAGAACTCGGAGCGACCAAAGTGGCCACCGAACGCCGTCTGGCGGTAAATGGGCTTCTGCAGCTCCAGGTCGCGCACAATGACACCTGGCTTGAGGTTAAAGTTGTTCTTGATGATCTGCACAAGCTCCGCATCGCTCTTGCTGCTCGTGCCGTACGTATCAACGTACACCGAGAGAGGCTCTGCCACACCGATGGCGTACGAAAGCTGCACAAGCGCACGGCGAGCAAGGCCAGCGTGCACGAGCGACTTGGCAATCCAGCGCGCCGTGTAAGCAGCCGAGCGGTCGACCTTCGAGAAGTCCTTGCCCGAGAAGGCACCACCACCGTGGGCACCCCAGCCACCGTACGTGTCGACAATGATCTTACGACCCGTAAGACCAGCATCTCCCTGAGGACCACCAATCACAAAGCGGCCCGAAGGCTGGATGTGGTACACTGTGCGCTCGTCGAGCATGTGGGAGGGAATCACCTTGTCAATAATCTCGGACTTGATCAGCTTGCGGATGTCCTCCGTCGAAATGTCGTCCGTGTGCTGCGTCGACACCACAATCGTGTCCACACGCACAGGCACAACGGCACCGCCGTCCTTCTTGTACTCGATCGTCACCTGCGTCTTCGTGTCGGGCAGGAGCCAGGGCAAGTGGCCATTGCGACGGGCAGAGGCCATGGCGTGGTTCAGCTTGTGCGAGTACACCACCGTGAGGGGCATGAGCTCAGGCGACTCGTCCGAGGCATAACCGAACATGATACCCTGGTCACCAGCACCAATGTCATCCAGGCTACCGTGGTCCAGGCCCTGAGCAATGTCAGGCGACTGCTGCTCAATCGCGACCATGACGTTGCACGTCTTGTAGTCAAAGCCCTTCTCAGACGCATCGTAGCCAATCTCCTTGATAGTGTCACGAATGATCTTCTGGTAGTCGAGCTGAGCCTTGGACGTAATCTCACCAAACACCAGGATCAAACCCGTCTTGGCAGCCGTCTCACAGGCCACCTTGGAGCGCGGGTCCTGCTGCAAGCATGCATCCAGAATAGCATCCGAGATCTGGTCACAGATCTTGTCGGGATGACCCTCACCGACCGACTCGGACGTGAAGAGGAAGTGACCTTCAGGAAGCACCTGCTTGTTCGACATGACGACTGCGTATGGCTAGAAGAAAGGGTTGAGTTGGAATGTCGGCCCACCCACCTCGAAACGGGGTCGGTCGTGCGCACGCGCTCTGCTGGCACCGTGCCGTGCCCTCCATGCGCGTGGCCCTACTTGTTCAATCTACACACGTGCGATGCACGGTGCCATGCGCCACGTAGCACACCATGTTGGTCATATCACGTGAAAGATACGCGGCTGATGTACAGTCATGCTGATGTTATTTTCTTCTTCCAGCGTCCTGGTCGCCTCCTCGCCTGGGAGCGGATTGTCCTTGACGGCGTCATGAGAAAGGCCAACCTGTTTCGCCATGAGTCGGCCTTGCCTCGCATGTCTTGGTCGCCACGGAACTTGTACAACTTGATTGCGCGATCGACCAACATGCGCCTCGTGGATGAGTTCAATTTCACCAAGACCAGTATGACCATGTATCAGCAGCGCTGGCGCTCCAAGCGCCTGCTTCGGGGGTATCACGGTGACTGGATTCCTGAGCGTCGCTTCAAGCGCTGGTTTCTGCCATCAAGCCTGCCTAGCTATGCTCCAGAGGCTGCGACTTCCTTCAACCCCCGCTGGAAAGGCGACGAGCACGACGAGCACGCCTTGGATACGCCCACGCCGCCCATAAAGAGCCTCTTCTTGCGTGACGTCGAGCGGCGCCTAGACACAGTCGTATTTCGCTGCTGTTTCGCGCACAGTGTATACTATGCACGGTCGCTGGTTCTGCATGGCAAGGTCCAAGTAAACGGAGAAGCTCTTCGCGAACCAGGCTACCTGCTTCAGCCAGGTGACCTTATTTCCGTTGTGCCAAACAGTGTGCCTATGCTAAACGAGCAAGTCGCGAAGCGAGTAAAGGCTGAACAAGAACGCTACGGCCTTAAGAAGACGGCTTCCGAAGAGACAGAACCAGCATCGGAGCCCACTCCCGCCCAAGAACAAGCAGCGCCAGAAGCTGAGGCCAAACCAGCATCTGAAAATGAATCAGACGCTGTGCCCGATGAGTCGAAGGAAGAGCAGCCACCCAAAGATACAGAGCCCAAGGAACCATCAGATGCTCTGCCAGCCGGTGTGCTGCCCTTCCATCTCCCACCCTTCGCTGCGCCCTTCCTCTTCATCCCACCGTACCTGGACGTGAGCTTCCGTACTTGCTCGGCTATTTACCTTCGTCACCCTACCCTGTCGACAACGGTGCTTCGCTCACGTCACGCTGACAAGCACGGCGGCGCTAAGCAATATACCGAGGTTGCCTACCGCAGCGATATCCCATCGCCATACCCCGCGAATGCCGACATGTTTGGTCTGGTGTGGGAGCTCTACGTTCGAAATGCGCCACGCGTGCGTTCAGATGAGCGCCGGACGAAACTCCTCGGTCGCTTCGGCAGGCATGGATTCATGTCGGCACGGGCCTTTGAACAAGATCGCCGTCGCGTGGCTATCCGCCGCGGTTGGGGCAGAAAACGCCCACTCTCCCTTCCCCAGGCGCCGGCCGTCGAGTCGTCTACGCAACGCACGTCTACATAGGTGACTTTTTCATACCCCCACTTTCATACTCGGATGGGCTCAGCGTGCTCGATGTCGTCACGAAAAATTAAATGCACTGAATGCGGGTTGTCGCACAGGATGCATCTCGTCTTTCTTGATGCCACCCACCTTGTTACATATTCTGCCATGCAAGACACCTTGTGATTTTTGGCGGAGTGCAGCATGGTATGTGTATGCCACTGATGTCGCGCAGGTCGCCAGACGGCTCGCTATTGCTTTTGCGGTCGGAAACGCATGCGGTCTATGTGTACAAATACTTTCATCACGAAACACCACGTTTATGCAGCACATACCAAGCGCCGTCGCCGATCTTAGATCTCCAATGGTACAAGCTCCCTGCCATGGCGCCAACTAACCACGGTATCGAGCACAGGTGGTGCTATGTCATAAGCTGCCGCGATGTTCCTACTCGATTTGTCGATTCGATCGATGGCTCCACGAAAGCGTCTTATGGTATCATCAATCATGTCGAAATGTATGATCCACTCTATGCTTTGACTTTTAGCGATGATGCATCGTGGATGTATGCCGGCCAAAGAAACGCGCTAGCATTGTTTCCGCTACACGCTGTTGGGAACAACCATCATCTAGCTCTAGATCTGTCGTCACAGGCGTCAGAACAAGATAACGGCGGACAACATGGAATTGTTTCTGCTTTGGCCGTCGGGTCCTCTCCGGCCGCGGCCCAACAAGATGCCTTAGAGACGGTGCAAGTAACCGCGGTGGGTACCTTCACGAATCTGGTCGGCGTCTACCTGACAGAATCGCAATGGCTTGCTGATTTTCTCGCCGCAGACAAATCTGGCTCGTCGTCCAAGTGGGGCACGCAAAATCTGCTGCCGGGTGAAAGGGTGTGCTTGTGTGGCTGGACTGTACCTGAAGGTCGCGGCATTACCCAATTGGCCTGGCATCCCAAAGAAAAACACATTCTTGTCGTTTCCATGCGTCGTGCTCCATGTCTGTATGTGTATGATACCAGTTACTTGTACGGAGCCTCTTCACCATTTCAGTTCAAGCCGCTCGCTACTTCCGACGTCTCACTTGTAGCCCGATTGCATCGTGACACTCGTGGAACTCACCAACGTCTCCAATTTGGCATGGATTCCCACGGCCAATATCTAGCGGCTGGGGATCAATATGGGCGGATTCGCATCTGGTCTTGGACTTCCATTTTAGAACGCAATGGAACCCCTCACGTCCAGCCTGTTGCTGAGTGGCAGGCCCATGCAGGTACGTTTTGTTACGTCACTGACAACAAGATGCGGTCGGGAGCGTCCAGTTTCATCCATTCGATATTCACATCATCGTTAGTGTCGGCGGGGCACGACATTGGGATCATGATGCCAGTCTTGAAAAGGGTCCTACCCCCGACGATCAGGACGCTAAAGTGTGGCGATGGAATCCGACTCAAATAAAATAGTCAAGTTGGAAAAGAATGCTAATGGATCCTATAAGACGATGTGTATGAAACATGCAGCTCTTTCATGGACTTGTCAGAAAAGGTTTAGAAGATAAAGTCAAGGCAGCCGGCACAAATGATGTCTTCCAGACCTGCTGAGTTAGACAAAAACCTCCAAAGACGACGTACAGCTGTGTAAAGTCAGCGAAGACCTTTTCATTTTATAACGTACCAGCAAGCAAGGAGACCGACACAAAAAGCGCAGCTATCATGGTTAGTGGTCCAACAGAGTGAATCATGCGTACCAAGGACCGCATGCGCCATCTAGCTGGTTAGTATCTTGAGAATGTCAGATACATACGCTTTTCGTGAACACGCGCACGACGGTTGTCAAGAGCCTGTCACGGTTAGCTTCGGTAGCAATGCTATCGTACATACCGAGCCGCCCATAGGGCCAGCAGCCGGGTAACCTCCATTCTGAGGGGGGTACTTGTATGTGTGAATAACACGCGACTACAAATCCATACATACGTAGCCACCTTGCATGTTGTTGTTGTACATGGTTTGCCTGGTTGTTGGTTAAGAACGCGGACGGTACAGGCCCACGCGGCTGTGTTGTTCAGTTCGCCTTCTGGAATGTCTGACTCTAATCCCCACTCGACCAGCATGCATACGCTTGCATGGTGGATGAATAAACATTATAATAGAGAAAGGTAGCACCAGTTCCTGGGCCTATTTTTATACATACGACAAGGTTCTTTTTGGAAGCGATACCACGGTGAGGATAGGCCTCACTGGCTCGTGGCATTTGCAGGGTAAGGTAGGACAGAAACAACCCAATGCAAGATATGTAGTAAGTAGTGTTGACATGTAATTCCAGTGGATGTAGTTAGGAGTTCGATTTGGTATCGTGCGGCACAGATTGCCATTCGGCTTCCTGTGCCTCGCGCAGAGCACCCTCTTGGCTCATGAGATTGAGTTCTTCTTGCTTTCTGTCAATGCCGATGAACACAATGAAGAAGAGAATACCACCAACAAAGGCAAGGGCAGCAAATACAGTGTAGTTGACCACAAACAGGGGGTTTTTAGAGAGAGGGTTGAACGCCTCTTGAATGGCAGCGGCAATCGCTGTAGTAAACAGACTAACAGCCATAATAATAGAGCGCATGTTGACAGGCGCCATGAGCACAGCTACCTCCATAGATGTAACCGATGCAAAAATCTCACTTAAAGCAACCAAGCCGTACGCGCCAACCTGAACCCACACCGAGATATCTGCATTAGTCTCACTGCAGTTTATGCCATTCCGGACCACATCATCGCCGACGCGATTTCCACATGGGTTCCTCTGGTAGATGTAATGCTGGAGGACGGCTGACCAGACCATAGCGAAGGAGGCTGCAAAAAAACCAACTGTGATGCGCTTAATGGGCGTGAATGGAATCTTGAGCTTGTCGCACAAGGGGTAGACACCCATATTGAATATAAACACGAAGACAATAATACAGATGGGATCCAGAGTAGCTGGAATTTCATTTGGTGTAGAGCCAATATCCATTTGTCCACCCTGGTAGATCAAATTGTTGGTGATTTGGTTATAGCACACAAAGTACAAGGGGAAAAGCATGAATATCATGCAGGCTTTTGCACCACGGGACAACAAGTCCACATAATGGTCGTCGAATGTCATCCATGGTTTGCGCTGCGTTTCTTCAATAGTACCAGGCTTCACGCAGTCCCAATAATGTTCTGAACGCCAATTTCGTATAAAAGTCAGGGGTGACCAGCTCCAATTTCTCTTAAAAGCAAGCGCATAAACACGAGCAGCATTATTGAACACAGTCCTGTCAGGAGGTAGCACCTTGTAATACTTTCGACCAAACCACAACACGGGAATAGGAATAATGAATACAAGTGTGGGTAGCAGGTAAGAGAGCCAGAAACCGACCCATTTTTCAGCATAGACCATACCGAGTTGGCCACCAAACGAACCGATGTTGATCATTAAGTAGAACCACAAGTACAGACGTTCCATAGTGAGAGCTGGGTCAATAATTACTCGTTCACCCGTCTTGAGTTTTACTACCGTTTGCTCTTTGACCTTCATTTGATCTGCGATCAGGACAGAGCAGTTACTCTTGAAAAGACCCGTGCCAAATCCCATTATAACAATGGCCACAGCAAAGCATCCTATTGCGCCGTCTGCGTCGTCCAATACAGACGGTATAGCAGAGATCACTAGCAAGATATGTCCAACCATAGCAAAGGCAACACCAAGGCATAGAGCATTAAAACGACCAGTGTATACATCAGCAACATACGCGCCTAGTAATGGCGTGATATAGCACCAGAACTGGTTGAATGTTACAAGACCATTTGCTGTCTCTGATCCCTTACCCAATGCACCTGAGGCTTGTGAGCTATGCTTGGCAGCACCTGAAGCAGAAATTTCTCCATCAACTTTGGGACGAGAACGTGCGATGAAGTTAGTGAACACTTGTGTTGCACCATAGAAACTGAAGCGCTCTGCTAGTTCGCAAACGCCGATTGAAAAAACGGCAATGCTGAGTTTTTCGGGTACGCGTCGCAGCGTTGCCCGCTCTTCATCCGTCGGGAAGTGCTGATCCGATGTGTCTGCGTCTGGATCACCATGCTCTGCAGGTGGAAGGGGAACCAGATCTGATTGAAGGGTTTGTGCATTTTTGTGTCCATCTTTTAGATGCTCGTCAAACTGCACCTTTTCGGCAAAGCCGATAGCGGCTTCCGTGTTTTCAACTGAAGTGTAAGATTTCTGTCGTCCAATCCATATACATACGATCCATAAATCAGCAGCGTCTTCTTAGGAACCGAGATGCAAATGTTCACGCCACGATTATGGTATAGTAAAGGTCAAACGGCTTGGCTCTGATCCTATTCCCTAGATTTAGCTAACGAAACTTCTTTATGAGAAAATCGCAGGCTGCCTTTCTCAAATGCGAGAAATCCGCGGCGCCTATCTGCCCTTTTTCTCAAGATTGATTCCTGAGCGCATTTTGATTGGACACCATAAAAAAATGCATGACTTATCAATTTCAAGTAGAACTGATGATAAAGGCAATTTCTTGTATAATCACACCACTTGCGTCCGAAGTTCGCGGCGTCACTCATCCATAGGCGTTTTTTCGCGGGAGGATGACGTGCGAATTGAGCGCACATTTTGAAATATGGAAGCGCGAGGACTAGCACACAATTTTGACATAGCTTCCCGTCGTGTGCGCAAGGATCGGCGCGCTAAAAAATTGTTGGCAAAAAACGCATCCATAGGTGGTCCCCTTGGCTGCCTACGAGGCTGAATGAGTGGTAAGGAGAGCGCGCCTTGTCCATTACTAGGTCGATTTCCATCTTGTACCAAAGAACGTCTCAAACTTTCCTTTCCATTCTTGCTTTTTGTGTTGCTTTCAGGCACTTGCACTTCATGCATTATAGCAGCAGTACGTGGACCCATTCGCATACCCACAGAATTGACCTTGCGTGCTAAATCATGATCCGCAGGCTCAATATTTACTTGATCAATTACAATGGATGGAGTCATACTACGCCGCTTTTCCAAGGAAATATCGCCTGTTTCTTCGTTTGAAAGCTTGGACGACAGACGTTTGGATTCAAGGCGTGCTGACTGTTCCACACTCGGAGACGCGCA
>ERZ501061.113-NODE-113-length-30189-cov-3.914017_pt1 | contig 30189 bp, 30 predicted proteins | sample MGYA00510854_ERZ501061 | MGnify/ENA primary metagenome ERZ501061 (study PRJEB25958, sample SAMN03398515) | human skin metagenome | study: EMG produced TPA metagenomics assembly of the Human Skin Microbiome Metagenome (human skin metagenome) data set.
CTCTTTCCCTACACGACGCTCTTCCGATCTACATGCTGGACAAGAAAGTCGCACGGATCGCTTTGAGCGCGCTTCTTCGCCCATGAAAGACTCTTCATCAGGATCAACGGGAGGGCTAATGAATCGCGATCGACTTTCGAACCTGCATAACCTTGTGCAAGATCTGGATCTGAGCTAGCTTAGTTAGGCGAGATATTCTTGCATGGTTCGTCCCGCCGTTTGACACGCAGCTAGCACTACGCACGTGGTGTCAGTAGAGATGCATATGGCAACATGCATGTATGGATGGATGTATAACGTACAGGCTGCTTCACTTTCATCTAGCCCTTGAAAGAATTCTTGCATTTCCACAGTGAGTCCACCTGCTTCTTGCATGTGGACAGCAGAAAGTGCATCGCCCTTCGACGGCGAGCGTCCCAGCAATACACTGAGCTCAAAAATCCTCGGCAGTCGTTCCATGTAGGTCTATGAGGAAAACGTGTGTAAGCGCATGCGCAGGAATGGGGAGGAAGAGAGGGGGGCGGGGCTCCAGAGCGTCGATGTCACGTACCTGGCCAATCCAGTGCTGCATGTCCTCCGAATCCAAACTGTCATCAGTCCACACGTGCTCACGTACAGTTGCGCAAGACGTATTGCCATCGCGTACCAATACGGCACCAAGTCACGAAGCCGCACAGAAAAGGCACTGGCATCCAATGCTGCACGAACCCGAGAGCCAAACGCTCGTGGTTGCTGGATCGTCACGATATCACTGTGGTTAGTGCACGCGCATACCCACTAGACGGCAAGCATGTGCGCGATCCAGTATGGAAGCTCCAGACGAGAATGCTTGTGAATCTAGCACGATGTGAGTTTCGATCACCTTCGTGTGCATGCATACATACATCATCATCACCAGAGCCCTCAAGGTATCCAAGCCCTGGCACATCGACGTGGAACACACATGGGATGTGCTAAAGTAAGACACCAAGCTGTTCGAAAAACATACCTGACTCTCTGCGAGAATATCGTCTACACCCCAGTAGTCCTGGTCCATGCCCACGTTGTTAAAAGTACGCAGAAGCCAACTGTCTTTAACACCGCCCAGCGAAGACGACGCGTCGATATGTACGGACGCGTCTGGCGAGCCAGTTGTGCCTGCAGCATAATTCCCATGCGAGTGCTGATATACATATATGCACCTCGCGCATGCACGTGGTGGAGGAATTCATTTAGTGGCAAGTTGTCCTCTTTTGAATCTGACGCAGACATATGCTATGGTGAAGCGAACGTGAGCCGGTCTTTGTACAACTCAAGGCAAGCGGGATCAAACGATGCAACTTCATCAAGAAGCGCTGGTATAAATGATCCAGGTCCGCGCACCGACGGGAGAGCAGCTGCACGTTCAGCAGCAATAGTATAAGTAAGGAGTCCAGCCAGCGCACCAATCATGAGCTCATGACGCAGCCGTGGTGGAGACTGCCGCTGCTCGACTTGGTTTCCAAGCTGGATGCCATACTTGCTCTGAGCAGCTGCGATACCAGCAGCGACGACGCATCCAAGCGAGCATCCGGATGCCGTGATGCGGCCCAGCATCGGCGTGCCACAACGTGATTCGAGTACCACATTGCCATCCGTGAGATAGTCGACCTCGCCGGTCAGCAGGACAAAAGCGCCCTCTTGACGCGCAAGACGCCGGGCCAGTACGGGTGCTGAAGTAAGTTCTCCCACACTATCGACGCCTTGTGTTTGCGCATCATTCGAATTACACAGCGTCGCGATCTCAGCTGCGTTACCCTTGATGAGAGTGACCTGAGTTTCGTTCAGAATACTTTGCACTGTCCGGTGACGAAAAGGCGTAGCACCCACACCAACAGGGTCTAGGACAACAGGCTTTCCACGATTGTTTGCGGCAGGACCTGCGCGTGCCATGCCTTTACGCGAGTCGGGTGAAATTGTGCCGATATTGAGAACCAGTGACCCATACACATGACTAAGTGGCTCAACTTCCTCGTACTCATGACTCATAATTGGACTTGCTGAAAAAGCCAGCGTCATGTTCGCGCTGAAATTCGATGATACATGTGATGTGATGGTATGCACGAGAGGGCGCGGCAAAGAGACGCAAGATGCATCGTCTTTTCGTGTTACGCTTTCGTATCGTGTATGATACGCCCTAAGAAGCTCTTGAACAGACTGGATGAGCACTTTGGATTCCGTTGGGAATGTCTGGCTGGATGGGACTGCATCTTGTCGCACACGCCGAAAAGCCGTCACAATACTGTGCAATTCTTTCGCAGCAACGTCAGGGTCTCGACGCGACACGATAGCTGAGATGACAGCAATACCATCTGGCTCTGCATGTTCTGATGACGCACCGAATAGGGTTCGGAAGGCCGTACGTATATTGATGCCACCAATCAAGACACTCGGCACATGCGTCCGCTTGCCCGGAGGAGTGGTCGCGGGGTCACGTCGCAGACTCGCTAGAATATCAGCAGCACCGCGAAGCATCAAAGCATCGTCATCCGAGACTCCTTCCTTCGACTTCGTTGGCCAGCAAGGGCCCACACCAACATAGTCTGCATCACTATCCAGCGCGGCACGAGCCTCGTCTACGCTGTGCACGGACAGGCCAATTATGCGATGGGGACCAAGTCGTTGCCGGGCGTATTCAAGCTTGGCATCTTCCTGACCAATATGCAGACCCACACGCTCAGGTAATAGAGCTGCTACGTCCACATTGTCGTTGATCATCATGCGAACATGGTACTATTGCATAAGCGCACTGAGTCATCGATACCGACCACAAATGCCTCTGTACACACACCTTATCACATATAGCAAGCGATGCTTGCGCTACTGCCAAAAATTCCTCGAAAGAAGCATGCTTCTCACTCACCATTAGCTGAACATCACGTACCGAATTTGTACGATCGACACATATCCATCGCGCAATGACTCGTCCAGGCTCTGCAAATAGTCTTTCCCCGGTGGCAGCAGTTCACGACCTGTAACGAGATACACCGATAAATCCAAGGTCATGGTAGATCAGGACTATGAGTGGACGTTCTCAATAGCAGGTCCCTGACTCGTCCTCAAACCAACGCACTCTCTAGACGCAGGCGTGCGAGCCAACTCGACAGACTACTAGCGCCCGGCGCCACGGCCCCAGGCTCTCACAGCTGCCCCCCCCCCGCATTATACGTGAAATGTGGAGATGTGCGACTCAGTGCGTCAGGCGATGGCGCATACTTAGGTCACGTGAAATGCACTCGAGCTCTCGCAGTGTCGAGAGACGCTCAGGCAGCCATTGGCTCTTGCTTGGATTTGCAAGCAGGCCAAGAAGAAAGGGCACTGCTGCTGCTGCTGCTGCTGACGACGACGACGACGACGAGAGCTGTCGCGTGTATTCACTACCGTACCATGTTGTTGACGCGTGGATCGTTCGCACTCGTTCCAGGTGTGCGTGCGAAAGCGCGTGTGTTTGCCCAAACTCCCTATTTAGTGGGGACAATTCGTGCGAACTCGAATGGCGACCGGAACAATAGCTTGGACGACTCATCAGCTCAGAAAAAACTCGATGAGCTTGCTGATTTTCTCGAGAGTCGACCCCAGGAGGCTCAGCGATCTTCACGATCACAACGGCCGAAACCAAGCCAGGCGCAAAGCGACCAAGTGCGCACGCCCACTAAGGTGTTCCAAAACGGTCACGTACGTATCCTGCGTGAAAGACTGGTTGCTGACGCGCTGCTTTTTTATGATGCTCTTGTTAGTATTATGACCCACAAACACTCAGTCCACGTAACATGACATTCATACCCCGACGCACTAGCACGCCCCTACTAGGACCGTCAAAGCGAGATGCAATGAAGACCGATCCATTCCATTTGCTTGGTCTCAACCCTGCGAAGCCTTCGCTTGCGGATGATTCCTACAAAAATGGTGCAATTCTGTCGCAGTTTGCTACAGAGATGGGTCGTATTCAACCCCGAAACGTCACCGGCTTGACGCGCAAGAGCCAGCGCCAGGTGGGCAAGGCGATCCGTCGCGCGCGAGCTATGGGTATTTTGCCGGTACTGAGCCGTGGCCAAGGTCGTGGTGGAGCAGGCTGGAGGTGAAGTCGTTGCATGTCTGCTTTCCATCCATCGAGTATACAGGCCACCAGAGACTGCGCCAACGCTCTGGTCTACAAGATCAAATTCAGTCGTCTTCACCACCGTCTTGATCCATTCCAGCACCTGGTTCTTCGTGCTCAAATTCCTCCTCAGGAAAAGCGTCTTCTGCTGCTTCCATCTCTGCTTCATTCATAGTCATGTCTTCGTCAATGGCATGTGACTCTTCTTCCATCTGATGTGATGCGGCGCCAGCACCAGTATCGGCATCGGTGTCTGTCACTGCAGAATCAGCCATAGTGACTGCTGCGTCGGTGATTGGTAGATTTGTCGTCACGCATTGCAGGATCTCTGCGATCTGGTCATCATTCATCCGCTGACCGAGCTCTTCCACGAGCGTATGTAGCTCTACCACACTGGAGGGAGCATGATTCACCAGCTGTAGTCGCTCAGTTTTCGTTAGTCCAGGCTCGCCTGCCAGAACTCGGTCGTCAGGAATCACGTAGCCACGCGCATTCAAATCGTCGAGGAACGCACGTATTTGCTCGGCACGTTGGAATGCACACGGCCTATATGGTTGTGAGAGGGCTGAAATCATCTCAAATTGCATCGTACGCAAATTCGACGGCACGTCCATATCAGTGTCTAACTGCTCTTTCCGATTTCGCGCCTCATTGCGCTGTTCAGCCTCGTTCTGGCGTATGAGCTGCAGGACTTCATAGTCAGATAGAAGCGCTGCACGGGCTTTCAGAACACGCATCTAGGCACTAAAATGTGTTGAGAGAAGTTTTGATGCCAAGCTTAGCAAGCTGGGCCTTGATTTCTCACACACTTTCTCCCCGCAAATCGATAGAGCAGATCACACTTGCGGATTGCTTGCCAGGAAATTATTGATAACAACGAATGTGTCAATCAAACATGTGCCAGAAAAAAAATCTGATTCTGACCCCAGTCAGTGGGGCGCATCTGATGCATGTGTTTTTGTGTCGGACATATGTGAATCGTGCGCATATTCATTTCGCTCTGCTCAGAACAACAACACACCTGCAAGCCTCGCGATACTTACATGAGTGCGCATAGCGCATGGAATTCCAGCAGAGGCTCACATGTGGATGAAGGTGTCGTTCTGAGGCATGCTGAACCAGGCGAATTAGCTGAGGAGAAACCTTTCACAGATGCTAGGGGCGTGAGCGCGGAACTCAATGACAACAAAAACTCAGAAGATCGGCAGACATGGCATGAAACCCCATGGTCACAACGCTCATGGCTCTATGAGCTGCGTCCTTTCCGCGGAATGTGGTCAGATGTACGGAGACGTGCGCCTTATTACGCGTCCGACTGGACTGATGCACTCAAGCCATCGAATGTACTTACCGTGGCAACAAGCGTTGTGCGAATTTTTTTCATCAATCTCATGCCTGCATTGGCATACGTGTTAGACATGTATGAGCGTACAGATCACAGCTATGGTGTCAATGAAGTGATCCTAGCCTCGGCTCTTGCGGCAATCGTGTTTTCTGTGTTCAGCGTGCAACCACTGACGTTTGTGGGGGTGACAGGCCTAACAGATCTCATGAATTACACCATTTATAACATATTCCATGATCACTACGGATTTGATCAGATCAAGTATCTTCGGCTGCAGGCATGGGTGCTTATTTGGGCGGCTGGGTTTCATTTCCTCATTGCAATGTTTAATTTGTGCGATTTGACGCGCTTCATCACGGAAATGACTAGCGACACATTTGGACTATATGTCGGTGTAATTTATGTTGAAAAGGGTATCGAGCAGCTGATTCTCGAGTTTTCGCTGCCAGATCACGACAATGCCACGGGATGGCTGTCGGTGACGATAGCAGTGTTGTTTTGCGTGTCCGTATACTACTTGACACTCGTGGGCTCGTCGACGTACCTTACATTCCAGCTCCGCCGGCTTGTCGGTTCGCTGGCTTTTGTAGCAGGCTGCCTGTTCTGGACAGGGTTCTCGCATTTCCCCAAGCATTCGTTGAACGAAGTGCCGGTCTCGCAGTTGCCTATAACCCGCAGCTTTTTTCCGACATTGGACCGAGGATGGATTGTCGATTTTTGGCACATCGAGGTCCGTTGGGTATTTATTGCTGCACCACTAGGTCTGATGGTTATGCTCTTGTTTTTCTTTGACCATAATGTGTCGAGTGTAATGGCTCAAGCACGCAAGTTTCCGATCCGGAAACCAGCCGGCTTTCATTGGGACTTTTTTCTTCTGGGCATCACGACGCTTGTCTCAGGTCTTATGGGCTTGCCCGTACCGAACGGACTGGTACCGCAAGCGCCTGATCATACAGACTCACTGTCGCTGTATGAACAAGTCATACTCCATGACGTTGAAAAGGAGAAACAACAATTTGGTGAACACACTACGGAGCCTATGCATCATACGAGCGGAGATGCATCGATCTTGCACGTCACTTACTTTCCTCGTGTGCGCACTTTACGTGTCGTTGAACAACGTTTGAGCCATCTCGTTATAGGGCTTCTGACGCTTGGCGCAATGTCGCGTCCTGTCCTTGTCGCTTTAGGGACGATGCCCCGTGCAGTATTTGCTGGAGTGTTCTTGCTAGTCGGATGGGCATCTATCGAATCTAACCCGATTGTGACTCGGACACTCTCGTTGCTGCGAGATACGTCAGCGCTTGCACCAACGCTCCGACCCCGAGTCAGGCGAGTGACACTTGCCCTGTTTGTCGGCATTCAGTGGGCATTTTTTGGCCTCACTATGGCAATCTCACAAACTATAGCGGCTATCGGCTTTCCTATCATCATCCTTCTCATGATTCCATGCCGTGTATATGTGGTACCGAAACTATTCTCTGGGAAAGATTTGGCCTTGCTGGATGCCCCCACTGCAAATGCACCAGCCGTCATGGTTTCGTTAGGGCCGAACGAAGCTGAGATCGACACAGAGTCGGACGACAAGCCGAAACCAGCTCCCTCGAAACACCAAGACATAGCTTGATAACATACTTGTACAAATGTAATCTATTGCATTCTATACCCTTTCAATCTGTTCGTGATCTGCCGCTACAAGTAGGTTCGTGTAAAACTGCGTCGCTTTCACGACGGAGTCGATGGACACGTGCTCGTTGACCGTATGGACGTTTAAATAAGGTGACATACCCGTTAGATCTGGATGAACCGACGTTGCGCCAAAGCGGAAGATGTTGGTCGTTAAGTCGTGGAACCAACGCGTATCTGTGTTGGCAAACATGATGGAAGGAGCCACTCGCACAGGCTCGATATATTTGCGCTGCTCAGGCACCGACTCGTCGTCCATGGAGCGCAGCTCAATTCGCGGCTCGTCCGTGTGCCAGGTCTGACGAATGACACTGGACAAAAGACGCCATGCCTCGGCCTTTTCCCCTTCAAAAGGCGACGGAGGATGCGAGTCGTACCCGAGTCCCGTCTTGCTAATGTTCACAGACACTGTGCTCTTATCGAGTGATAAGTTCAAATCGTCCCGATCCACAACAAGAGAAAAGCCATACTCCTTCGCTAAAGGTACGAGCAAGTCCTTGTAATGCTGTATGACCGTACGCATAGATGCATAAGGAGCAATACGGTGGTTGACAAAAGCTTCGGAAATCTCGGGAAGTGCATTCACTTTGATGCCACCATAAGCCACATCTACAGCTTGTGTAGTTTTGAGCAGCATGCGCGACGCATAGTCGAGACTTTGCATCAATTCATTTCTAGCAGCATCAAGACGCCTTTGTCTCGATAGCATGCCGATGTGCTTCCACCAATGTTGCCAGCACGGCTTGCGGCACTCTTTCCGTGTGCGTTCCGCTGACTCCACGCGTCGCAGAGCACGGCGCAGCGCAGCAGGCATCTTTGGGGCATCGCGGAGACACTGCAGCTGGAGGACCGATGCTCGCGATTCCTCTCCAAGCACATCGGGGAATGGATTCGCCTCTAGCTTCGCAATAATTAGAGCCAAAATGCCGATGCCCGTGTGAGGAGGAGGCATAGACGAATGACCACCACGAGCATGCACGGTAATCCGCATGGACAATTCACCACGCTCGGCCACGGCAGGCCCTGCGATAGGCAAGCCAAAGCTGCCAGGGTCAATGGCTGAAAGAACAGGTGAACCCTCGTCGACGATCATAGCCACACTATTCGGACCGTAACGATGGAACAGAGTCGACGCTAGATGCGCTGCGCCATATTTTCCGTCCGTTTCTTCATCAAACCCATAGCTTAAGATGATCGTGCGCTTTGGTTGGAAGTGAGCTTGGACGAGTGTTTCGACGGCTGAGAGCGATGCCACCAGCCAAAGCTTGCAGTCAAGAGAACCTCGGCCCCACACAGTCTGATTTTCTAGATCAATATATCCCGAAAATGGCGGATGGATCCATCGATCGAGCGTATATATGTTAACTGGTACCGTGTCTTGATGCGCCATGAGAACCACGGGTTTGAGCGAGGGATCGGTGCCTTCCCATGTGTATAAGAGACCGTGCTTGTTCACAAACTCTCGTCTCACAGGTGAGTCAGGAGCATGAATGAAGGGAAAAGACTTTTCAATCCAGTCAGAAAATGGCGAGAACGTAGAGTTCCTTGTCACTGACTCCAACTCTTCATCATCTGACAAAATCTCATCCATGGCCTCAGTAGAGAGCTGTACAGCCTCACTCAAGAGCTTGACAGAATGCAGGACGGATGGAGGCCGAATCGTTAGCTTTTGAAGAGCCTCTGTTGGATCATATTCGGGTTGCTGAGGGCAAATACGTTCCATCGAAGAGAGGGACTCCGACTCGACAGTGTAAAATCTACCAGTCGATATCCAGAGACCTGCGATGCATGCTAAGAGCAAGCAAAGGAGTCTTGGGAAGATTCGAACTCGATCATCAGGCTGTAGCGTATGGACCGGTAGTCCCATTGCTCCTTTGGTCATGCTTGGCTTAGATGCTCCAGACCTGACCTCAACTTTGATGAAAGCCAGGTTCCCCTGGTTTCAGACATACTTACGCCGAATCGATTAAGAATGGCGCTCCACCTACATTGACCACGCAACTTCAAAGAGTTCGAAGTGTTGCGTCTGCCGTGTCTACTTTCCAGGAAACGCACACAGGCCGTCTTAACCTAGGTAGAGTGTGGCTCCTCGAGAACTCAGCGCTCTGTAAGGTCTGCTCAGCATTGAAATGCTTTCCCACAAACCTGTCACAAAGCAACATTTTCCATCAATTCATTGCCCCTTACTATGTGTATGCATATAAATATGTATATATATATATATCGATAAAATCATCTAAATCGTAAAAGAGGGTGCTGCGTTTGGTACATCTGTCGTTCGTTCAAAGTTCAATAGCCAAATGGGGGTGGGAACTGGGATCCTCGTGAGTGGATTGTGCTTAATAAGACGCATATGACCAGGCGCAACAGGAGAGCGAGCATCGTACCCAGGACTCCTTGGAATAGGCGTGCTAGGAGCTGGAATCGACGGAGCCAGGTGGGAGTCAACCGGCACCGGTGTCGAGATGCTAGAAAAAACGGGCGACGCCACATCATACGACTGGACATCAGGATAGCTTTCCTCTTCAATGCAAGTTTCGGGCGTCCTTGCAGACACCCACCCAGACAACATTTGGGACACAAGTTGCGCCGTGCCACCGCCGTTGTTAGGAGTAACTGAATCAGAACTTGTTTTCTCCTCCTTACCATAGGAAATTGGTTGTTGCTGCTGTTGAGATGCTTGTCCACGACTCTTAGGACTCTGCCATGGCTCATCAAGCAGAGGTGCACGCGTGATGCCACCAAACTTCGACCCATCTGACACCGCTGCCGTAGTATGGGGGGAGCTCAACACGCTTGGCTGGTATTCAAATGCCGGTGCAAGCTTATTGAGATCAACCGGCGGCATGTCGAGTGCATAATCAGGCATGGGAAGGGGCTTCACAGAGTCCGAACGTACGTCGAGGACTCCAAAAAAGTCTTCAACGGGAGTCTTGCGGACTCGCCGTGCACCTCGACGCGCATACCGATTCTGTGGATGACAGCCAGACTCTTTGTACGACCTTACATCCCGGTTCGCCTCAAACATCGCTTGATCAAAACTCCATTCTGGAATAAATTCAGGCCGAGGCGTAGGAGGACTTGACTTGTCGTCTGTATCCACCTCAGATGCCTGTTCGTCTTCATCTTCGCTCACCCACGCGCTATCGTCGCCACCACACTCTAAATCCAGATCAAGCGATTGGACTTTTGTATGATGGGGATCTGTATCGGTAGAAAAGCTCGCTTCAACCTCTGGCCATGCAGGCTCATTGGTCGTCACAAAGGGTGCGGGATTCAACTGGTTCGTTTCGCTCTCCAAAGTGCCAGACTCGGACAAAGGTAGCGCGTCGCCTGACTCTTGCAACGACGCTGCAACAGCATGATCAGACGTATACATGGGCTTATTGGCCGATCGGTCGAAGCTCCCTTCGGTCGCAGCACGGTAACTCGAGTCCAAACAAGACGACGGTTCGTTCGAGTATAATTGGGGCATAGAAGAATCTGGCACCGATGAGAAGCCTAAACCAATCAAGGCTTGCTCATCTTGTGACGCATTCGGCAAATCTGATGGTGGCGGAAAAAGAATGTCTGCTGTAGTGTCATGGTTTGTTGGGACATGCGATCCTTCTTCGACATGTGTCACAATTGGTGTTGACATATCGAGTGTCACAGAGTCGCTCGGCTGGGGCAAAGGTAGCTCTGGCATAGATGGTTCCGACTTTGGCATGCGATTAGACATCTCTGACTCAACCAAAGCGGACCGTTCTTTCGCCTCATGAAGCTGTTCACGAGTTAGTGCATGATTTGACTCCTCTAGTCTTAGGGCTGAATACAAAGCCAAGATCTGTTCGCGCATATCTGATAAGAGTTTGATCGTTTCGGGGGCCAATTCAGGCGCATTGCTCGAGTTCGGCGCATGCTTCGAGAGCTGCCTTGCAACGCGCTGAGTCCAAAGACCCGCCTCATCCTCTGACGGGAGTTCAGGCAACTCTGGGAGATCAGGCATGGAGGGCAGGGCCGACGAATGAGAAGTGTCAGTAGAGGCCGTGCTCACGTCGGAGCCGGTAGCGGTGCCTGCACGTAGACGAGTGCTCATAGCTTGCATCCGCTTCATGGCCACACGCCGCCAAGTCCGCTCTTGATTCAGACGCAACTGCTGCGACTGGATGGTGTGTTCCAAATCACTGCATCGTGAGCGCCAATCAACGATATCTTCTTTGTACATGTCGCGTTCCCCTGAGGTATCTTCCAGTTGCATCTGCATATCATGAATCTGTGCTTCGAGCTTTGACGCTTGTTCCTGTGCGGATTCCTTAGCATTTCTCAGGGAAATTAGTTGAGAGCCCATGACCTCACGCACTTCCTCAAGCTCGCGCTGCAAGCTTATCACTTCCTGCTGATGCCGCTCACGCTCTTCATCAAGCTGAGAGTGCAGTGTTGTCAACTGGTGCTGTAAAGAGTCCGACAAAGACTCATCCATACGGAATCCGCGTTTTCGTACAGTATGGTCAGTAGAGTCAATGCTTGTAGCCCCGGGAGACCCAGAAACATTCGAGTCAGGACTGAACAAGCTTTGAGTCTGATCAGATGCCGTCCATGAGGTGACAGTCGAGTAAGCATCCCGCGAGCTATTTGGCATGTGTTTTCGCATTGATTCGCTCCACGAGCGTGTAGGTGTAGTGACCTTCTCCAAGCTAGAGTCAGGATCATGCGATGCTTTGTATGTGATGCTGGATACTCTCTTAGGCGACTTAGAGGCCGGTGACGCCCGCATCGTTGGCCTTCGCACTGGTGAAAGAGTTCCTAACTTCAGTGGACGCAAAGGACTTTTTCTCGATTCTGGAGATATACCAAATACGTCCGGGTCTGAGGGCCGCGGAGTGGACTCGTCCCTCACGACAGGCTCTAACGAGGACGACCCATCATTGACCTCTTCCACGAGTGGCTCGATAAAAGTCTCTCGCTTGGAAGCTGTACTCATTTTGGACAAATTTTTCGAAGGAGACGACGAATCACCAAGACTGAGCCATGACGGGATGATGGGTCGACTCAAAGATGGAGATGCAGTGGTTGACGTCGGCGACTCGTTCGGCGTGATTAACATGCTTGGACGGTGTCGACCCTCAAGTTTCTCCAGCGCCGTGGTCCGGTCCTCCTCTTCCACTGGGGAGTCAGTATCTCGCAAGCCTGCTTTCCAATCAGAGGGAATCGGTGGAAGAGGCTTCTGTACTGAAGGATTTCCAAACAGAATACTCGCCGGCTCAAGTGAAGAAAAGCGCACAGATACTCGAGAAGCCCGGCGGTGAATAGATGCACGCCGTACCGGCTGGTCGGGCTCAACTGATTTTACTGGCTGACCGCTCATGACTTCAAACCCCTCACCGCGGGTTCCGATGCTGAACTGTCGCGAGTGTCGGCTCCTCCTTCGCGAAGGACTGCAATGATTTAGCGATGGTGAGGAAAGCAATGAATTCCGTTGTTGATCAATGAGCGACTGACGCGCCAAGCTCAAGCGGTGGCCAGCTGTCATAGTAGGAAGCCTAGAAGACGAAATAGATGACTGCTTCCGACTGTGACATGGCCCATTTGCACCCCCCATATTCGGGAAGCAAGTCTGCGATGACTGACGACTTCCTGGGGCGGAGTTGTTATCGAAGTATATGACACTAGGGCGAGAGCGACGACGCCTGGACTTGTCCGTAGCCCGCGCAGCAGACTCTCGCGCTATCGATTCAGGTGCATTTGATGCAGTAAAACATTGTGTCAGTAGAGTTGGCGTGTCGGCGCCTTTGACCAGCAATGACGCCCGTAATGTACGAGAGGCACGTTTGCTTTGCTCCTGGGCACGGCGACGCTGGAACTGCCGCAAGGCGCGCTTGGCCGAGCGAATCTGTTCCTGGCGACCTCGCTGCGCTTCAACTTCCATCGCTAGCTACAACGGTAGGGCGAAACAAGTTGCACGCGGCAACGCCAAGATGAGGAGCGCACAAGAAAAACTTTAAGACGCCACTTGAGTACAAGACCGTCGGACGTTACTTGAAGCGACTGGTACCAAGCGTGTGTGTATGGGTTTGAGTGTGTGTACGTGTGTACCACCAACAGACGCATGTCTCATTTCATCGAAGTTACACAGCCACCCGTTTATTGGACCAATTGTGAGAATTAATAATTGATTGGATTGTAACAAAAATGTTTGCAAAACTACATGCATAATGTGTGACACGACCCACGCAGCGTGTCCCATCCTGCGGCATTTGCACGCAAGGGGCGGGCGCCCACGCTCAGCGCAAGTCGTGCTCTGGCTTTAACAGTGCCAGTGAAAATGTCCGTCCTTGCCAATGGAGTGATCCTCCGAGCCCATGTTCGACGTCGATGTGGAGACCTTCCGCCAAGTGCTGCAGCACAACGTGGGATGCCACGAGACTGTAAGCACCCCAAGGAAGTTGAGGTGAATCAGTGGTCTTTATGGATTTGGGCGATAGCACTGAAGTCGATTTACTTTGGATTTCGCGCCTGGGTGGCGCCGGAGACGGATGGTACAGGTAGCCCGTGTTAGGATGAACCCGAAGCCTTGATGCGTCAAATGGTTCCTTGAAATCACCGCCCCATGATAGCATGCCTAAGTAATGGGCGAATAGGTAGGGGAAAAAATATGGTTAGTCCTCCAGAGTCCAGACAAAGGTTTCAAGAACGAACCATCAGAAGACAGGTGGTGAAATACAATGGGTGTATCAACGGCATGAATAACGTTCCACTCACCCTGGCATTTGCTAAACCAAGACATGCCCTCGGACTGAAGCTTGGTCCATATTATGTCCCACCCTTGCTCCTGATCGAGAATGTTTTTTAGTGTTGACGCATCCTCTGTCCAGTGAGGTGAATTACATAGAGGAATAGGCTTACCAGGCGGCGTAAGGGCAGGATTTCGCTTGATACGCGCAAAGAAGAAATTCAAAAACGGCACGGATTTAAAGCCTGTATACCCAAAGAAAATGCATTAATGCAAAGAGACGAAGCTAGGATATACTTACATGACGTCAAGTTCTTGGGCACTGTATCATACATAAATAGCTGACCATGAACATCGATCCAGTAGCGATAGATACGCGGAGTCATGCGTGCGCGCTGGGTCGAAGTATGCAGCGCCCGCACGCCATACCGACAGCTTAGTGACATGGAGGACCTCAAGTGGAAAGCCTTGACGCACGGACGATTCTGATTTCTCCACATGATGAGAAAGTGATGATGATACACTTTCTCCCTCCCAGAACCTGCATTATAAACTCTGAGTACAACAACAGCTTTGCTTCCTAGGCTGCTGCCAAGCGATGCGAGACTTTTCTGTGCGCAATGTTTACTACCTACGTATTTCTGCACTTACCATCTTGACTATGGTGCTATACCTAGATCAACGACATGTGGAATGGATGAATGAGAACCCTGGGATCCTGGATTATGTCGTGCACAGTGTGGTACGACCGCGACTTCCGGATCTATTTCGAGAAGCGTCTTCTGGTGATTCAAAGAAAATGGAAGTCGTTGAGCTTGGTGTGTTTCTGTGATACTTCTTGGACTAACGAGAGATCAATATCATGTGCTCTGCTACTTTCAAGAAACGCAAAGGACGCCAGCCGTTTTACTCAAGGTATGTGCATGTGAATGAGGCACGCTCGTGTGTTGGCTAATGCTGGAAACAAACAGTCACGTACATTGGTGTTTCCAGCAAACGAAAGCACGTCAGGCGCGTCAGTTCCGCTCGACGACACTAACGAGCCGTGTGCTCTTGCACCCATTGAGGCTCAGGCTACACCAGCGGGGACAACAGCTGGAGTACCGATCAAGACGGAAGAAGACGATATTGCTCCTGATAGTGATGAAGACGCATTCTCACCATCTCAGACTCATGGATCTGGCGAGGAAGAATCCATTGGGACTAAGCCACATGTCCGTGTGAGCGTACGTAAATTCACAAGATAGCGAGAGCTGACCAGATCATGAAGTACGATGGATTTCGAATGTATGCATTATGAGCGTCGTAATGCCGTTTCTCACAACTCCGCAGCTACTCGAAAGAGCTCGTGCTGGTCATTGAGCCGAGTGCATCAACGATTGCAGCGAACCCGAACCTATTCCAAGTGGAAGACGATGATGAAAGCAGAAAAGAGAAACGTCAACTGGACCATTCGGCAAAGATTCGATTCGAGTCTGCCAAGTCGGCGCCATCAGCCCAATATGGCCGCGCCTCTCGTCGTGATGAGCGTACAAGTACCCCACTTTTCCGTGGCATGACACCAGATGTCTAAACTAATGAGTATTTTGAACATCCAGACGTAAAAGGAGACGTAAACGGTTCATGACGGACGATGTATACGATGCGGTCGTTTTTCTCAATGCGTACGTGCGACTTCGCCCGGTTGTGAAACCACAACTTGCCAGTATCGCAATTATACAGACTCTTCTTCTTCAACCATATCGAGATCAAGAGGATATGATAGCTTAGCAGCGACACCGCCTAGCCCATTGAGCTGACGGCCACTCTCGTGCAAAGAGCTGAAAATGCATACCTCACCGCCAAAGCCTTTTACTTTGTCACACAATTCGATCCATTGCTTGCGAATATTGGGATGTGTGTTTCGTAAGAATGCATCTGACAGCAACAGAGTTTTAATTGCGCCACGCTCAGCCGCCAGTACAACAGGACGCTCACCGTACCAAGCATAGTTTTCCGATCTTGCAAGATCACGCAAGAATTGATCAAGAACCTGGGTCTCTCTCGTGAATTTCGTATTTTGCAGTTGTGACGTAACTTCCGGGCTCTGGAGCACTTCCATGAGCGAATGTACATGTGGCGTCGCACAATAGACCTTCAGCAGTTTGCGTTTACCCTCGCTTCCCATAAGGAGCTTTTCTGACCGCCTCGTCGCCTCGGCAAGCAAGTATTCGTACATATTTTCGCGATAAAAGGCGGGTGAGGCGAGTAGCACGACACGCATTTCTGGAAGTGAAAGTAGTTTAATAACAGCGTCGTACACTTGCGCTTGAAAGCGATCAGTTATTTTCACTGTGCCACTGGACGTCTGTGCATTTCCGTAACCAGCTCCTGCGCGTTTTCGAGGAAGTGCAACTTGGATGCGTTGCTTGATGATAGTCATATGGCTTGTGAGAAGACAAACAATGGCACGGCCTTCGCCCAGGATCACAGCGCCAACTTCAGCTGACTTGCCAGCATCACCACTTTCTTCCAAAATATCAAGATGGTACTGGTCCCATTGCTCTTTGGTGATGGACATTTTGCGGTTCAGCTCAATGTCAAGCGTGTGGAAGGAACCGTTGCGGACGTGCTTATTCTCCTCCGCGACTCTTCCAGAAATGTGCAACGTTGGTTGCCCCTGGCTTGCCCCGCTGAGCGAAGGAGTGCTGCCCGCTTCGCCGAGCACAAGTGAGCTCATAGGTGTAGATACACTGGAATTAGGTTCGCTGTCTGACGAGACTGGCTCATGGGGAGCGCCAATCACGGCCGTCGAGCTCGCAGCGCTCGACATGCCAGATCCTGCGGCCATTTCGAAATCAATCTTGGTGACAGACAAAGTCAACTGTAGTCGCATTCGCTGCGACTCAATGGAGCCTGTACTAGACTCGCTCTGGATTCGTCGCACAGTCGAGGCGGAGACGCGGTCCTCAGGCTGGATCAAATTGTACAGATGGTAGAGATCCTCGCTTATCAAGTCAGTTTCAAACCTTAGTTACATACTCGCACTCTGGCATGAGAGAGACGGTGCCACTCCCATTGCGCTCTAAGTGGCGTGCAAAAATTTTCATGGTGAGTAGCTGTCCGAAATCTCGGTCAGTCGAATGCCGGGGTTCTGCGTCAGTGGAAAGATGGTCTTTCCGCTCAACAAATGTGAGCTTGTGGGTCAGCTGAAAATGTAAGCCATTCGTTTGATCATCCTGCGCATTGAGAATTTCGTGGATTTGTAAGCGCGACACAATTACTCAAGCCCGAGAGTGCGACTCAGGCTGAAGGGGGGGTACTGTTAGATTGAGTGCGAGCGCTTGTTCGACAGCAAAATGTGCCTATGACGTGTAGCAATCAAAGTGCCACTCACCGCATCGACACACCTATGTGATTGAGAAGGTACACTACACCTCATGTAGAAGCACTTGAAGTACAATTGATGGCATAGAGATGTTTCATCGTACAGTAGTAGCTACAAAAGAAAATTCAGAGGCATCGATGTGCATAATAGCAGCAGCAAGCCTGGCAAGCCATCATTTCATCCAATCAACCGTAGCAAGCATGTGAGAACTATGTCATAAGATCCAACAACTTCCGGGCAATAGCCTCAGAGCCTAGGTTACTGAGCTCAGCATTCCTCTCAGTGCCGCGCTCTACGACTGCGTCAGAACCTGAAGAGGCAGGGACTCGAACCCATACATACCAAGACGAACGAAAAGGCGCGCTGGAACACCCTGGGCCTCTCGCACGAGAAACGGAAGGTTAGGGTTCGATGCCTTGATGGACTTGTAGTGTGAGGCCAAAAATTGGCTGTACACAGTAAGTAAAGCACACTCGTGATCGAAGTAACATACCGCGCACCGGTGCTCGATGCACTGTTTGGTGAAAAGTGCAAACGCACTTCCTTCACAGCCGAAGGAAACGCTTTCGAGAGCATGGAGGCCATGATCACAAGCAATGAAGTGCAGCTGGAACAAGAGGAAAAGCCGTACGTTGCCGCTCATCGACGGGGCGCACCAGAACAAAGCCCAGTCGCGGCAGAGTGGACGCCACGTGGAGAACACGTGCGTTCTATTTTATACGAAAGATGGCTACTCTACCGAGGCGAGTTTCGTGTGGATACCGTCAAGCTGACAGGGTGAGCCAACGAGCATAGTACATACCACTTTTGTGACGCGCAGCCAGGTGCGTGCTTTATCTTTTGCGCGTTCTACATGCGAGGCAATCTGGACAGCATCAACGTCGTCGTCGTTCAACAGACGCTCGAGCTGGTTTCGTGACAAGCTGGGCACATAGGTAGCTGAGACACTGTACGAAGGACCCGACTGAAATAGATGTAAGTATGAGAATGAATACAAAGACAGTGTGAACAAACGTACAATCACAACTTCGTCCAGAACAATGATGTGCGATTCATGCCAACGGCACGGAAGTCTGAGAACGCGTCAGCCCCGCTGTGAACGCAGTCACGTACGTCTTATTCACGGCATCAAAGACAATTTGCCCGATATCGCTAGCTTCCGAGGGTGCTAGTTGCATCGAACGCTCTTGGCATTTTTTCGTAGCAGCTGCCTCGCGCACTTCCATAGCAGCGACCGGCACCGCGCTTATGTGCGTGAGCTGAGAAGGACCATGAGGCATAAGCTTCTCGTACTGGGCCTCATTTAGCACTTTCAACTGTTTGATACTCGATGCACGAACAATCTTAAAGCCTGTAACTAAGCCTGAAGACGGTCCACGAGTCGATCCAGCTTCATACACAGCCGAAGCTGCAGCACGCCGCATCGCAGGTGGAAGCGCACTAGAATTGCCCGTCTCCAAGACGACCAGATTTGAAACAGTGTCAAATGCCCATATGCGGCCAACGACTGAGTCTGTACCAGTTGAATAGTCTGGTGCCTGGAAACTCGGGTACGTCACTGTCAGCTGAACTGGCATAGAGATATTTGTCTGCAGTGCATTTTGCACATCTGCAGGAATCGATTCTAGGGACATGGGGAGGGATCGACGAGCGTCGTCTTCTTTTCAAGCACACGGGCGCACTCTTAAGCAAACACACACAGAGAGAGAGAGAGAGACGCTCGCTCACGCGCACACTCACTCACTCACACACTCTCTCTTCCTTTCCCTCGACACGCACGCACGTACGTCGAACCCCAGTGTCTTTATCGGAACGGTCAGCCCCACCTTCCGCCCGATATGTGCGTGATTCGCCCCTCCCTGTCACACGATCAAGTTGACATGCACGCCTCTCAAAATCTCCACATGCTGTAACACGTGATACACGATGTCCTAGTAGGCAGCTGCGTTGATGAAAATGGTTCGATGGCACGCCATAGTCGGCGTAATTCCGTGCATGATGAATGGGAGTGTCTGTAGACGGAAGAGTGGTATGAACACCGTGTCAACTCACTCGTTATCACACTGCCTGTTTGGTAAGACGTGTGTGCTTGCGTGTGCACGCACTATCGATAGGCGTCCGTACGCTGCTCGTCTAGTGTAGCTGCAGAGCCTGAATGACACAAGGGTCCACGACTGGAAGCAGCAGCAGCCGTCGCATACAGAATGGAGGACGAGACGAGCACGAACTGCCATCGGCCAAGCGTGCGCGTACAGATGAAGTGCTGAGTGAGTCATGCGATACAGGAGCGGGCGAAAAGTTTCGATGGAAAAAGAAAGAGGTGCAAGAACAGCGCGCAGGACTCTCGCGAGAAGAAGCTGAGCGACGCGACGCTGAGCGGCGTGCTGAGGCTGAGCGAGAGGTGGAGCGACTCGCCGCGCGTCGCGAGCAGCGCGAGCGTGCAAGGCAGCAGCGCGAAGAGGAGGAGCTTCTCCGTGCGCGGCAGGCGGAAGCGAGTGTCATGGCAGACTGGGTTGCGAAAGAGGACGAGTTTGTGTTGGAACAAAACAAGGCACGTGCTGTGATCCGTGTGCGCGATCATCGAGCGCGACCAATCGACTGGTTTGTGGTGCAACTTCTGTGGACAGAGGTGCCCACCCCAGTGTCGGCTGATGAAGAGAATAGTGATGATGAGGGTGATGAACTTGACGACACGTTGGACATACACATGGATGAGCCAGTTGCGTTTATTCGCTCGTTACTTCCGGGTGAATTACGTGAGCTTCATTCAGATGTACTGACGCTTGTTCGGCTTGACAAGGATGCGAAGAGAGCCGCTTACTGGAAGGATGTGTTGCTTGTTTGCGATGAGCAATTGAGACATTGTGACGCAGTACAGAATGATGCACAGCCTGAGCGCATCGATGCCTCCATAGTAGCTGATGTCGATGCCATGCTCGCAGACAAGTCAGCAGATCAGCTGTTGGATCTACAGACATCCGTGCGCGCGAAGCTGCGCTCTGGCGAGCCACTAGACGTCGAATACTGGGAAGCAATGCTAAAGCGGATTGTCGTGTGGCGTAGTGCCGCAAAGCTGCGCGCCTTACATGCGACTGTAACACAGAACCGTATCGCCAAACTGCGGCTGCAGCAGCGGCGTGAAGCACGTCGGCAACAAGCATTTGTGGCAGAACAGGCGCACATGCAAATGCACACGCATAAAGGTCTGGAAGACGTCTGGGACGCGAACGAAATGGAACCGGCTGGCCGAGATATCAGCGAATTGCTATATGAAGAGCAGCACCTTCCCCGTTATACCCTAGAAGCGCTACGTGACAAATTGCGTGATGCGCGGAAACAAGTCCTCCAGCAGGCATTCGTGTCACAAGTGCCTGCGGCCTGGTCAATGACGCCAACCGTCGGAATAGGAGCTTCAGCGGGGGCAAGAGCCGCTGAGGATGGGAAGACCGAATCTGTCGAAGATATGCTATTACGAAAAGAAGCATCGCGTGCGATGGGTGTGGATGAAGAGGTGTTTGATGACGACGTGCGTCTTGTCGAACAGGCATACCACTGGGAAAGCAAGTATGAGGCACGCAAGCCACGCTACTTCAACCGAGTGCACACGGGTTATGAGTGGAATCGGTACAATCAAACACACTATGATGCCAATAATCCGCCACCGAAAGTCGTGCAGGGCTACAAATTTCATATATTTTATCCAGATTTGATTGATCCATTCAAAGCACCGACGTACCGCGTGCAGCCTGATCCTGATGGACCTGGAGAAACGGTCCTTCTACGCTTTAGCGCTGGCCCCCCCTATGAAGATGTGGCTTTTCGTATTGTGCAGCGAGAATGGGACTATTCGTTCAAACGTGGCTTTCGCAGCAGCTTTGATCGTGGCATTCTACAATTACATTGTACGTGTACATACAGAGAGAGAAGGAGAGCACCTAAGGACTAATTTGGCAGTTAACTTTAAGCGGTTCAAGTACCGCAAATAATCATCACAATCAAAGAGAAAGCCGAGGAGGGAATTTGGAAGAAGGGTTGGGAGAACAGAGTTGAGAGAATCATGGAGCTGTTCTGCGCGACATGCTAGCCGGAGATCCGACCTGCTCCGCCACACACAGGGCATTCGTCGTCGCCAAAGAACAGTGACATCAGGTCTTCAATACTGCCGGACCCACCGCACCTGTAACATAGTACGCCACCGATGCGAGGATCGCCAGGCGCCACGGTCACAGCGCCAGGAGGCGGCATATATCCGTACCAGTTGATAGTAGGACCAACGGTCCTTGACACAGGCGGCTGTGGTGGCATCGGCATCATGGGGTGATAGGGCTGCGCTGGCTGCATAGGTGGCACAGTTGGCTGTGCGTAAGACGGATAGTTCTGTTGAGCGAGAGGCTTTTCACTTGACGTCTGCGAGGCCAAATCATATCGAGGTGGTGCTGAGTTGTGCTTGTCCTCCGGAAATACTTCTGACTGTTGCGAAGTGCCGCCATGAGATGTACTTGCAGAGGCAGGATGCACAGCAAAGGGATGCGAGTACGATTGTTGGTATGGCGGCCGGTATGTTTGAGTATACGGTTGGGAATACGGCTGAGTAGGTGTAGGTCCTGCCGAAATAGACGAATTGAAAAACAAAGGTTGCTGAAGCACTTTGTCGTCCAAGTAGTGATGTGCTCCTCTCTGTTCGTACGCGTCTTTGATCTTGCCTTTGTATTCGTAGCCATAATTTCGCCAACAGCGTTTGCATGGTTTTAATACATTATTGTCACAGTAACCTGTGCGATGACATCGATTGCAAGAAGATACAGTGCGCGGGTATAACAAAACCTTGCCTCGATGCATGAATGGGTGACCATTAGTTGGTACACTGCGTGGGAATGGGCCAAGCGCACCACTTTGAGTCGATGGGCTCTGCGGCGTCTGCATCATAGGGATTCGAGCGACTCCAGTCCCTACTTCGACATTGGATGTCATAGGATAGCTACTACTGGGCCCATATGCAGATGGATGCGACGTCGTCGCGACCGGCGGTGCTGGCACGGCCGTAGAAGTAGATACAGCAGGGCGTGGCGGCAAGCTTGGCGCTTGTGCTTGTGAAGAAGATGCTTCATGAATTGTACTGGATAAAACATCCTCGTAGGATGGTGGAGCATCACTCACACCGCTCATAGCGTTCTTCCTGAATAAGGTGGCCGATCGTGACGAAAAGATTCATCTTTCGTGAACCCATTGTCTTGACGTCTGTCCCCACTCGACTTGGTTCGTGCGGCGGCCGCTAAAGAGGACCTCCTAGTTCGGCCGATCTATTGGCAGGCAAGTCGAAACCGATGGGCCAATGCGGCTTACCTATATTTCTTCCGAGTTCATTAAGTTAATGTTTTGCGTGTCAAGCGCGTGACAAGACAGATCAGCTAAAAGTGGATCCACGAGACCCACCCACCCAAAACCTACTACTCGTCCTGACCCCACCGTTGATCTTGTCCGCGACTTGCCCTTCATCGCCATGGATGCTAACACGCTTACCGTCCCTTCGCCGGCAGATTTCCACGTACACCTCCGGCAAGGACCTATGAGTGAGCTGGTGACGCCCCATGTGGCACTGGGCGGCATGCATCTCGCCTATGTGATGCCGAATGTGACTCCCCCGCTCACATCGGCGGAGCAGACTGTCGAGTACATCGCGCAGCTTCAAAAGCATGCACCTCATACCCGCTTTCTTGGAACGATGTATTTGTCACCGAGCATCACGGCAGACGAAATCCGACGCGCTGCAGCGGCAGGCGTGCGTGGCGTCAAGAGTTATCCACGGGGCGTAACGACCAATAGTGATGGCGGGATTGAAAATTACGAAGTGTACTACCCGGTATTTGAGGCTATGCAAGAGTGCCATATGGTGCTCAACTTGCACGGCGAGATCCCCAGTGATCCAGAGTCAGGCGTCTGTGTGTTGAATGCAGAACCATTGTTTTTGGCCCACCTGGAAAAAATTCATGCAAACTTTCCCAAGCTACGTATCGTACTGGAGCACGCTACGACGCGCGCTGCCGTCGAGTGCGTAAAAAGATGCGGTGATACTGTCGCATGCACCATTACGCCGCACCACTTGCAGTTGATCGTAGACGATTGGGCTGGGAAGCCCCTGCATTTCTGCAAACCTGTTGCGAAGACGCCAGATGATCGCGCAGCGCTCCGTGACGTCATCCGCGAAGGGCACCCACGCTTTTTCCTCGGCTCGGATTCTGCACCGCACCCGATTGCTTCCAAGTACCCATCGCCAGCGAGTCGCAACAACTCGACAGCTGAGTTTGTGCACCAGTGCGGATGTGCAGCCGGTGTGTACACGTCGGCGGTCCTTCTTCCATTGTGTGCGACTCTCCTAGAATCATTTGGTGCATTGGACAAGCTTGCTGGCTATGTAAGTGAGCATGGCCGTCGCTTCTACAACGAGCCTGCTGAGCCAGGTCGAGTCGTTAAGCTGCGCCGTACCAGACCCGATGACAAGCCTGTACCGGCCTCGTACGTCCATGCATCATGCCTAGGGAAGGACGACGGCGACCCTACGAAACTGCAGGTGTCACCATTCTATGGAGGCCAACGGCTTGCATGGGCCATTGTAGAGTAACACAACTGATAGATATACAGACACGCGTGCTTACAGCTCGAAGACACGACAGGATACGACGGGAGACGGAGCCGAACGTCAACGGAGCGCAGTGACGAATTGGTAGAATTCGGTGTCTAGAACAAAGGATCGACCAATGTGGTTAGTCTCGCGTTAGCTTGACTCTCACCATTGGTCCAATGAGGATGATGAATGGGCCTAGACATTTGACAGAGATTCTTGTTCACGACCTCCCTGCCCCGCATCTGGCACGTGGCGTGCATATTACTAGGCTGTTCTTTGTCTCTCACATATATTTCTTGTTGGATGCTTGGTAAGAGCGATTTCATTCGCTCGTGCACACCGCACGGCTGGCGAGGGCAACAGGCGAACGACAACGGTCGCTCAGCGCTGCTACTTTGTTAATAGACCGTCTGCGTGAGTGCGTTGACGTGCTAGCGAGAAGACAGTGTGAAAGGAAGAGACAGAATGGCCTGGCAGTCATGGTTCTATGCCAAGCACCCTGTTGTGATTCCTACGCACCTAGCAGGCAGTGTCGGAACCATCGCGATTACCGCATTTGTTCTAGGAACGCTGGTGGGTGGGTGTTTGCCAGGTGTGCTTGTACTGGTGCGACATCTGCTAGAACAAAGCCAGTATGTGGCATGGCTTGCTCCGTTGCAGATGTATCTGCTTGTGTGGTCTTGTTTCCACTTTCTCGAGTTCGTAGTGACGGCCTACTGGAATCCTATTCACCTACAATCTGACTGTACGTACGCCGTTGGTCCGTCACGAGTCATGCTCACATTGGCACGCGCGGTACCCAGCGTTCCTGCTACAAAACGGATTTGAATATGTGGCTGCCCATATATTTGGCGTTTTGGAATATATGCTGGAGTGTGCAAGCACGCGACCAGCATGGAAACACACCCAATTCATCCAATGCGTGGGACTGGCACTCATTCTGACAGGCCAATTACTCCGCTCGTTTGCAATGATCCATGCATCAACGAACTTTAGTCACGCTCTCGCATACACAAAACGAGAAGACCATACACTTGTCACAACAGGCGTATACGCATTGGCGCGGCACCCATCCTATGCAGGCTTTTTCTGGTGGGCTCTGGGCACACAGATTTTTCTTGGCAACCCAGTAGCAACGGTGGGCTTTGCTGTTCTACTGACGCGTTTCTTTGCGCACCGCATCCAAAGTACGTGGATCCATGGGCCGAGACGCTTGGTTGGGCATAGGTGGGGGGTGATAGCGTGCGAGACAAGAATGGCTTTAGTATCGCCCGAACCCAATCCAAAGACTGCTCTTGGTCCATCCCCGAGATACTTGCTAACACTTTAGTCGAGGAGCATACATTACGCGCCTTTTTTGGCGAGGCGTATCGTGCATATGAAGTTCGCGTGCCACGCGGCGTACCGCTGGTAGGATGGTTCACGTGATTCGACGCGTGCGTGTGTGTGTGCGTGTGTGTGTGTGTGTGTTTCACATATACAAACGGCAGGCAGGACGACGACCCTTGGGGGCGCCTGGGACACAGGCCGGGAGAGAGGCGAGTGCCGTACAAGTTCGATCCCGTCGACGGGTCGAGCGGTAATTATCGTTAGCTAGTGGCTTGTGGATTGTGGACTGTAGGGGAAACAAAGAGACAGAAAGAGAGAAAGAGGGACGAGCCGTCGCACCACGAGCAAGATGACTGACTCGTCGATCCAGGTGGTCGTGCGCGTGCGGCCACTGAATGCAAAAGAGGCTTCTTCACTTGCCCCTATAGATACAAGCAAGGCATTCCAAGGAGATGGTGGGCTGGCAGCATCGCCTAGCCGGACGCAAAGTACTATTGCCGCGATGCGAAGTAACTATATTCGGAACATTATTGCGCCCGTGGACGACCGCGTTCTGGTGTTTGACCCAGTGGAGCCAGATATGGTGCGAGGAAGTGGCGCCATCACCGCCGGCAGCGGTAGCAGCCATAGCATCGGGCATGGCACAGGAGATGCAGCGAGTCGATGTCGGAGTGGGACGTTTTCGTCACACATGCAGTTCCATGGGAATAGTCGACGTCCCCGGGATGTACGATATGCCTTTGACCGCGTGTTTCCGCCATCCACGACGCAGCGTGAAGTGTATCGCGGCACGATTGAGCCCATGTTTGCTGGTCTGCTAAGTGGTTTTAATGCGAGTGTTTTTGCATATGGAGCAACCGGATGCGGGAAAACCCATACGATTAGCGGCACGTCGGACGACCCTGGTCTGATTTTCCTGACGATGCAAGGCCTCTATGAACGAATTGCAGCAGAAAGTCACGAGTATGAAACGGATTTGCGACTTTCGTATCTGGAGATTTACAACGAGACGATCCGTGACCTTCTGTCTGAGACACCCACGCCAGCCGGTCGCGGCTTGGCCCTGCGAGAGGATGCAGCTAGGAAGATCTCGGTCGTCGGCATTACCGAGCATATTCCCGAGTCGCCCGAGCAGGTCCTCGACATGATTACTGAAGGGAACAAGCGGCGAACACAAAGTCCGACCGAGGCGAACGCTGTGAGTAGCCGGAGTCATGCGGTACTGCAAGTGAATGTGACTCGACGCCCCCGCACGGCCGACACCGTCGAGGAAATGTGCAGTGCATCGCTGAATATCATTGATCTCGCAGGCTCGGAGCGTGCGTCTGCGACAACGAATCACGGCATGCGGATGAAGGAAGGCGCCAATATCAACCGATCGCTCCTTGCGCTGGGCAGCTGCATCAATGCACTGTGTCAGTCGAACGTGAACCAGCGCGGAGGCACACGGAGCCGACACATCCCGTACCGGAACAGCAAGCTGACCCGCTTGCTCAAGTTTTCCCTCGGTGGCAATTGCAAGACTGTTATGATCGCATGTGTGAGTCCGTCTAGTGCGCATTACGACGAGACACACAACACACTCAAGTATGCCAACCAGGCCAAGAACATTCAGACCAAGGTGTCTCGCAACTTGCTGCACATCGACCGGCATGTAGCGCAGTATGTGCAGGCGATTGCCTCCCTCCGCTCGGAGATTGCCGAGCTGAAAGAGAAGCTCGCTCGCGCACCACATGCAACGACTTACGATACGGAGCGGGCTGCGCAGTTGGAGCAAGCGCACGCGCAGCTGATCGCCGCCGCAGCACGTGCCAAAGACGGTGTGCCCCCGGGGTATGCAACGTCGTATGCGGCGCACGCTACGCTGCGTGCTGCAAAAACGGTGTTAGCCTCGTGTTCGTCTGACGCGGAAGTGTCAGTTCTGCGCGGCCTCATCGAGCGTTGCGGTCAAGCTGATACGGCAGGTGCGCTGGACGTGCCTGCGGTGCCGCATGAAGCACCTCCGCTCGTTGCGCAGCATGACGAAAGCGAGGCACTGTATGATGCTATGCACGCGCATCATGCGGCGGAGGTTCGTGCGTATACGCATGAACGAGCGCGTGAGGCGTTTGAGTGCGTGCTAACCGATGTGCTAGCACCACGCATGGTGTCTTTGCTGACGTATGCAGCGCGAGCGACGTCGGCTTTGCAACAGGCTTGTGGTGCGGTGGCCGCTGTCGGCGAGAAAGGAGGTGATGACAATGCCGGTGCATCCACGTATACGAGTGCGGCTGTGCAGCAGGCATGGCAACAAACACTAGCTGAGGGCTCAGCCCTGCTTCAGGACATGACGGGCGTCCGTGTCTCGGACACGAAGCCGGCTGTGCCCGTGATGCCTACGGTGCCTACGGTGCCTGCCATGCCCGCTGCGCCAAAAATAAACATGCGTCGTCTATCGAAAGCCAGCGCCATATCGTCGTCGCCAGCGCGCATCTTGCGCAAGAGCCCACGACGACGTGTGCTTCGACCCAGCACACAGCGCCATGGCACAGGCCCAGGTCCAGGACCTAGCATATCCTCAGCAGCTGGCCCAGTCGCATCTCGTGCAGCAGGTCCGCGGCTGTCGAAGGTGCGGCCCCGTACTTCATCAACAGAAGCAGCCTCCGCACCGACGGCTTCAATAGCGGCCTCCTCAGCAACCTCGTCGACAATCACGCACAAATCGCATGCTCCTCGGCTCAGTGTGTCATTGCGCGCAAGCACCACGGGTCCTCCAGCGGCGCGTATCGCACCGGTAGCTTCGCGAACGCACGGACCGCGATCCAGTGTGACTGCACGTGCTCCTAGCGTAGAGACCAGCAGCGTTGGAAATGGAGCAGGTATGTCGTCGATATCGGCGCCTCTAGAGCCACCTGCTGAGCCCGACAATGCCGCAATGCGTGCCCCGCCCCCGGGCCGCCTCGCGCGTATGCCGGTTCATGTCGTTCGGCGTGCACCTCGTGAGAGCCTGGCAGTGTCGAAAAGCACGCAGGATCAGACGGCAGCGTCAGGACGTGAGCAGCATGGACGTGTGCCACGCGTGTCGACGGAATCGGTGCGTCCGTCTGCTGCGCCCAAGACAGAGGCGGCCAATGTGCAGGCCGGTGCTGAACAGCAAGATGTTCCAGAGACATGCGCGCTGCCAGCTGCGACTGCATTGTCAGGATCGCCGCCCTCGCCACGTCATGTGACGCAAAAGCCGGCGAAAAAGCGCGGGCTTTTCCAGCGGCAGTTCCTTACACGCCCTGTGCCGCAAGACGACGATGCTGATCTGGAAGAAGCATCGGATGGTCTTCTTGAATTCCCCGACGACGACTTTATCAGGCAGCGTAGTGATACCTCATACCCATCACTACCTGATTTCGTGTCATGACTGAACGCTGCCTCTGCGCATACAGTTACATACATAGTGTGTTCTATGCACATATACCACATGCATACACATGCGCGCAGGTCTATGATAGAGGAGGGTATCATGTTCCTGCACTCCTCACACATGGAGCAGGGGCGGGCAGATGCCCTCCCTTTACGTATGGCAGGCACATGGAGACGGACGTGGAGCACTCGAACAGGGACCGTTTGTGTGTGTGAATATTTATGTACGAACATCCGCGCTGTGCGGTGCAGATGCCTCGTGTCACGCGTGCCGTCGTTATGCACCACATGCGTAATTCCTCTGCATGTGAAGACGTGGAAGTATGCATGTGTGCGTCAGCTAGCCAGTGGCCAAAATGACATAGAGAGATAGAGAGAGAGCGCAGCTCGAGAAAGCGTTTCGTTCGTCGATCGCCCCAAGGCTGACGAAGCACGTCGTCCTTGACCCGGCGACGAAGAAACAGCTAGACCCCTAAGGAAGCCGCCACGCACCTGCGCATATCGAGCACGACTCGCCTTCCACACCTCGTCCGCCTGTCTATCTGCCTGCCTTGATGCTGCCTCAAGGCATTGCGTCCGTGCCTCTGGATGTGCTCCATCCACGCACACTTACGCCACATGCACGCAGCTCCTACACGGTCCCGAGTTCACGGCGCGCAGCATGGCGGGATGTGTCGTCGACGTCTCCCTCACTCGGCGGCGACGCTGCCGCGCCTCATACTGTCGCATCGCATGCCTCCCATGCAGCCACTTGCCATGTCAGCGTGCTTGGCGCGCACGTCATGGCACTCGCCCGTGTGTTGGTGTCGACGCGCGAGCTCGAAGTGCAGATTGTCGGCCCGCAGCTTCATGCGCCACCCATGTCCTTCATATTTCCAGCCCCGATCCTCGCACATGTGGGCATTGTCGAAGACGCTGCGTCCAGTGACATCCATGTGCTGGCCATCACACAAACCGGCTTCCTGTATCGGCTGCGCCTGCCACTCGCGAGTTTCTTACGTGGACAACCACTACCACACGCTTGGGCGCATGAGCACCAGATCTTGCACTTGAGCAGCCACGCGTCCGCATCGTCGACATCGTCGGCGTCGGCATCCACGTCGCTCGCCGACACAGCCGTAGCGACGAGCGTGCATGTGATTGATATTGCCCTAATTCTCGTGTCGTGCGCGGATGGCGCGCTCCTGCGCATCCAACAGCGACTCGACGATCGCGGCGCATTCACAGGCGCCTGGCTCGAAAGTGTGCTTCGGCCGTCCACGTTCCTGTTCTCGCGTCTGTTTTCTCGCTCTCATAGCGAGCATGTCGCTCCCACACAAACGCTCGCGTTGGCCACACACATTCGTGATACGGACACGCCGCTCGCATTCAGTGTGTGTCGTGATCGCAAGCTGCGTGTGTGGAATATTGCTACCGACACCCTTGTCCGCACGCTCGATCTGCCAGGCTCGTCCGATACGGTGTGGGAAGAGCGCACGACCCAGCCTCTTGTCCAGTTGTTCTATCCTGCTGACCGCTCCTTCTCGTTCTATGTGCTGGTGTATGTACCAATGCAGGCTGCCGCGTGCCTTGCAGCGTATGGTGTCGAGCTCGAGGAGAGCAGCAGCTGGTCTGGCGT
>ERZ501061.119-NODE-119-length-29775-cov-22.844515_pt1 | contig 29775 bp, 43 predicted proteins | sample MGYA00510854_ERZ501061 | MGnify/ENA primary metagenome ERZ501061 (study PRJEB25958, sample SAMN03398515) | human skin metagenome | study: EMG produced TPA metagenomics assembly of the Human Skin Microbiome Metagenome (human skin metagenome) data set.
ATGCGGGTGGGCTCATCCATAGTGTGTGTGCTCCTTAAGTGTGGGTTACTGGTTGGGGTTGTGGGCTAGGGCGACGGCGAGAATAATGATGGCGAGGGTTTCAGCGATCAGTATGGGTGTCGTGATCATTTAGTGTCTCGGGGATTGTTGGTGAGGGTGGATGCGCCTAGGAGGGTGGCGAGGGCGCATGCGGCAATAATGGCGAGGGCTGCCTTGTGGCTGGTGCCGGTTGCGTACATCCATGTGATGATGCCGCCCTGTATCCAGGCTAGTGTGGTGAAGAACGTTTCGTAGCTGTGCAACGCGATCCTGTTGGGTGTGTTCATGCTTGCTCCTGGATGATGGTGTTGATGGTTTTATAAATGTTGTACAGGTCGGCTTCGATGGTTTGTAGCTGTTTGATTTGGTGGTCGAGGTCAATGTGTGGGTTGAGGGTGTTGATGCGGGATGCAATATCGGTGGCTGTGCGTAGTGTGCCGCCGGTGTGGTGAATGATGTGTGCCGTGTCGGCGAGTCCGGTGGTGACAGCGTAGTGGGATAGGAGAGGCATAGCGGGGATGCTCCTTGGCGGGTTACTGTTGCGGGTTAATGTTGAGGTCGGTGACGTGCGGGTGGTCTTCTGTTCCGGTGACGAGGCAGTGGACAGTGACTGGGAGTTTGGATGCGCCGGGCTGTTTCGCGGTTGCGCCGTAGACGATGGAGAAGGTGTCTTTACCAATAATTTTGTGGAGTTGGAGGTCGATGTCGGGGTTGCCGTTCCAGTTGACGCCTTGTGCTGCGGCCTGTTGTTCGGCTTTGCGGTTGCAGGCGTGTGCCGCGGTGATCATGGTGAGACCCTGTGAGGTTTCTTCTCCCCGTGTTTGGGCTTGCCGGTGGGTTTTGGCTTGTTCGGCTCGCAGTGACTGTTCTGCGGCTGCCTGCCGTGCTTTCTTTTCGGCTTTGCGCTGTTGGGTAGTCTTGGGGGTCCATTCGGTGTAGGCTGTGGTGGCCTGTGGGGCTGGCTGTGAGGTGAGTGGCGGGTTGTCGTCTGGGGCTGGCATGAAGGATGCTGCGGCGATGATGGCGAGAGTGGCGCCGGCGATGGTGTAGCCTGTTTTCTTGTTCATGACTGTGTTCCCTTTTCTGGGGTGTTGTTCGTTGCTGACATGATTAATACTTTCAGCGGCTGGGCCCTGTGTCAAGGCTGCGCTCAGTTTGTGTGAGCGATACTTGTGTGGCTAGGGGTGATGGCTTCTTTCGCCCAATAGGATGTGCCACCGCTGGTCCAGTATCCGAGTTTGTTGCGCTGCATGCCCTTGGCGTCCATCTCGTCGATAGTGAGGCACCTGCGGTGATTGTGGCCTGTCTTGACCCCGTGATCGCCTACCCGGTGCATGTCGCCTGAGGTGGTACTCGTGAATGTTTCGTGGCAGATTGTGCAGTGTTCTGGCTTGTATCCGATGATTGTGCTATCGCACTTGTGGCATGTCCATTGCATGATTGCTCCTATTTTCCATTATAAGACTTCCTGTAGTGCCATTTTAGCGCCTTGCGGGTCTTGGGGGTACAACTATATAGGTCAGGTATTTCTAGGCGATTCTAGGCTCATTGTGTGTGGTTGGGGTTTATCGGGCACACAGGGTGAGGAGTTGGCCAACATTGATGCGGGTCACGTTCCAGTAGAGTTGCGTGGCTTCCTCACTGGTGAGCGGCTTCCACTCATCGTGGCTGAACACGGTGCCATCGGTGGCGATGAACGTGTTGGGGCGTAGCTTATGAAGCTCGGTCTCTACACGCTGCCGGTAGGCTTCGGCGAGGCCCTCAAAATCCATGTGGTCGCAGGATAGGTGTTCGAGGCGTGTCAGGTCGAAAGGCTCAGGGCAGTCGTAGCTGGCTGGGGTGTAGAGCTGGGTGAAGTGGTCGGCGATCTTTTGCATGGCGGGTTCCTTTCTGGTGTGTGGATGGTTTTTATCGTGTGGATGCGACAAGGATGGCGTCCACGTCGATCATGTCGATGAGATCGTGGAGTTCCTCGGCCTCATTCTCGGAGAGGTGGCGCCAGCCGGGTGGCCCGTATAGGGCGCCGTCTAGGGTGACAGTCCACAGGGGCCGGATGAGTCGTATGGCTTCTTGTACTTTAGCGTGGTACATGCGGCGCACCATATCCAGATCCATGTCGTCTGAATAGTCTCCGGTGAGGCTGTGGAGGCTGAGGGGGTCGATTTCTGTCTGCCCGTAGAGGCTGGTGAATGATGGTGTGATGAGTGTGCCATCCATGGGTGTGCTCCTTTCGATGGTGTAGGGGTTGCTACGGTTTCTAGAGTGTGTGGGCTGCGACCCACTGTCAAGACTGCACTCATTCGGATTGAGCGTTTCATGGGGGTGTGTCGGGTGTGACAGATGATCTAGCGAGTCAAGGCGCCGAGCTGAGACATAAGATCTATCATCTAGGTGTGTGAGATGTATCACATATTCCTGGCTTAGTGTGCCCTCTCGAGACTACTCTTCCGATCTGGCGTGGAGGGTGTAGCCCAGAAATACCGTTTAAAGCCTCCCCACGGCGCCTAGGAGCACCTTACAGGGTGGGGGCTAGGTATTCATACCCCCAAGCAATTCTAATCGATTCTAGACGCCTCCCAGGAGCCTGATACACGATCAACACTCCAGACGCAGATCATCAGTCCCTATCCTGGTTAGCTAAGCCTCAACTATGTGGACAGTGTGGGATGCTAGGGGGGAAGAAGGACACGGTAAAAGAAAGAAGGGGGAGCATCAGCCTTCAAGCCTTAAGGTCTTAGCACTTAGCACCGATGATCTTATCAGTTAGCACCGAGCCCTTGAGGGGGCTCGGCATCAGCCTCATCAGGCACAGCCTTAGCAAGTACACGCCATCAGGGAAGGCTTGAGAGTACGAGGAGCCCTAGCGACGAGTACTCGAAAGCCTGAGGGAACACCCATCAGCACTGATGGGCTTAGCGTGTTCGGAAAGGACACAGGGGTACAGTGTGAGAGCTGTTCGGGAGTGAAACCCGTTCCGGCTAGGGGTTTCAGCCTTAACCACTCTCAAAGGTTACAAGACTCTAAGAAAATTTAAGGAAAAGTTTAGGTTTAATTTTTGGACCTTTACTACCAAAAACACCCGTTTACACCCCTCAAACCCGCCTATAGAGCCAAAACCACCAGTTTGACTCATCCCAGGTGGGGTATGATAGGCTGGACAGGTAGCCAGCTGGACGCAAGGCCAGAAAGTGCTGACGCACTTCCCGACCTCGCTTACCATCAGTCTACCAAAGACTTAAAAGCTTCAAGGCTTAGCGCTTAGCACCGAGCCCCCTCAAGGGCTCGGCATAAGTCTTAAAGTCTTAAACACGTTAAGTAACTTTAAAGACTTAAAGGCTTAACACTTAAGGTTATAAATAAACATTAAAGCTTTAAAGTCTTAAAGTACATATATAACCTTAACAGTTAAACGTTTAAAGCTTATAAAGCTTAACACTTAAGTTAAGTATAAAACCTTAAAGGCTTAGCACTTAAGGATATAAACTTTACATCAGTGTTTAAGACTTAAAGAGTTAAAGTAAATATTAAGACTTTAAAAACCTTAAGTACTTAAAGTTAACCATCAGTCTTAAACTTTAATATTATACCTATAAGCTTTAAGACTTATAGGTATAATAATATAATATAAGTATTAAAGCTTATAAGTTATAAAAGTTTTTAGAAGAGTTAAAGGGTTAACTTCTTTACTTCTCTTCTCTCTTTGGTTCTTTCTCTCTTCTCTTCTTTTCTTCATCAGGGGAGAAGAGGAACCTTTTACCGTCAACGCTGATGGACTTTTCGCCGTGTGTCTCGTGTGCTTCTGGTCGCAAGCTCCCATCGCACACTCCCCACACTCTGACACCCGTGTCCCTTTCAGGCTTAGCGTGTTCGGCTGAAGGCGTACGGCGTGTCACGCTTAAACCCTTAACACCAGGTAAGACTTAAAGTATATATTATAAGTAGAAGACTTTAAAACCTTAAGGGTGTTCCCGCTTAGCCTGTGTCCTTTAACGCTAGGCGCTCAGCGCTAAGCTGTGAAACGTGAACACCCATCCACCCCCTTTTTTCTTTCGTGTCCTTCTCTTTTGACACAGCTGGGGGGCGATGTGATCTTTCTCACATGCCAGGGGGTGTGAGGGAAAACAACCACCCCGGCACAAACAGAACACCCCCCCTAAACGAACAAAACAGGCCCCAGGATCGAACAGCAGGGCACCGGTAGAGTATTCCTAACCCCAGACGATTCTAGGCCGTTACAGGAGCAATGAGAGGCTCACAGGGGTCATAGGAGATCAGGGGACTCGATGGCACACACCAACCGCACAGCATCATCAGCCCACCGGCGCTGGCGGGCGCGACTCATCACCCAAGCCCGACAACAAGGCCAAACCGAATGCCCACTCTGCGGAGCCACCATCACCTGGGGCACACACCAGCTGCCAACCAGCCCCGAAGCCGACCACATCACACCCGTCAGCAGGGGAGGACTCAACACCCTCGACAACGGGCAAATCATCTGCAGAACATGCAACAGAAGCAAAGGCAATCGCAGCCAACCAAACATTAGTTTCCAACAACAAACCACAAAAACCCTGATCCCATGGTGAAAAAACCCACAAACCCCACGGGAACCACCCCCTGCACACCCGTGCAAGACCTCGTACGGCTTAGTGAAATACCTCCCTTTTGTGGATTTGTCTGTTGGTTGACTTTTTGTGTTGGTGGTGAGTGTTGTGCAGCCTGAGCTTCCTGATAGTCGTGAGTGGTGTGGGGAGACGCGTCGTTGGTGGCGTGTGTGGGGTGAGGATAGCCGCGCATCGTACGTGTCTGATGAGGAGTGGTTGTTTTTGTTGGATGCTGCGGTGATTCATGATGTGGTGTGGCGTGAGGGTCGCGCGGATTTGGTGGCTTCGCTTCGTGCTCATGTGAAGGCTTTTATGGGTATGTTGGATAGGTATTCGGTTGATGTGGTGTCTGGTGGCCGTGGTGGGGGTTCTGCGGTGGCGATGATTGACCGGTATAGGAAGCGTAGGGGTGCTTGATGTCTCAGGTTGTGGGTTCTCAGGTTCCTCGTCATCGTGTGGCTGCGGCGTATTCGGTGTCTGCTGGCGGGGATGCTGGGGAGTTGGGTCGTGCGTATGGGTTGACGCCTGATCCGTGGCAGCAGCAGGTGTTGGATGATTGGCTTGCTGTGGGTGGTAATGGCAGGCTTGCTTCGGGTGTGTGTGGGGTGTTTGTTCCGCGGCAGAATGGCAAGAATGCTATTTTGGAGATTGTGGAGTTGTTTAAGGCGACTATTCAGGGTCGCCGTATTTTGCATACGGCTCACGAGTTGAAGTCGGCTCGTAAGGCGTTTATGCGGTTGAGGTCGTTTTTTGAGAATGAGCGGCAGTTTCCTGACTTGTATCGTATGGTGAAGTCGATTCGGGCGACGAATGGTCAGGAGGCTATTGTGTTGCATCATCCGGATTGTGCCACGTTTGAGCGTAAGTGTGGTTGTCCGGGTTGGGGTTCTGTCGAGTTTGTGGCCCGTTCTCGGGGTTCTGCTCGCGGGTTTACGGTTGATGATTTGGTGTGTGATGAGGCTCAGGAGTTGTCGGATGAGCAGTTGGAGGCTTTGCTTCCTACTGTGAGTGCTGCCCCGTCTGGTGATCCGCAGCAGATTTTCCTTGGTACTCCGCCTGGCCCGTTGGCGGATGGTAGCGTGGTGTTGCGTCTTCGTGGGCAGGCTTTGTCGGGTGGTAAAAGGATTGCGTGGACGGAGTTTTCGATTCCTGACGAGTCTGATCCGAATGATCTATCGAGGCAGTGGCGGAAGCTTGCTGGTGACACTAATCCGGCGTTGGGTCGCCGCCTGAATTTTGGGACCGTGAGCGATGAGCATGAATCGATGTCTGCTGCCGGGTTTGCTCGGGAGCGGCTTGGCTGGTGGGATCGTGGCCAGTCTGCTTCGTCTGTGATTCCGGCGGATAAGTGGGTTCAGTCGGCTGTGGATGAGGCGAGTCTGGTGGGCGGGAAAGTGTTTGGTGTCTCGTTTTCTCGCTCGGGGGATCGTGTCGCGCTAGCTGGTGCCGGCCGGACTGATGCTGGGGTTCATGTTGAGGTTATTGATGGCCTGTCTGGCACGATTGTTGATGGTGTGGGCCAGCTGGCTGACTGGTTGGCGTTGCGTTGGGGTGATACTGAAAAGATCATGGTTGCCGGGTCTGGTGCGGTGTTGTTGCAGAAGGCTTTGACGGATCGTGGTGTTCCGGGTCGTGGCGTGATTGTGGCTGATACTGGCGTGTATGTGGAGGCGTGTCAGGCCTTCCTGGAGGGTGTAAGGTCTGGGAATGTTTCTCATCCTCGTGCCGATTCGAGGCGTGACATGTTGGATATTGCTGTGAGGTCGGCTGTGCAGAAGAAGAAGGGTTCTGCGTGGGGTTGGGGTTCCTCGTTTAAGGATGGTTCTGAGGTTCCTTTGGAGGCTGTGTCTTTGGCTTATCTTGGTGCGAAGATGGCGAAAGCGAAGCGGCGTGAACGGTCTGGTAGGAAGCGGGTGTCTGTGGTATGAACTCGGATGAGTTGGCTCTGATTGAGGGCATGTACGATCGTATTCAAAGGTTGTCTTCGTGGCATTGTCGTATTGAGGGCTACTATGAGGGTTCTAGCCGGGTGCGTGATTTGGGGGTGGCTATTCCGCCGGAGTTGCAGCGTGTGCAGACGGTGGTGTCGTGGCCTGGGATTGCGGTGGATGCTTTGGAGGAGCGTCTGGATTGGCTTGGCTGGACTAATGGTGACGGCTACGGTCTGGATGGCGTGTATGCTGCGAATCGTCTATCAACCGCGTCATGCGACGTCCACCTTGATGCACTAATTTTTGGGTTGTCGTTTGTGGCTATCATTCCTGGCGGTGATGGCACGGTGTCGGTTCGTCCGCAGTCGCCCAAGAATTGTACAGGCCGGTTTTCTGCCGATGGGTCTCGTTTGGATGCTGGCCTTGTGGTGCAGCAGACGTGTGATCCTGAGGTTGTTGAGGCGGAGTTGTTGCTTCCTGATGTGATTGTTCAGGTGGAGCGGCGGGGTTCGCGTGAGTGGGTTGAGACGGGCCGTATCGTGAATGTGTTGGGTGTGGTTCCTTTGGTGCCTATTGTGAATCGTCGCCGTACGTCGAGGATTGATGGCCGTTCGGAGATTACGAGGTCTATTAGGGCTTACACGGATGAGGCTGTGCGCACATTGTTGGGGCAGTCTGTGAATCGTGACTTCTACGCCTATCCGCAAAGGTGGGTGACGGGCGTGTCGGCGGATGAGTTTTCGCAGCCTGGCTGGGTTCTGTCGATGGCTTCTGTGTGGGCTGTTGATAAGGATGATGATGGTGACACTCCGAATGTGGGGTCGTTTCCTGTTAATTCGCCTACACCGTATTCGGATCAGATGAGACTGTTGGCGCAGTTGACTGCGGGTGAGGCGGCTGTTCCGGAACGCTATTTCGGGTTTATCACGTCTAACCCGCCTAGTGGGGAGGCTTTGGCGGCTGAGGAGTCTCGGCTTGTGAAGCGTGCCGAGCGCAGGCAGACGTCGTTTGGTCAGGGTTGGTTGTCGGTTGGTTTCCTGGCTGCCCGGGCGTTGGATTCGAGTGTTGATGAGGCCGATTTTTTTGGTGATGTGGGTTTGCGTTGGCGTGATGCGTCGACGCCGACTCGGGCGGCTACGGCGGATGCTGTGACGAAGCTTGTGGGTGCCGGTATTCTTCCGGCGGATTCTCGTACGGTGTTGGAGATGTTGGGTTTGGATGATGTGCAGGTTGAGGCTGTGATGCGTCATCGTGCCGAGTCGTCGGATCCGTTGGCGGCGCTGGCGGGGGCTATTTCTCGTCAAACTAACGAGGTTTGATAGGCGATGGCTTCGGGTGCTATGTCGAGGCTTGCTGCGACTGAGTATCAGCGTGAGGCGGTCAGGTTTGCTGGGAAGTATGCGGGCTATTATGCCGAGTTGGGTCGTTTGTGGCGTGCCGGGAAGATGACAGATGCGCAGTATGTGCGTTTGTGTGTGGAGTTGGAGCGTGCCGGCCATGATGGTTCGGCATCGTTGGCTGCCAGGTTTGTGTCGGATTTTCGCCGGTTGAATGGTGTGGATCCTGGTTTGATCGTGTATGACGAGTTTGATGCTGCCGCCGCGTTGGCTAGGTCGTTTTCGACTATGAAGATTCTTGAGAGTGACCCGGATAGGGCGAATGACACGATTGATGCGATGGCTGCGGGTTTTAATCGGGCTGTCATGAATGCTGGCCGTGACACGGTTGAGTGGTCGGCGGGTGCGCAAGGCAGGTCGTGGCGCAGGGTGACGGATGGTGATCCGTGCGCGTTTTGTGCCATGTTGGCTACGAGGTCGGATTATACGACCAAAGAAAGGGCGCTTACTACGGGTCATACGCGGCGTCATAAGCGTGCCGGTAGGCGTCCGTTTGGTTCGAAGTATCATGATCATTGTGGTTGTACGGTGGTTGAGGTTGTTGGCCCTTGGGAACCGAATAGGGCTGATGCCGAGTATCAGAGGACGTATGAGAAGGCTCGTGAGTGGGTTGATGATCATGGTTTGCAGCAGTCGCCTGGCAATATTTTGAAGGCTATGCGTACTGTTGGTGGCATGAGATAATGTGATGTGGTTTCCGGTTGTGTGCCGCCGGTTATCGGTGCACAGGGTTGTCTCCCGCACGGGGGTCAACAATGTTGTGTTGTTTTCCGCAAGGAGTGTAGGGTTAGGCTATGGCCGATCAGAGTGTTGAGGAACAGAATGTTGACAATGATGTTGTGGAGCCCGGAAAGGGTGGAGACGTTGTTGATGTTGTGAAGGATGGGCAGGCTGCCGGCGATGATCATGCCGGTGATGTTTCCGTGAAGGAGGAGTCTTCTTCTGGCACGGATTGGAAGGCTGAGGCTCGTAAGTGGGAGTCTCGTGCTAAAAGTAATTTCGCCGAGTTGGAGAAGCTTCGCGCCTCGGATGGTGATGCGGGGTCTGTGATTGATGATCTTCGCCGCAAGAATGAGGAACTCGAAGACCGGATTAATGGGTTTGTTCTTGAGGGTGTGAAGCGTGAGGTGGCTGCCGAGTGTGGCCTGTCGGGTGATGCGGTCGCTTTCTTGTCGGGTGGCGATCGTGAAGCGCTGGTGGAGTCTGCTAAGGCTTTGAAGGGTTTGATCGACCATAGTAGTGGTGGCGCGGGTGTGCGCCGTCTTGCGGGGAGTGCCCCCGTTGATGATGTTAAACGACGTGAGGGTGTCGCGTTTGTGGATGCTCTTGTCAATAATTCTAGGAGATGATTTGTGATGGCTGACGATTTTCTTTCTGCAGGGAAGCTTGAGCTTCCTGGTTCTATGATTGGTGCGGTTCGTGACCGTGCTATCGATTCTGGTGTTTTGGCGAAGCTGTCGCCGGAGCAGCCGACTATTTTTGGCCCTGTTAAGGGTGCCGTTTTTTCTGGTGTTCCTCGCGCGAAGATTGTTGGTGAGGGCGAGGTTAAGCCTTCCGCATCGGTTGATGTTTCGGCGTTTACTGCGCAGCCTATTAAGGTTGTGACTCAGCAGCGTGTGAGTGACGAGTTTATGTGGGCTGACGCGGATTACCGTCTGGGTGTTTTGCAGGATCTGATTTCGCCTGCTCTTGGTGCTTCTATTGGTCGCGCCGTGGATCTGATTGCTTTCCATGGTATTGATCCGGCTACGGGTAAGCCTGCTGCGGCTGTCAAGGTGTCGCTGGATAAGACGACGAAGACGGTTGATGCCACGGATTCCGCTACGGCTGATCTTGTTAAGGCTGTCGGCCTGATTGCTGGGGCTGGTTTGCAGGTTCCTAACGGTGTTGCTTTGGATCCGGCATTCTCGTTTGCCCTGTCTACTGAGGTGTATCCGAAGGGTTCGCCGCTTGCCGGCCAGCCTATGTATCCTGCCGCCGGGTTTGCCGGTTTGGATAATTGGCGCGGCCTGAATGTTGGTGCTTCTTCGACTGTTTCTGGTGCCCCGGAGATGTCGCCTGCCTCTGGTGTTAAGGCTATTGTTGGTGATTTCTCTCGTGTTCATTGGGGTTTCCAGCGTAACTTCCCGATCGAGCTGATCGAGTATGGAGATCCGGATCAGACTGGCCGCGATTTGAAGGGCCATAATGAGGTTATGGTTCGTGCCGAGGCTGTCCTGTATGTGGCTATCGAGTCGCTTGATTCGTTTGCTGTTGTGAAGGAGAAGGCTGCACCGAAGCCTAATCCGCCGGCCGGTAACTGATTCATTTGTTGCGATAATGTTTATGCTGTGTGCAGGGGGTGGTGTTGATGGGTATCATTTTGAAGCCTGAGGATATTGAGCCTTTCGCCGATATTCCGGAGGGGAAGCTTGAGGCGATGATTGCCGATGTGGAGGCTGTGGCTGTCAGTGTCGCCCCCTGTATCGCTAAACCGGATTTTAAATATAAGGATGCCGCTAAGGCTATTCTGCGTAGGGCCCTGTTGCGCTGGAATGATACTGGGGTTTCGGGTCAGGTGCAGTATGAGTCGGCGGGCCCGTTTGCTCAGACTACACGGTCTAATACTCCTACGAATTTGTTGTGGCCTTCTGAGATTGCCGCGTTGAAGAAGTTGTGTGAGGGTGATGGTGGGGCTGGTAAAGCGTTCACTATCACCCCCACTATTAATGGTCGATATGCACATTCTGAGGTGTGTTCCACGGTGTGGGGTGAGGGTTGCTCGTGCGGGTCGAATATTAACGGCTACGCTGGCCCTTTGTGGGAGATATGATATGACCAGTTTTCCTTATGGTGAAACGGTTGTGATGCTTCAACCGACTGTTCGTGTCGATGATCTTGGAGACAGGGTTGAGGATTGGGGGCATCCTGTAGAAACCGTGTGCCATAATGTGGCCATCTATGCTTCCGTGTCGCAGGAGGATGAGGCGGCAGGCCGTGACTCGGATTATGAGCATTGGTCTATGCTTTTCAAGTCCCCTGTTGTGGGCGCTGATTATCGTTGCCGGTGGCGTATCCGGGGTGTTGTGTGGGAGGCTGACGGGTCTCCTATGGTGTGGCATCACCCCATGTCCGGTTGGGATGCTGGTACGCAGGTTAATGTGAAGCGTAAGAAGGGCTGATAGATTGTGGCTCAGGATGTGAATGTGAAGCTTAACTTGCCGGGTATTCGTGAGGTGTTAAAGTCTTCTGGGGTGCAGGGCATGTTGGCTGAGCGTGGCGAGCGTGTCAAGCGTGCAGCCTCGGCGAATGTGGGCGGTAACGCTTTCGATAAGGCCCAATACCGTAATGGTTTGTCGTCGGAGGTGCAGGTTCACCGTGTGGAGGCTGTCGCCAGGATTGGCACCACCTATAAGGGTGGGAAGCGTATTGAGGCGAAGCATGGCACGCTGGCCCGGTCGATTGGGGCTGCGTCGTGATCATTTACGGTGATCCTCGCGTGTGGGCTAAACGCGTGCTCAAGGATGATGGCTGGCTGTCTGGGATACCATGCACCGGGACGGTGCCGGATAGCTTTGAGGGTGATCTTATTTGGTTGGCTCTTGATGGTGGCCCGCAGTTGCATGTTCGTGAGCGGGTTTTTTTGCGCGTGAATGTGTTTTCGGATACGCCGGATCGTGCTATGTCGTTGGCGCGTCGTGTTGAGGCTGTCCTTGCTGATGGCGTGGACGGTGACCCGGTGGTGTACTGTAAACGGTCTACTGGCCCTGATTTGCTGGTTGATGGTGCACGTTTTGATGTGTATTCGCTTTTTGAGCTGATATGTAGGCCTGCAGAGTCTGAATAAGCTTATTGTTTTTGTTTTAATGTAATTGTTTGATATTTAATGGGGGTTGTGATGGCTGCAACACGTAAAGCGTCTAATGTTCGTTCCGCGGTTACTGGTGATGTTTATATTGGTGACGCGCACTCGGGTGATTCTATTAAGGGTGTGGAGGCTGTTCCTTCCGGGCTTACAGCTTTAGGGTATCTGTCTGATGACGGGTTTAAGATTAAGCCTGAGCGTAAAACGGATGATTTGAAGGCTTGGCAGAATGCGGATGTTGTTCGCACTGTGGCTACGGAGTCGTCTATCGAGATTTCTTTCCAGCTGATTGAGTCGAAGAAGGAGGTTATCGAGCTGTTTTGGCAGTCGAAGGTTACTGCCGGAGCCGATTCGGGTTCGTTCGATATTTCTCCTGGCGCTACCACTGGCGTGCACGCTTTACTGATGGATATTGTTGATGGGGATCAGGTTATTCGTTACTATTTCCCTGAGGTTGAGCTTATCGATCGTGACGAGATTAAGGGTAAGAATGGCGAAGTGTACGGGTATGGTGTGACGTTGAAGGCGTATCCTGCTCAGATTAATAAGACTGGTAATGCGGTGTCTGGTCGGGGGTGGATGACGGCTTTAAAAGCTGATACTCCTCCGGTTCCTCCGAAGCCTGAGCCGGATCCGAATCCGCCGGCTGGTAACTGATACACGATTTTAGGGGATTGTTGATAGATGAGTGACATAGGTTACACGTTGAAGATTGGTGACCGTAGCTGGGTGTTGGCGGATGCGGAGGAGACGGCTCAGGCTGTTCCTGCCCGCGTTTTCCGCCGTGCCGCTAAGATTGCCCAGTCGGGGGAGTCTGCGGATTTCGCCCAGGTTGAGGTGATGTTTTCTATGTTGGAGGCTGCCGCCCCAGCGGATGCTGTGGAGGCCCTGGAGGGGCTTCCTATGGTTCGTGTGGCGGAGGTTTTCCGTGAGTGGATGGAATATAAGCCTGACGGTAAGGGTGCCTCGCTGGGGGAATAGTTTGGCTCCACGGCCTGATTGATGATTATCGTGGGGCCATCGAATACGATTTCCGCACTAAGTTTGGTGTTTCTGTTTATAGTGTTGGTGACCCGCAGATGTGTTGGGGTGAGGCTGTCCGGCTGGCTGGCGTGTTGTGTACCGATACGTCTAGTCAGTTGGCGGCCCACCTTAATGGTTGGCAGCGCCCGTTTGAGTGGTGCGAGTGGGCTGTACTGGACATGCTGGATCATTACAGGTCTGCTAATAGTGAGGGGCAGCCGGAGCCTGTGGCGAGGCCTACGGATGAGCGTAGGGCCCGGTTTACGTCTGGGCAGGTGGACGATATTTTGGCGCGTGTTCGCGCTGGTGGCGGGGTGTCTCGCGAGATTAATATTATGGGGTGAATAGTGTATGTCTGGTGAGATTGCTTCCGCATATGTGTCGTTGTATACGAAGATGCCTGGCCTTAAAAGTGATGTTGGTAAACAGTTGTCGGGTGTTATGCCGGCTGAGGGTCAGCGTTCGGGTAGCTTGTTTGCTAAGGGCATGAAGTTGGCGCTTGGTGGTGCCGCAATGGTGGGTGCTATCAATGTTGCTAAGAAGGGCCTCAAGTCTATCTATGATGTGACTATTGGTGGCGGTATTGCTAGGGCGATGGCTATTGATGAGGCGCAGGCTAAACTGACTGGTTTGGGTCATACGTCTTCTGATACGTCTTCGATTATGAATTCGGCTATTGAGGCTGTGACTGGTACGTCGTATGCGTTGGGGGATGCGGCGTCTACGGCTGCGGCGTTGTCTGCTTCTGGTGTGAAGTCTGGCGGGCAGATGACGGATGTGTTGAAGACTGTCGCCGATGTGTCTTATATTTCGGGTAAGTCGTTTCAGGATACGGGCGCTATTTTTACGTCTGTGATGGCTCGCGGTAAGTTGCAGGGCGATGACATGTTGCAGCTTACGATGGCGGGTGTTCCTGTGTTGTCTTTGCTTGCCAGGCAGACGGGTAAAACGTCGGCTGAGGTGTCGCAGATGGTGTCGAAGGGGCAGATTGATTTTGCCACGTTTGCGGCTGCGATGAAGCTTGGCATGGGTGGTGCTGCGCAGGCGTCTGGTAAGACGTTTGAGGGCGCTATGAAGAATGTTAAGGGTGCCCTGGGTTATCTTGGTGCTACGGCTATGGCGCCGTTTCTTAACGGGTTGCGGCAGATTTTTGTTGCGTTGAATCCGGTTATCAAGTCGGTGACGGATTCTGTGAAGCCGATGTTTGCGTCGGTTGATCAGGGGATTCAGCGGATGATGCCGTCTATTTTGGCGTGGATTAACCGTATGCCGGGCATGATCACTCGAATGAATGCACAGATGCGCGCCAAGGTGGAGCAGTTGAAGGGCGTTTTTGCGAGGCTGCATTTGCCTGTTCCTAAGGTGAATTTGGGTGCCATGTTTGCTGGCGGCACCGCAGTGTTCGGTATTGTTGCTGCGGGTGTTGGGAAGCTTGTTGCGGGGTTTGCCCCGTTGGCGGTGTCGTTGAAGAATCTGTTGCCGTCGTTTGGTGCTTTGAGGGGTGCCGCTGGGGGGCTTGGTGGCGTGTTTCGCGCCCTGGGTGGCCCTGTCGGGATTGTGATCGGGCTGTTTGCTGCCATGTTTGCTACGAACGCCCAGTTCCGTGCCGCTGTTATGCAGCTTGTGGGGGTTGTTGGCCAGGCTTTGGGGCAGATTATGGTCGCTATTCAGCCACTGTTCGGTATTGTTGCTGGCGTGGTTGCCAGGTTGGCTCCCGTTTTTGGCCAGATTATCGGTATGGTTGCTGGTTTGGCTGCCCGGCTGGTGCCTGTTATTGGTATGCTTATTGCCCGGCTGGTTCCTGTTATCACCCAGATTATTGGTATGGTAACCCAGGTTGCTGCCATGTTGTTGCCTATGCTGATGCCGGTTATTCAGGCTGTTGTTGCTGTGATACGGCAGGTTATTGGCGTGGTCATGCAGTTGGTGCCTGTTTTGATGCCGGTTGTGCAGCAGATTTTGGGTGCTGTCATGTCTGTTTTGCCGCCGATTGTTGGTTTGATCCGGTCGCTGATACCGGTGATCATGTCGATTATGCGTGTGGTGGTGCAGGTTGTTTCGGTTGTGTTGCAGGTGGTGGCCCGTATTATTCCGGTTGTTATGCCGATTTATGTTGCGGTGATTGGATTCATTGCCAAGATTTATGCTGCGGTTATCGGTTTTGAGGCTAAGGTTATTGGCGCTATTCTTCGTACTATTACGTGGATTGTGAATCATTCAGTGTCTGGCGTGAGGTCTATGGGCACGGCCATCCAGAATGGCTGGAATCATATCAAATCGTTTACGTCGGCGTTTATGAACGGTTTTAAGTCGATAATTTCTGGCGGCGTTGCCGCGGTTGTGGGGTTTTTTACGCGGCTTGGTTTGTCGGTTGCCGCCCATGTTCGGTCTGGTTTTAACGCGGCCCGTGGCGCTGTTTCGGCTGCGATGAATGCTATCCGGAGTGTTGTGTCTTCGGTGGCGTCTGCTGTTGGCGGGTTTTTCAGTTCGATGGCGTCTAGGGTTCGTAATGGTGCTGTGCGCGGGTTTAATGGTGCCCGGAGTGCGGCTTCTTCTGCTATGCATGCTATGGGGTCCGCTGTGTCTAGTGGTGTGCATGGTGTGCTGGGTTTTTTCCGGAATTTGCCTGGCAATATTCGGCGTGCGCTTGGTAATATGGGGTCCCTGTTGGTGTCTGCTGGCCGTGATGTGGTATCTGGTTTGGGTAACGGTATTAAGAATGCTTTGAGTGGCCTGTTGGATACGGTGCGTAATATGGGTTCTCAGGTTGCTAATGCGGCGAAGTCGGTGTTGGGTATTCATTCCCCGTCTCGGGTATTTCGTGACGAGGTTGGCCGGCAGGTTGTTGCCGGTTTGGCTGAGGGGATCACCGGGAATGCTGGTTTGGCGTTGGATGCGATGTCGGGTGTGGCTGGACGGCTGCCTGATGCGGTTGATGCCCGGTTTGGTGTTCGATCGTCTGTGGGCTCGTTTACCCCGTACGACAGGTATCGGCGTGCGAGCGAGAAGAGTGTTGTGGTGAATGTTAACGGCCCGACGTATGGGGATCCTAACGAGTTTGCGAAGCGGATTGAGCGGCAGCAGCGTGACGCTTTGAACGCGTTGGCTTACGTGTGATTGGGGGGTGTGGTTCATGTTTATTCCTGACCCGTCTGATCGTGCCGGTTTGACTGTTACTTGGTCTATGTTGCCGTTGATTGGTAATTCTCCGGAGCGTGTGCTTCATTTGACGGATTATACGGGTGCGTCTCCTGTCATGTTGTTGAATGATTCGTTGCGCGGTTTGGGTGTGCCTGAGGTTGAGCATTTTTCTCAAACACATGTTGGGGTGCACGGCTCGGAGTGGCGCGGGTTTAATGTGAAGCCTCGCGAGGTGACGTTGCCGGTTTTGGTGTCGGGTGTTGACCCGGATCCGGTGGGCGGGTTTCGTGACGGTTTTTTGAAGGCGTATGACGAGTTGTGGTCTGCGTTTCCCCCGGGTGAGGTGGGGGAGTTGTCTGTGAAGACTCCTGCCGGCAAAGAGCGTGTGCTGCGGTGTCGGTTTGATTCGGTGGATGACACGTTTACGGTTGATCCGGTGAATCGTGGCTATGCGCGCTATGTGATTCATTTGACAGCTTATGACCCGTTTTGGTATGGGGATGAGCAGAAGTTTCGTTTTAGTAACGCGAAGTTGCAGGATTGGCTGGGTGGCGGCCCTGTCGGCAAGGATGGCACGGCGTTTCCTGTGGTGTTGACGCCTGGTGTTGGTTCTGGCTGGGATAATTTGTCGAATAAGGGTGATGTGCCTGCGTGGCCTGTGATTCGTGTTGAGGGTCCTTTGGAGTCGTGGTCTGTGCAGATTGATGGTTTGCGTGTGTCTTCGGACTATCCGGTGGAGGAGTATGATTGGATTACTATTGATACGGATCCTCGCCAGCAGTCTGCGTTGTTGAACGGGTTTGAGGATGTGATGGATCGTTTGACGGAGTGGGAGTTTGCGCCTATCCCGCCTGGCGGTTCTAAGAGTGTGAATATTGATATGGTTGGTTTGGGTGCCATTGTTGTGTCGGTGCAGTACAGGTTTTTGAGGGCTTGGTGAATAGTTGATGGCTGGTCTTGTTCCGCAGATAACATTGTTTACGCCGGATTATCGCCGTGTGGCGCCTATCAATTTTTTTGAATCATTGAAGTTGTCGTTGAAGTGGAATGGTTTGTCGACGCTGGAGTTGGTGGTGTCTGGTGATCATTCCAGGCTTGATGGGTTGACTAGGCCGGGTGCACGGCTGGTTGTTGATTATGGTGGTGGCCAGATTTTTTCTGGGCCTGTGCGTAAGGTTCATGGTGTGGGTCCGTGGCGTTCTTCGCGGGTGACTATCACGTGTGAGGATGATATCCGCCTGTTGTGGCGTATGCTGATGTGGCCTGTGAATTATCGTCCTGGTATGGTTGGTATGGAGTGGCGTGCCGACAGGGATTATGCCCACTATTCGGGTGCGGCTGAGTCGGTGGCTAAGCAGGTGTTGGGGGATAATGCGTGGCGGTTTCCGCCTGGTTTGTTTATGACCGATGATGAGCGTCGTGGCCGCTATATTAAGGATTTTCAGGTGCGGTTTCACGTGTTTGCCGATAAGTTGTTGCCGGTGTTGTCGTGGGCTCGGATGACTGTCACGGTGAACCAGTTTGAGAATGCGAAGTTTGATCAGCGTGGTTTGGTGTTTGATTGTGTGCCTGCTGTGACCCGGAAGCATGTGTTGACTGCCGAGTCGGGTTCGATTGTGTCGTGGGAGTATGTGCGTGACGCCCCGAAGGCTACTTCGGTGGTGGTTGGTGGCCGCGGCGAGGGCAAGGATCGGCTGTTTTGTGAGGATGTTGATTCGATGGCCGAGGGGGATTGGTTTGATCGTGTCGAGGTGTTTAAGGATGCCCGTAACACGGATTCTGAACATGTGCATCTCATCGATGAGGCTGAGCAGGTGCTGTCCGAGTTAGGGGCCACGTCGGGGTTTAAGATCGAGTTGGCTGAGTCGGATGTGTTGCGGTTTGGGCCAGGCAATCTGATGCCGGGTGATTTGATCTATGTGGATGTGGGTTCTGGCCCGATTGCGGAGATTGTTCGGCAGATTGATGTGGAGTGTGATTCGCCGGGTGATGGTTGGACGAAGGTGACTCCTGTTGCGGGGGATTATGAGGATAATCCGTCGGCTCTGTTGGCTCGCCGTGTGGCTGGTTTGGCTGCGGGTGTGCGGGATTTGCAAAAGTTTTAGTAAGTGATTGGGGTTTGTTGTGGGTATTGTGTGTAAAGGGTTTGATGGTGTGTTGACCGAGTATGATTGGGCTCAAATGTCTGGTCTGATGGGTAATATGCCGTCTGTGAAAGGGCCGGACGATTTTCGTGTCGGCACGACGATTCAGGGTGCCACAGTGTTGTGTGAGGTCCTGCCGGGGCAGGCTTGGGCTCACGGGGTGATGTGCACGTCGAATAGTGTTGAGACGGTGACGGGGCAGCTGCCTGGTCCTGGCGAGACCCGTTATGATTATGTGGTGTTGTCTCGGGATTGGGAGGCGAATACGGCCAAGTTGGAGATTGTTCCTGGGGGGCGTTCGGAGCGTGCCAGGGATGTGTTGCGTGCCGAGCCTGGCGTGTATCATCAGCAGTTGTTGGCTACTTTGGTGGTGTCGTCTAACGGGTTGCAGCAGCAGCTGGATAGGCGTGCTATAGCGGCCCGTGTGGCGTTTGGTGAGTCTGCGGCTTGTGATCCTACCCCTGTGGAGGGTGACCGTGTGATGGTGCCTTCGGGGGCTGTGTGGGCTAACCATGCCGGCGAGTGGATGTTGTTGTCCCCCAGGATCGAGACGGGTTCGAAGTCGATCATGTTTGGCGGGTCTGCTGTGTATGCTTACACGATCCCGTTTGAGCGGCCGTTTGGTAGTGCGCCTGTTGTGGTGGCGTCTATGGCTACGGCGGCTGGGGGCACGGCACAGATTGATGTGAAAGCCTACAATATTACTAATCAGGGTTTTCAGTTGGCGTTTATTACGAATGATGGTTCGAAGCCGAATGGTGTGCCTGCGGCTGCGAATTGGATTGCTGTCGGCGTGTAATGCGCGGCTTGTGTATATGTGACATGTTGTAGTGGTAGGGGGCTGTAGTGTCATGGCTTACACCTACACTTGTAGCCTCTATTTGTACCGCTATCGCTACTGTTCTTGGTTCGATTCAGGCGGTTACTTACAGGTCGAAGAAGAGGCTTAGGCAGTTGTCTGCGCAGGTTGATGCGATGGAAGAATACACATGGAATATTCGCCATATTGTTCATCGCTATAACGCGAATTTGCCTGAGAATGTTGAGCCTATAAAAATGCCTGATTTGCCTGAGTTTTTGAAGGATACTGTTGATGGTGGTGGGGGGTGAATTGTGAGGGAGTTGGAGGAAGAGAAGCGGCAGCGCCGCTCGTTTGAGAAGGCTTCCCTGTTGCTGCTGTTTTTGTCGCTTGTACTACTGATGGTGGTTGCCGGGGGTGCTTTACGTTTCGGTGCTGTGGCTTCTGAGCGGGATTCGGAGCAGGCGAGGGCCCAGTCGAATGGTACGGCCGCTAAAGGGTTGGCCAGCCGTGTGCGGCTGGCGTGTGCTTCGAGTGGGCAGGAGTCGGTGCGTCTTCACCAGTCTGGCTTGTGTGTGGATGCTCAGCGTGTTGAGCGTAGCGTGCAGGGTGTGCCTGGCCCCGCCGGTGTACGCGGCCCGCAAGGGCCCGCTGGTGTTGACGGCCGGGATGGTGTTAATGGTTCGTCGGGGCTGGTTGGCCCTGTTGGTCCGCAGGGTTCTCCCGGTTTGAATGGTGTGAAAGGTCCTGACGGGTTGCCTGGCGCGAACGGATCGGATGGCCATGATGGTGTTCCAGGTCGTGCAGGTGCTGACGGCGTGAACGGCGCTGATGGTCGGGATGGTTCGGCCGGTGAGCACGGTGATGTGGGCCCTTCAGGTCCTGCCGGCCCGCAAGGTGCACAGGGTGAACGGGGTCCTATTGGGCCTCAGGGTCCGCAGGGTTCTGTCGGTGCTGACGGCACGAATGGTAAAGACGGTAAAGATGGGCGCTCGGTGGTGTCTGTGTACTGTTCCGAGGGCCGCCTGGTTGTGAAATATAGTGACGGTGTGGCTTCTACAATATCGGGCTCGGTGGCCTGCCGGGGTGTGAAACCGTCGCCTATAGTGACTATATCATCCCACAAGTAAAAAAGAAAAGGGAAGGGTGTTACTAGTGTTGATTGTGGTGTTAGGTGGTGTGTGGTGAGATACATTCCTGCAGCGCATCACTCGGCCGGCTCGAATAGTCCGGTGAATAGGGTTGTGATTCATGCAACATGCCCGGATGTGGGGTTTCCGTCTGCTTCCCGTAAGGGGCGGGCGGTGTCTACAGCAAACTATTTCGCGTCCCCGTCATCGGGTGGTTCGGCGCATTATGTTTGCGATATTAGTGAGACAGTGCAGTGCTTGTCGGAGTCTACGATTGGTTGGCATGCCCCGCCGAATCCGCATTCTTTGGGTATAGAGATTTGCGCGGATGGGGGTTCGCACGCCTCGTTTCGAGTGCCGGGGCATGCTTACACGAGGGAGCAGTGGCTTGATCCTAGGGTGTGGCCTGCCGTGGAGCGTGCCGCCATCCTATGTAGACGTTTGTGTGACAAATATAATGTTCCGAAGAGGAAGCTTAGTGCAGCCGATTTGAAGGCCGGCAGGCGGGGTGTGTGCGGCCATGTGGATGTGACGGATGCGTGGCATCAGTCGGATCATGACGATCCGGGGCCGTGGTTTCCGTGGGACAGGTTTATGGCCGTAGTCAACGGCAAAGATGAGAGTGGGGAGTTAACTGTGGCTGATGTGAAAGCCTTGCATGATCAGATTAAACAATTGTCGGCACAGCTTACTGGTTCGGTGAATAAGCTGCACCATGATGTTGGTGTGGTTCAGGTTCAGAATGGTGATCTGGCGCGCCGTGTGGAGGCTTTGTCGTGGGTGAAGAATCCGGTGACGGGGAAGCTGTGGCGTAGCAAGGATGCCCTGTGGAGTGTCTGGTATTACGTGCTGGAGTGTCGCAGCCGTCTTGCCAGGCTTGAGGCGGATGTGAACCGGTTGAAAAAGTGATGGTGATGTGTGATGGGTAAACAGTTTTGGTTAGGTTTACTTGAGCGGGCGGCTAAGACTTTTGTTCAAACGTTTGTTGCTGTGTTGGGTGTGACGGCGGGTGTCACCTATACTGCGGAGTCGTTTCGCGGTTTGCCGTGGGAATCGGCGTTGATTACGGCTACGGTTGCTGCGGTGCTGTCGGTTGCTACCTCGTTTGGTAGCCCGTCGTTTGTGGCCGGTAAGCCGAAAACTACGCCTGTGGATGCGGGTTTGGTTCCACCGGATGATGGGGGCTTGGTTGAGCCTCACATGGTGGATGTGTCGGATCCTGGCATGATTGAGCCGATTTATGATGCGGATCTTGGCGGCTATGAGCCTCGGCGTGCTGCCGAGTCGGAGGTTGGCACGGTGGAGTCTACTGTTGCATAATTGAATATGTGTGTGCCCCAGCGGTGCTGCCACGATTGTGTGGTGGTTGCCGCTGGGGCACTATTTTTGTATATGCGGTGTGGCTATGATTCTTTGCTGTCGATGGTGTCTTCGAGCATCTGGTACAGGTGGAGGCAGGTAGAGATAGTTTCGCTGGCCTGGTCTAGAACGTTCCGGCCGATAACGTTTTTGTGGTTGTCGCGGTGGCGGATGATAGCCCACATGATCTCGTCGGCCGACGATTGTAGTAGTTTTGCCTGGTATGCGATTCCGGCGAGCCAGTCTAGTGCTTCCTGGCTTGCGTAGGGTGTCTGGTCCTCGCTGTTGTTTTTGGGGTGTCCTGCACTGTCGCAAAGCCACAGGATTTCGCTGCACTCGTCTAGCGTGTCCTGGTCGATAGCGAGATCGTCGAGGCTGACTTCGTTAACGGTAAGGTTCACGTTGTCGAGGGAGATGGGTACACCGTACTGGTTTTCGACACTGTCAACAATGTTTTGCAGCTGGTTCATGTTGGTGGGTTGTTGTTGGACGATGCGGTGTATCGCTGTGTTGAGGGTGGTGTAGGTGATATTGTGTGTGTTGTTCATCGTGTTATGCCATTCCTTCGTTATCGTCTGGCATGTAGTATGTGCTGTTTGCGTACTCGGTTAACGTCATCAGTGTTTGGTCTGCCCACTGTTTCACAGTCTGCCTTGTCACTCCGAGTCGTTGGGCGGCTGTGGCGTATGTTTGGTCGTACCCGTAGACTTCCCGGAACGCGGCCAACCGTGCCAAATGTTTTCGCTGTTTGGAGGGTTCACAGGAGAGGGTGTAGTCGTCGATGGCTAGTTGTAGATCGATCATGGCGACAAGGTTGTTGCCGTGGTGTTGTGGCGCGGTTGGTGGGGGTGGCATTCCTGGCTCCACACTGGGTTTCCATGGGCCGCCGTTCCAGATCCATTGTGCGGCTTGGATGATGTCGGCTGTGGTGTAGGTTCGGTTCATGGGTCACCCCTTGAATAGGTTGTCGAGGTTGTCTGGGTTGTTGGTGCGGGTGGTGTCGAATCGTCCGACGCAGTGGCAGTAGTCGTACATGAGTTTGATGATGTGTTGGTGGTCTCCCAAATAGGTGTTGCCGCTGATACTGTAGGTGGCTGTGCCGTCTTTGCTGATGGTGTATTTGGCGGTGATGGTTTCGGGGTTTTCGGTGTTGGTGATGATGGCTGTGGTGGTGGCGCCTACTGTTTGGAGTATGGTGGTTTGGGTTCCGTCGTCGAGGATGGTTTTAACCATTGTGTGTGTTTTTCCTTTCAGTTGCTTGTTTGGTTGTCGGCTAGATGAATAATATCGGGTAAAGGTTTCGGCTGGTCTAGGTGTTGTATGGTTTTGTTGGCTAAACGTTTGGCTACCCTGTAACACATTTTGGTGTAGTGTTTGTTGTCTAGGTTGTGGTATTGTTCCCGCACCGCAATATATAGTAGGGAGTCTTGGTACAGGTCGTCTGCACTGATTGCGGGGTAGTGTGCGGCTGTTTTGGTGCATGCCCGGTTGAGTGTGCGTAGATGATGGTCTGTGGCCCACACCCACGATGCGGTGGTGGCTAGGTCTGCTTTTGTTGGTCGTCTGCTCATAGCATCTCTTTTATCTGGCTATCTGGTAGTTGTTTGGTGTTTTGTTGTTGATAGTGTAGCACACGAGTCCGGGGTTGCCGGTGGTGCCCGTCTTGTGCCGGTACCATGTGGATTCGCCTTCCATGGATGGGCATTGGATGAAGGTGCGTTGTCCTTGCTCGGAGATTTCTAGGTGGTGCCGGTGCCCGGCCATGAGAATATGGGATGTGGTGCCGTTGTGGAATTCTTGGCCGCGCCACCAATCATAGTGTTTGCCGGTGCGCCATTGGTGTCCGTGGGCGTGCAGTATCCGTGTGCCGGCTACTTCGACTGTGGTGGTCATTTCGTCCCGCTGGGGGAAATGGAAGTGGAGGTTGGGGTACTGGTTGGTGAGCTGGTAGGCTTCGGCGATGGCGCGGCAGCAGTCCACGTCGAAGGAGTCGTCGTAGGTGGTGACTCCTTTGCCGAAGCGTACGGCTTCTCCGTGGTTGCCGGGGATGGATGTGACCGTCACGTTTTTGCAGTGGTCGAATTGGTGGATGAGTTGCATCATGGCCATGCGGGTGAGCCTGATTTGTTCGGTGAGGGGTGTTTGGGTGCGCCAGGCGTTGTTGCCTCCTTGTGACACGTATCCTTCGATCATGTCGCCGAGGAATGCGATGTGGACTCGTTGCGGTTTTCCTGCTTGCTGCCAGTAGTGTTTTGCGACTATGAGGGAGTGTAGGTAGTCGTCGGCGAAGTGTGATGTTTCCCCTCCGGGGATGCCTTTGCCGATTTGGAAGTCTCCCGCCCCGATGACGAAGGCCGCAGTGCTGTAGTCGGTGCGGGTGTCTTGTTCGGGTTTTGGGGGTGTCCATTCGGCTAGTTTATCGACGAGTTCGTCGACCGGGTAGGGGTCGGTTGCGGGCTGGTGGTCGATGATTTTTTGTACGGATCGGCCGGTTTCTCCGTTCGGTAAGGTCCATTCGGAGATGCGTGTGCGGCGTACGGTGCCGTTGGCTAGATTGTCGTCGATGGTGTCGATGGCGTTGTCGTGGTTGGCTAGCTGGGTGAGGAGCCGGTCTATATTGTCTATCATCGGGTATCCTCCTCTCGTGGGGTGGTGGCTTGTTTGCGGCGGTAGTCTTTAATAACGGTGGCGGAGATGGGGTATCCGGCTTCAGTGAGCATTTGGGCTAGCTGTGTGGCGGGGATAGACCTGTCTGCGAGCACGTCTGCGGCTTTGTTGCCGTAGCGTTGGATGAGGGTTTCAGTTTTGGTTGCCATGGTGTCCTATCGGTTGTGTGGTGGGCTGCCATCCTGTGCGGCAGTCGCCGTCGTGTCCTGGTTTGCGTGTGCACCACGATGTTGTTCCGTCTGTGTGGTGGAGTGTTTTACCGCACATGACGTTTTGGAGATGTTCCGGCAGTGCGGCGTTACTCTGGTTGCTGGTTTGTGTGTCGAAGAGTGTTTTCTGGTTGGTGAAATGCTCGGACACGGTGCCGTTGTGCACGGGTAGTATCCATGTTTTCCATTGTTGTTGCATCCGGGTGTTCCAGTGGAATTGTTTGGCCGCGTTTTCTGCCTGTTTTAAGGTTTTGTAGTAGCCTACAATGATTCGCTGGTGGTTGTTGTCTGGCTGGTGTGGCCCTCGCCAGTATTGTGCCGCGACGGCGTACCTGTTGTTGTCGGTGAAGCGCTCCCAGCAGTATTCGATGATGTGCTGTAGTACACTATCGGGAATGTTTTGTGTTTGGTTTTCGTCGAGCCACGCGTCGACAATAATGTTGCGTATGGCTCGTTTGTCTTTGGTGGTGGGTTTGAACGAGATACTCACGATAGCACCGGCTGGTCGTCTTGCATGAACTGGTTGAAGGTGTTATTCCCGGCGTGTTGGGCTTGGGTGATTTGCTGGTCGGTCCAGTCGGGGTGTTGCTGTTTCAGATAGTACCAGTGGCACGCATTGTAGGTTTCGTCTTGTAGCCGGGTGAGATGGTTTTCGGTGATGATTTGTTTCCACATTGTCCATGACACGTCGAGCCGGTTGAGGATTTCGAGGGCAGGAATGTTGAATTGGTTCAGGAAGAGGATTTCGTGGGTGTAGTAGTTTTTCTCGTAGGCGTCCCATCCGCTTCGGTGCCTGTTGGGCTGGTTTTTAGGGTAGGCTTCCCGGCATACTTTGTGTAAACGCTTGGCCATGTCGTCGGGTAGTTTAATGTCGGGGTTGGCGCGAATCATGGATCGCATCCCATCATAGGTGGTGCCCCAGGTGTGCATGATATAGGTGGGGTCTTCACCATCAGCCCATTTTTCTGCACAGATGGCGAGGCGGGTACGCCTCCTGGCTGTTTGGCTGGTGTTGCGCCGGTTGGGGATGGGGCACGTGTCGAGGGGATCCATGATGTTTTAGTGTACCTTTCTGGTTTCGTGTTGTTGACAGGTTTGACTGTAGCACAGTGTCTAGTGCGTGTGTCAACCCTGTTTTTCCGGCCTGCAGGTAGGTGTCTGTAACATCCCCCAGGGTGAGGGGCACGTGCACAGCTTGGGGGAGTGCTGCCTGGAGGGTTTGGGCCATCTGGTGGCCCGCTTTGTCTGGGTCTGACCAGATGTAGATGTGGTCGTAGCCTTCAAAAAATTTGGTCCAAAAAGTTTGCCACGAGGTGGCGCCGGGTAGGGCGACGGCTGGCCATCCGCATTGTTCGAGGATCATGGAGTCGAATTCGCCTTCGCAAATGTGCATTTCGGCTGCCGGGTTGGCCATGGCGGCCATGTTGTAGATGGAGCCTGTGTCCCCTGCCGGGGTCAAATATTTAGGGTGGTTGTGGGTTTTGCAATCATGCTGGAGTGAGCAGCGGAAACGCATTTTTCGTATTTCGGCTGGCCCTTCCCAGACGGGGTACATGTATGGGATGGTGATGCACTGGTTGTAGTCTTCGTGGCCGGGGATGGGGTCATTGTCGATGTATCCAAGGTGGTGGTAGCGGGCTGTTTCTTCGCTGATGCCTCTTGCTGAGAGGAGGTCGAGTATGTTTTCGAGGTGGGTTTCGTAGAGGGCTGAGGCTTTCTGGATTCGGCGGCGTTCCGCAATGTTGTAGGGGCGTATGCTGTCGTACATTCGGGTTTTCTTTCTCTAATTGTTGTTGTAGTTTGGCGAGGCCTCCTCCGATACCGCATGTGTGGCAGTACCAGACGCCCTTGTCGAGGTTGATGCTCATGGAGGGCTGGTGGTCGTCGTGGAATGGGCAGAGGATGTGTTGCTCGTTCTTGGACGGATTGTAGCGTATCTGGTGGGTGTCGAGGAGGCGGCAGGTGTCAGAGGTGTGGGAGGAGCTCGTTGAGGGTTGATACCACATAGGCTTCGCTCCAGGGTTTGTTGCGCTGTTTCATGATGACGAGTCCGATGGTGGATTGGTTTTCTCGGTTTCGGTGGGTTTCGTAGTTGCGTGCCTCCCGGCTGGCTTGTTTCACGAATTCGGCGAGGTGGGGCTGGCCGGCTTTCGCTTCGATCACATAGGTTTTGTTGCCGGTTGTGAGGATGAGGTCGCCTTCGTCTTCGCGGCCGTTGAGGTGGAGGCGTTCGATATTGTGGCCGATATTGCGTAGCTGGTGTAGGAGTCGTGTTTCCCATTCGGCTCCGGCCCGGCGGTTGCGTGCCTGCTGTGTGGCCATCATAGTCCTTTGTGTGTTGTGGTCATGTTCCATGGCTGTTTTTCTACTAGGGGTCCGAAGAATGTGTATTCCGGGTAGGCTCGTAGTCGTTCGTATTTTGTTCCGTCTGGGCTGGATTTGCCGGTTCTCTGTTTGAGGACGGCGATGCGTGCCTCGGCGGGTATCGTGAGGCCGTTGCCGTTGTCTTCGCCACCATACAATGAGACTCCGAGGATGAGTTGTGGTTTTTCAGAGAGGCCGTTTTTGATTTCGCGGCGTGCCGGGGGGTGTTCGATGTCGGTGCCGGTTTTGTCGGTTGCGTGGTGGGTGACGATGATGGTGGATCCGGTGTCGCGGCCTAGTGCTGTGATCCATTGCATGGCTTCTTGCTGTGCCTGGTAGTCGGATTCGCAGTCTTGGATGTCCATCAGGTTGTCGATGACGATGATGGGGGGAAAGTGGTTCCACATTTCCATGTAGGCTTGTAGTTCCATGGTGATGTCTGTCCATGTGATGGGTGACTGGAAGGAGAATGTGATGTGTTCGCCGTGGTGGATGCTGTCTCGATAGTATTCTGGCCCGTAGTCGTCGATGTTTTGTTGTATCTGGGTGGTGGTGTGTTGGGTGTTGAGGGAGATGATTCGTGTGGAGGCCTCCCAGGGTGTCATGTCCCCTGATATGTAGAGGGCTGGCTGGTTGAGCATCGCTGTGATGAACATTGCTAGCCCTGATTTTTGGCTGCCGGACCGCCCCGCGATCATGACTAGATCCCCTTTGTGGATGTGCATGTCCAGGTTGCGGTAGAGGGGTTCTAGTTGTGGTATGCGGGACAGTTCGGCGGCTGTTTGGGAGGCTCTCTCGAAGGATCTTTGGAGAGAGAGCATCGGAACCTTAATCTATCTGTTGGTTGGGTGTGTTTTGGTGGTCAGATGGAGTCGATGTCTACATCATCACTACCAGTGGTGTTGGGCTGGCTGTCTCGCTGATCAACGTAGGCTGCTACGAGGTCGTAGATGGCGTCGTCGAGGGGTTTGAGGATGACGGCGTTGAACCCGTTTTTGGTGCGCACCTGATCGAGTTTGAAGGCCTGCTCCTCGCCAAGGTAGGTTTCGAGTTCGCGGATCATGGAGTGTGGACGGTCGTTGTTGCCGCGTGCTTTCTCAATAATAGCGTTGGGGATGGTTTCTGGGGTGCCGTTGTTGAGGTCGTCGAGGGTGTGGAAGATGGTGACATCAGCGTAGATGCGGTCTGCGACCTGTCCACCGTAGCCTTCGGTGTTGTGTTCGACGTCGTGGACTTTGAAGGCGATAGCGGTGGCGTCCTGGTTTCGGGAGGGGTTGAAGAAGGTGCTGCTGTTGTTGTTTCGGTAGTTTGCGAGTGCCATGATTGTTGTTTCCTTTTACTGTTTGTGTTGTTTTGTTTGTTGGTTTGTGTCGGTTTATCGGGTGAGGCTGTTTCGCTTATTCCGGAAAGCCTCGGATACGTCACTGTTACTGGTGATGGTCTTCTTGTACTGTTTGAGAAGGTCGGCTAGCTGTGCTTTGCTGGTTGCATTGTTGATTTTGTCGATGACGATGGTGTTTTCGTTTGATGCGATGTTGTCTACATAGTCTTTGGCTGCCTGGTTGTATCGGTCTTGTAGAATGATGGATGCGGAGGCTGTGAGGGTTGCCAAATCCCAATCCTCAGAGACGGTGTTGTCTTTGAGTCCGCCGAGGAGGTCGATGATGGCCTGTTTTGCCTTCTCTGCTGTGTCTCCGCGGATGACCGCCCAGGGTGCAGCATAGTCCCCACCGTATTTGAGTGTAATCGTGAGTCGATCATTGTCGATCTTGTCTTTATCGGTCATTTGGTGTCCTTTTCTTTATTGTCTGTTTGGGGTGGCTGTACGGTGGATTCTACCGGGTACCTGTAGGCGTCTTTCCCGTTGACAGCCCAGCAGGCGTCCTGGACGGGGCATCCTTTACAGAGTGCTGTGACGTGTGGGACGAAGATGCCTTGACTGATTCCTTTCATTGCTTGACTGTACATGGATGATACATGCCGGTAGGTGTTGTTGTCAAGATCGTATAGTTCGGTGGATGTGCCTTGTGTCGGGGACTTGTCGTCGTTGCGGCTGGTGGCTGGCGTCCAAAACATGCCTTTTGTCACATCGTTGCCGTGTTGGTTGAGCATGTACCGGTATGTGTGCAGTTGCATGCTGTCGGCGGGTAGGCGTCCGGTTTTGAGGTCCAAAATGAAGGTTTCGCCGGTGTCGGTGTCGGTGAAGATGCGGTCAATATATCCGACAATAGTGGTGCCGTCTTGGAGGGTGGTTTCTACAGGGTATTCGATGCCTGGCTGGCCGTCAATAACAGCGGTGATGTATTCTGGGTGGTTGCGCCTCCATGTTTTCCAGCGGTCCACAAAGGTGGGGCCGTATATCATCCACCAGTTGTAGTCTTTCTTGTTGGGGCCCCCGCTTTCGCACATGTTTTTGCACACTCGGCCGGAGGGTTTGATTTCTGTGCCTTCGGATTCGGCGAGGGCGATTTGGGTGTCGAAAATGTTTTTGAAGGATGAGAGTTTGTCTGGCAGTGCAGGGTATTCGGCGGGATTGTACAGGTGTAGGTCGTATTGTTCGGTGATGTGGTGTATGGCGCTTCCGGCGATGGTGGCGTACCAGGTGTGGTGTTGGGTGTGGTAGCCGTGGGATAGGCGCCATTTTTCACCGCATTCGGCCCACTGTGTGAGTGAACTGTAGGAGATGTGGCCTGGGTGGTGGATGGTTTTCGGGTATTGTGCTAGGGGCATTACTGGTCGCCTTTGTGGGTGTTCCATGGGTTGCGGGTGTCTTGGCCGGCATCGTGTTGCTGGTAGGCGAGGAGTGCGAGGCAGTGCCAGGCGGCATGTGCCAGGTGGGGTAGCCCGGATTCATAATCGAGGTTGTTGCCTTGCTGCCATGATAACAGGTGCCTGTAGAGGGCGTCAACACTGTGGCTCCACGGGTAGCCTCCGGTCCAGTTGTTGTCACCGTATTTGGTGGCGCCGTAACCGGCAACCTCGCCTAGGGCGTGGAGGGCTGTGGGGTCGATGAGGGATAGCCTGCAAAGTTTGAGTTCTTTTCGGGCACCAGTATCAGGGTCGGTGTACATGCGGGTGGGCTCATCCATAGTGTGTGTGCTCCTTAAGTGTGGGTTACTGGTTG
>ERZ501061.122-NODE-122-length-29635-cov-4.990297_pt1 | contig 29635 bp, 16 predicted proteins | sample MGYA00510854_ERZ501061 | MGnify/ENA primary metagenome ERZ501061 (study PRJEB25958, sample SAMN03398515) | human skin metagenome | study: EMG produced TPA metagenomics assembly of the Human Skin Microbiome Metagenome (human skin metagenome) data set.
TACGACGCTCGGCACTGGCAGTTCGGCGCCATCCAAGTACCGCAACGTGTTGAGCACCTTGATCGAGATGCCGGGTGATGGGTACGTGGTTCTTGATGCAGGCGAGAGTACCTACTTTCAGCTGGCGCGCCGCTTTGGGCCGGGCATGCATGGCTGGGACGGCGTGGGTGTCGATCGCATCCTGCGCGACTTGCGGCTGTTGTTTGTGAGTCATATCCATGGTGATCACCACATGGGTGTGGCGCGGCTCCTGCTGGAGCGCCGCAAGCTCCGGCCCACCGAGCCGCTGGTGCTTGTGGCCAACAACTATACGCGAGTGTGCCTGGCCGAGTACGATGCGTTGGAAGACCTTGGTCTGCGGGACATGCATGTCTTTGACAGTGCGTCGCTGGACTGGCAGCGGGGTGACAGGACGTGGGAGGCGGGAGCGCTAGCTCGACTCGAGCGTGTGTGTACGGCGCCTGTGTCGCACCGCATGGGCCACTGCTACGGCATCGTCTTGCAGCATAAGCATGGCTGGAAGGTGGTGTTTAGCGGCGACACGATGCCATGTGAGGCGCTTGTCCAGGCCGGTCAGGGCGCGACGGTGCTGATTCATGAGGCGACGATGCAGGACGATGAGGCCGCGCTCGCCGCTGCGAAAGGGCACAGCACGATCGGACAGGCTTGCCAGGTGGCCCAGGACATGCATGCCGAGCACTTGTTGCTGACGCACTTTTCGCAACGATACCCGAAGCTCGCCCGGATCGGGGCCGTCGCGGGTGTGCCCATGGGCATCGCCTTCGATATGATGCGCATGACACCTGCACAGCTGCGCCGACTCGTCGCGGGCCACGGTGCCATGGCGCTTCTCCTCGACACGGAGCACGAGTCCGACGACGAGGAAGCCAAGGCGCCCAGTCCCAAGAAGGCGCGCCGCGTCCATACGTCCAGCACGCAGTTTGCGCACCAATACGTGCTGGTTTCGTTCACGGGGCATGGCGATGCGCCTCCTTCCGAGCTGTCGGTGAGTCAGGGCGTCCAAGAAGCACTCCATGCCGCGCATGGCATCGTCGGCGGAGCGATCCATGTCGACGTGCTCTATGCGGGGCCGCCTAGGGCGACGACCGGCATAGGCGAGGCGGTGCTGCGCGTCGATGCAGCGCACGTGGGTGTGTTGACGAGCGCGCTATCGAGCGCACATGGTCCGGCGCTAGCGACGCTCACCGGACAGCAGCCGGGGCTGCGAGTGCGTCTGTCCAACGTCTCTCCCCAGCTGGGAGCACTCGGCACGAACCAGAGTCGTGCGTGGACTAGGCAGCAACAAGACGACCTCTCTATCTACACAAGTACAGTATGAAAGACATAGTCCCAGATTTTGCTGGTCACACCGAAGCCCAGCTCGTAGTTCTTGTAGTGGTGCTCAAGATGATACCGCTTTTGCTCCCGTACGTACTCGGGCAGCTTGGTGTGGTGCAGTGCATAGTGCATCGTGTCATACACGACATACATCGAGTACGAGCCGGAGATGACGCCGTTGGCCATCGCGGTCGGCAGCACGGCATGCGCGAGCAGCAGCATGGGGAACGACAGCGTGGCGAAAAGAATGGGCGGCATAACGAGGCGGTAGCGGTCCATCGGCAAAAAGTGATGGATGCCATGCAGCAAAAAGTGCATCAGGTAGAAGAACTGGTGGCGCGGTAGGAATCGGTCCATGTGGAATAAAAAGCGGTGGAACAGGTATTCGAGGAAGGTCCAGAACACGACACCAAAGACAAAGCAGCCGAACGCAGCCGCATAGCCTTCCACACTCGACAGAGTCGCGTTGCCCGTGTAGAAGAACTCCTTGTACTGCGTGGCAGATAGGTGGAAGAAGGCAGCTGCGATTGGCAGCCACATCATTGGGATCACATACCATGGCGTCTTGGTAAACACCTCGAGGAAGGAGTAGGGCATGAGCTTGGCTGGCTCCTTGCAGTGTCGCGGGATGTGCACCTGTTCCAGGTAAAACTCCTTCGAGAACGAAGAATTCCACATTTGCGGGATGAGCGGCTTAGACAGGTCGAGGAACTGGTGGTGCACGAAGTCCTTGGCCATGTCTGTCTCCTCCGGCACAAAATCATCCGAAATGTGCGCATCCGCTGGCAGGAAGGCCGGTGCCATACCCTCCAGCGACATCGTCTCTGGCAACGAAACTTTGCCGATGGCAAAGTCGCCCAACATCGTGTACGCACTGCGCGAGTGGACGTGTGAGTCCTTGTTCTTCATGATCGCTGTCACATCCTGGCCAGCATACTCCATGATCAAATCCTCGCCACCGGGGTGATCCGCAATAAAGTCTGTCACATCATAGACCACATTGTCAAAAATAACCCAGCAGTCCTCCTTGGAGCTGTGCTGCGCTACGTCGCCCCGAGTGAAGGTCTTGCTCCAAGACATGGTCGAGATGGGCGAAGGAAAATTAGGTTGCACGCACACCCAACCTTGGCGAACGACACACAAAAAGGCGGCGCCCTTTCACGCCACTTTGTGTGTCACGTGATGTCTCGGCAGTGGCGCGCAGGGCTGGGCCGGCGGCTGAGGTCAGCTAGGCACGGAGCGTCATGCCTATCTACACCTGTCGTCGATGCGTTCGCAGGTATTCTTCCCCGGCAGCCATAACGGACTTTTCTTCCGCACTGATAGTGTTAGCCATAGTTACGCACAATGATCGAATGCAGTCCTTCATGCGCTTGCTTTGCTCACTGCAGGCCCACAGCACGGAGAAGACGCGGTTGCGCGAGCAGGCCACAAATTCTATCGTAAGTCGCATCAGCGTACCTTGGACAAGCGGATCACATGCCTTGTATGCTTCGAGTTTTCGGTTTTTCATGAATGTCTCAAACTCACGATTGCTCATTACATGTGTGTTGTTCTGGGACGCCATGGCGACGGTCGTGGCTTGCGGCAGGAGCGGAGGGGAGCCTGGCTGGGCCGCGCTGGCAGCTGAGTCAGCGTGACACGTCCAAAAACGGCCCCAATTCCACAGACAGCGAGACGGAGTTGTGGGTGTGTGACGCGCATGAGCTTGGCAGGCAAGCCCAAGACCAAGGCCAAGCAGCGCTATCTGAAGGCCAAGAAGGATCGGCGCAAGGCCCGCAAAGCGGCTGGACCGAAGCCGGTCGGACAGAAGCAACGACTGGAGCAGCTCGAGGAGAGTCAAAGCGATGAGGTCGACGGGGACGACGACGCCTCAGCACAAGACGATGCGGACACGACGGAGGATGTGGGCGCGCTACCGGAAACGAGCGCGGCCCCACAGAGCGAGCGCCAAGAAGAGCAGGCAAATGAGCCCGCCTCAACTACCACCTACCTCTATCGCTTTCCACGCCCGCAGCAGACGGCGAGCGATGACGCCACCGATCTGCTTGCCTCGCAAGGCATCCCCGATGCGCTCTTACACCCCACTGAAGTGGCTGCCTCCAAGACACAGGCGCTCGATACCCCCGATGACCAGCTCCTGCACCTGTGTCCCGAGACGCGGCGGCAGCTCACCGAGCTAGGGATCACCCGGTGGTTTGCCGTTCAGGCCACTGTGATTCCCGCGCTGCTACGCGATCCTCGCATGCGGCATACATACCTGCCATACACGCCACCGCATGACCTGTGCATTTCCGCACCGACAGGCAGCGGCAAGACACTCGCCTACATCGTGCCTATCATGGAATTGCTGCGGACCCGTACGATCGTACAGCTCCGAGCGCTGATCCTCGTGCCCACACGCGACCTGGCCGTGCAAGTGCGCGACGTATTCGAAGCCGTCGCCAAGGGCAGTGGTCTGCGGGCTGCTACCATCACTGGCAATCACAGTTTCCGACACGAGCAGGAGCAACTCCTTCACGCGGACGTGGCCATGGCCACGCCTGGTCGGCTGGTGGATCATATCCGCGGCACGCCTGGGTTTACTCTGGAGCACTTGCGTTTTCTCGTGATTGACGAGGCGGATCGCCTCCTTGGCCAATCATTTCAGGAATGGGTATCGACGCTCCTGGACGCGCTCGAACCACGCGGACCGTCAGATCGCATTTGTGCTCCTACACGTCTGTGGACCGAATCGGACACATGGGCGCGCGACGATATACAGGTACCGCAGCCGAGCGTACAAAAATTGCTGTTCTCCGCCACACTCTCGCGTGATCCAGCCAAAATAAGTGCACTGCGTCTGCGCGACCCGCAGTTTATCCGCGTGCGCGACGGCGCAGAACAAGGCCAATTCGCCCTCCCATCGAGTCTGCACCAGCACATGCTCATCTGCCCCACCAACGAAAAGGTCTTGCACCTACTGCACATGCTACATGGCGACCAGCGCATTCGCCAGGCACTGTGCTTCACCAAAAGTGTCGACGCAGCCAACCGCCTTGTTCACCTCCTGCTCTTCTTCCAAGAAGCCTGGGCCGAGGCCACGGCTCAGCCGCCTCTCCGCATCCACTTTTACTCCTCGGACCTGCGTACGAGCGAGCGCAAACAGCTGCTGCGGGCGTTTGAGCGTGGTCAGGTGGACGTGCTCGTGTGTTCGGATTTGATTGCGCGCGGTATCGACTTGCCGGATGTGCGCCATGTGATTTCGTACGACGTGCCCGTCGATATGGCCAAGTATGTGCACCGTGTGGGCCGCACGGCTCGTGCAGGCCGCGTGGGCGATGCATGGAGCCTGGTGGAAGAACAAGAAGTGTACCACTTCAAGCGCATGCTAAGCGAGGCTGGGCAGCTGGAACATATCCAGCGGCACAAGGTGCACTCTGGCGCGTTTGATCCACTCCTACCCCACTACAAGGCAGCTCTAGCGCGCCTCGCACAACTCTATAGTCAACAGCGCTAATATATACATTAGCCCAGCACAGCTGGACCTTTTTTACGACGCTTCGTGGTCTTGTTGAAGGAGCGCCAGCCCTGCACACGATCCTCCCTTGCCTCTTCCCAGGCCGTGTCGAGTTCGGCACGCCGCTTGCGCTCCTCCTCGGCATCCATCCGTAGTTTGGCTGCCTCGATTTCGGCCTCCTGTTTATGCTGAATCGCTCTACTGTGAGTACACACATACGTACTTTCGCTTCTTCAGTTCCTCATCGAGCACAATATCTTTGACATAAATTTTGATGCGATCTTCAAACGACGGCGCAATCTGATCCAGTCGACCGCCAGGCACCTTTTCTAGCTCAATTTCTTCGTTCGTCAGCGTCATCGGTAGACCCAGCTCACGCAGCGCGAGACAGCGCGCACTCGTTACCGTTTCATCCAGCGCTTTCCTCCGGTTCTCGTCGAGCAGATGGTCCAGGGACTTTTTCAGCAGATCAAAGGCCTCTTCGGCACGTGCCTGATCCTCTGTCATCTTGTCTGGGTGGATTAGCAGACTCTTTTTGCGGTACGACTTTTGGATCGTCTTTTCATCTGCATCCTGTGTGAGGTCAAGTATGTCGTACGGATTCATGCGGAATGCTCGCGTGAGCACTCTGTCCACTTCGCGGCGCTGACTTTGTGCATAGCGCTCCTTCGCTGGGGTGTCAGCGCATTCGCACATACGAGATAGTTTCGACTCGTTGAGGACGAGCTTTCGCCGCACACGCGGTGGCCGTGGCGGCGGACCTGGTGGCGGGCCTGGAGCCAATGGGGCACCCTCCGTCATGGAATGCCAACGATCCGGCGCCTTTCCAACCTCCACGTAGAAAGACCTCCCTCATGCATGCTTAGTTACCGTCCGTTCACCGCGTGACCCAAGATGCAGGCCACTTATTTTCGTCTTCGCCCAGCCCTTCCACCATGACAGCGCCGGCTGACCTGGCCGCCGAGGGGCGCGTCCATGCGACAGAGAAGCCAGCTAAGAAAGAACACACATTCTTCGACGACATCGTGTCGATGAAATGGCTCGTGTATCCCACTTCGGCGGCCAAGTTTGCTATGATCTTCATTGTCGGATACCTGCTATGTGAGTACGTGCTGCCGGTCGGTGTGAACCCATTTCGCCCTTTTCTTATGCTTTCATACCGCATTCCCGAAGGAGAGGTCATCAAGCGCATGGCCATGGAGCAGGCCCACGGGCCGAGGCCCACGCTATCACTCGACAACTCCGTTACCACAGCCTTGCGCAGCTTCTGTCACTCACTACAGGCCACGCTGTTCCCTGACCAGCCGGCTCTCCTGCGCTATGGAAAGGGCTGGCTCGACGTATGCTTCATGGCCTTTTACATCATTGTATTCAGCTTTCTTCGCCAGGTGATCACGGGCCATATCTTCAAGCCCTTGGCTGCTCACTGGAACATCAGGTTGGAAAACAAGCAGATCCGCTTTGCTGAACAGGGCTATGCTTTAACATACTGGGGTATCATGGGTGCTGTGGGTGTGTATGTCATGTCGTTCCAGGATAGCTGGTGGTACCACTTAGATCATCTTTGGTACCAATACCCCCACTGGCAAATGCGGCCTGAGCTCAAGCTGTATTACCTGCTGCAAGCGAGTTACTGGCTCCAGCAGGCCTTTGTCATGCTTTTGGGTCTTGAGCGTCCGCGTAAAGACTACTATGAGCTCGTGGCGCATCACCTGGTGACGCTCTGGCTCATCGGCTGGTCGTACTTTATCAATTTGACCATGATCGGCACTACCGTCTTTGTCTGCATGGACATCCCTGATACTTGGCTCGCTCTCTCCAAGATGCTCAACTATCTCGACATGAACATGTGTGCTGCCGTCGTGTATTCTACTTTCATGGTCGTGTGGTCCTACTTCCGCATCTACCTGAGCGCCCTGACGCTGTATTCAGTGTATGCCGACTACACTCTTATTCCCGCTTATGCACGAACGTTCCATCCATCCCAAGGACACTGGCTTGTCTGGTGGATGCAGTGCCACGTATTTGCCCCTCTTTTCCTCCTTCTTCTCCTCAACCTGTTTTGGTACGTAATCATGTGGCGCATCCTCTTCCGTGCTATGCGCGGTGTTTGTGGAGATATGCGCGAGGATGGCGAAGACGAAGCACCCACGAAAGAGGAGTAGTTCTGTATAGCCACAAGTCACTACAACACCAAGGCATCGACGCGACCAGCCAAAAAGACTCGTGAAAGTCACGTGGCCCCAGGACGTGTTGGAAAAGAAAAAAAGAGAAGCCTCTTGTGATGAGAGGGGGCGCACTGGGAATCGAACCCAGGACCTCTTCTATGGATCTTAGTGACTAAGCCCTAAAGAAGAATCATACCTCTAGACCATGCGCCCAACTTGTTGAAGATGACTGCGTCTTGGTGATTTATTAATGTCATTTCATACTTGTTGTTTCCTCCGCACCAGCTTTCCCTGCAGCATGAACATGCATTGTCGTCGTGCATGGCATCACAAAGACTTCATTCTATACATTATATCTCACGCGAAACGCAGCTAGATAACAATCATTATCTTGAATGTCCTTCTGTTGTGTTTCATGAGTGGATGTGCGGGGAAGGATAGCGAAGCCGAGGGGGCCACACCCGCAATCAGGGCACAAGATATGCTTGACAAGCCGCTTTTCACCAGGCATGACGTCCAACCGACTTTCATCTGTAGCATCCAAGACCGCATTCTCCGGTACTTCGTGCGGTGAAGATTCGAGTATATGCAAGCTTTGGCGAAGCGTCGAAAAGCTATTACGCGAGCTACGCTTTCGTCGCACGCCGATGCTGCTGGACCGACCAGAGTGGCTCGGCAATGAAGATGAAGGCGACGTGGATTCCTGGTTCTGACTCGACTGGAATGTGCGGTTCGGCACGTTCCATTCGATACAGCGGGAAAAGGTCACGTTGTCAAAGCCCATCGGATTGGGCACATGCCAAAAGCCACGAAGGGGCCCGATCGTGGCATGAGCGTCTGACGAGGTCCGGAAAAGTGAGTTCATCCATGGTGCAATAGGATTGTCCAGGTTCCCCAAGGAGTCTGATGTTTCGCCATTCACAGAAGGCACCGTGTTCATAAGCGGGCCCGTCTCGCGAATGGACCACTCAGCTGAATTCCGTGCGACAAGTGTACAGTCACAAGACTCGTTGGGACATAATAATGGATGAAGATTGAGATAGTATTTGAAGTCGACAATGCGAGACTTGACGGCCTGGCGAATATCTTCCTCAAACGTCTTGCTGGCAAATGCTTCGCCAAAGATGGCCTCGAGCGCCTTACCCGGGTTCTTCTTAGGCTTATTGGGTGCGGAGGAGGGTATGATGCCCAGATCGCGGGCTGCGCCTTCGGTCATATTTGCCTTTTGGAGCAAAAGTGACAAAGTATGGTCATTGTTGGGCGTGGCACTGACAGGAGTCATGACACTGGGCGAGTTTGGCTCGTACCGGAACATGCTGGGCTCGTAAGAACTAGATAGTCCTTCCGTGTCACTAGCGAGGTATGAGCGCGAGGATGTCTGATGTGTTGCGGTCTCGAGCAAAGGAAGCATGCCCTTGGATGATAGCGCCGAATGCTGGTCTGCCCAATCTTCTTGTGCGAAGGACGTGTCGATGCTCAGACTGGTGCTTGTGTTGATTGGTCGACGCATCTCAGCCCAGACGTCTGCAGCGCGCTGCTCGTAGCTGTATGAGTGGAACTGGAAGTCAAACCGCTGAAAGAACGATTTGCGTCGTCGTGGACAAACGACCGATATGATTTCGTATTCTTGACCATGTGCTTTGTCACCGAAATCCATCGTCTGCAAGCGCCGAATAAATGTGACTAGCAACTTCGTGCCAATGCCCTGGTGCCTCTGGCCTTGCTCTACGCCAAAGTCTTGGATACAAACGACGCGCGCTAAATTCGATGTGCTGTGGCCATACATGCTTTGTGTGATGTTGGCTGGCGATGCAGTGGCGCTAATGACGCCAACGAGCTTACGTCGTGAGTCATACGTGCCAGACAAAGGGCCGGATACCATGGGCGGAGGCAATGTCACAAAGGCACCCAGCGTAAGGTGAGGGGCCTGCTCGAAGCGCGTCGAGAGCTGAGCCATGCTGGGCACTTCCTCATGTGGAAAGTAGGTGCTTAACACATGCTGCGCAGCACGCAGCTCATCCATACGTAGTGTATCAATCGTAATGGATTGCTTGTGATGCATCATTGAATTGCTGCGATGCGGTCGCAAGGCGGGAGGTGCTATTTCGCTGCGACTCATCTTGTGCGAGAGAGAGCGCTCTGGCGTAGAGTGGGTGGGTGTGGTTTCGCTCTTTGGAGCGTCTTGATGCCTTCTGGCAGGAGCACCTTCTATCGAAGTGGATGGATTTGGTTGCGCCGCTACTCTCGTCGTCCGATTAAGCGGCATGCGACCAGGTGCAGAACGAATCCCGGGTTCGTGCAACCAGGCGAATGAAGTCGCTCGCCGCGCCGTACCTCCACTCTTCATGGGGGGCCGCGAAGGATTACCTAAGCATTACGCAGACCCTAGGCCAAGACGCTGGGTCGCCGTGGGCAGTGTCTTGCCACGTGGATTACAATGCACCAGCGAACGTCATCGAACGGTACCGATGCGCACGGATATTGATTGGGTGTGCCGCTGGCAGCGGGTAAAAGCATCTGATGACCGCAATGACGCTTCCTCTCCCACCCCCAATTATTGTGTACGTATCCCTGTGGTCTTGTCTTGTTCCTGATGCCTAATACAGCGATGGCTTTTGCCCCTTCTGCTATTCGTTCCTTTGCAGCTTCTACACGCACCATGTCTAACGTTTTCTTTGACATCACGAAGAACGGCGCTCCTCTCGGCACCATCAAGTTCAAGCTCTTTGACGATGTGGTGCCCAAGACGGCTGCCAACTTCCGTGCCCTCTGCACGGGCGAGAAGGGCTTCGGATACGCCGGCTCGCACTTCCACCGTGTGATCCCTGACTTTATGCTTCAGGGTGGTGACTTTACCGCCGGCAACGGCACCGGTGGCAAGTCGATCTACGGTGCCAAGTTTGCCGACGAGAACTTCCAGCTGAAGCACTCCAAGCCCGGTCTGCTTTCGATGGCTAACGCCGGTCCCAACACGAACGGCTCGCAGTTCTTCATCACGACCGTTGTCACCAGCTGGCTCGACGGCAAGCACGTTGTGTTCGGTGAGGTCGTTGACGGCATGGACGTCGTCAAGGCCATCGAGGCTGAGGGCACGGGCAGCGGCAAGACCCGCAGCCGTATCGAGATCGCCAAGTCGGGTGTCTGCTAAATGCACGTAGCTATGTTGTATTCCATCCTCCAAAGTGAGCGTCGCCTAGTGTCGTTCCCCCACGTTCGCCTGGTGGCGCGTGGCTTCCGCCAGCGTCGAGCCATGCGCTGCGCTGGACAAGATGCGAGGCCAGGCACCGCCCTGCCTCGGATGTAGGCGATGCTTGCCACAGGGTTCGTGCGCCGTGCAAAGACGCCTCGATGGGGTCGTGCGGGACGTGGACTTGCACGGGCACATCGTCTGGTGCCCACATGCGCAGCTCCTGGGATAGTCGCCGCCGGAGTCCAGGCACGCGTGCAGAGCCACCTACCAGCACGATCTGGGTCCATAGCATATCGCGCGCCTCCTCGTGTACGTGTGAGATGCAGGTGGCAATCAGTTCTGGCAGCGAGCCTTGATCGAGTCCTATGCGCTTAGGCGCGAAAAACGACTCGAAGAGCTGGAAGCGTTCCTGTCCGAGGCGCAAGACTTGGTGCTCCGTCGAAGCGACGTGTTGGGAGGGCGTTGTGCTGCCCGCAATGAAGGCATCGAGCTCGTCTTCAGGGAGCGTGGGTGTGTCGTACGCTGCTGGCCCGGACAGAACATGTCCGTATTTCGTCCTGGGATCTGCGACGTCCTCGGGTGTGGCATAGTTAGGTAGCACATACTGCTGCACCATGGCATTATTTTCGTCGGCATGGAACATTTCAACGAGCTGCTCAAAGCTCCAAGAGCTGGGCGAAGCGTCCTGTGGTGGAAAGCGGCGCCTCTCCTCGTCTCTGGCGCAGGCAGCGACAAAGCACGAGCTGCACTTCATTTTGTCGGTGAGGTATGTCTCGTCCATCATATTCCACTGGCGGAACGAAAAAAGAACTTTGAGCAGGCTTGTGAGGACCTTTCCACCGAGATCCAAGCGACGTACCGCGTCCCACACGACTTGGTCTCGGATGATCGGCACGGCGTGGGTATAGCTATGGCCCATGTCGACGACAAGCAACGCCTCAGGGCGTGGCGTCGCGAGGGACCAGGGTATGAGCTGTGCCGTCGTTGTGCGCCAAATAGCATCGGCCTCGTACCATTCGAAGAGCAGCATGTCAAACGCACGTTGCTGCTCGGGTAGGGCAAAGTAGGGCTCTGTCACTATGACCGTGCGACCACGCAGCAGCCCGAATGTGTCGGTAGTCGTCTTGCACCCAAGTGCCTTGATGAGTGCGCGGTCCCACACCGACTTTTGGGCGGCCCAGTCGACGATCATGCCGCGGTCCATTGGCTGCCGCAATTGCAGGCCGCCGTAGTCCTGGCATTCGCTCTCGATTAGGTCGCCCACCAGCACCTGGCGTCGCACACCCTGTCTCGTGCGCGCAATAGCATTGGGAACCGTATGCATGTCTGAATGCTCGCTGCAGGCGATGTGTACATGCGCCGCGCCCGTGTCCAGCACCACAGCCGCTGCCGCTGCCTCTTTCCGAGCGCGGCGCATCGTGGTAGAGGTGGAGGACAACAGGTTGCCCTGCGCTCATGTCGTTTGGACGGCCGCCGACCTTCTCGTCCTTCCAGGTCTTGCCACCGGAGCGTGGCTCGTTCCCGCTTGATCACTACGGTGAGTGTAAAAGCTTCATGCAAGAGTATCTTGCCTGTCTTCGCGCGAACAAGAACAACAATGGCGCATGTCGCCACCAAAGCAAAGCCTACCTGGCATGCCGTATGGACCAGTGCGTATGCGCTACTAACCCAGTCAACTCATGGAGCGCGACAACTTTGACAATTTAGGTTTCTCAGATATTGACAAGCCTACATCCGGTGCCCCGCCACCGGACGATTCACAGCGAATGCTATAGTGCGAGACATGCACGGGCCAGTGCACCAATGGCGCCGCCGTCGTGCCCGAAAGCTATACACGCTTCTTCGAGGGCCTGTGTGAGAAACGTATGCGCCATGAAACGACGCGATGTCATGTCTGTGAGCATAGGCAGGCACGGCAGCGGTCGTGCGAGAAGGTGCGAAGGGGTATCGTGCAGCTCGACATTTTCACACAGCAGGCGACCCAGCGTCGCTAAGAGCACTGCACGTTGCGGATGGCCGGGTGGGTATAGTGCGCTCCGTGCATCGCGTGCGCCGCGTGCCTGCATTCCCGCACACAGTAGCATGGTACATTGCACTGCATCGTCCCAAGCCTGCCTCTCGATCGCTCTTGTATGAGCAGCAAACAGCAACGGCCACACGCGGTAGTGCGAAGGAGGTGCCAAAGCAGTGCGGTGCACCAATATGTCGGGATCGGTGTCCTCGCCCATGTCCAGGGTGCGTGGCTCGGTACGACGATGCCCACACGCTGCACTGCCCGACCACTCTGGGCAGGAGGCGCACCACAGCGCCGTGCGTGGATCGATCCACTGCGTTCGCTCACACAACGCACATGCGCAGGTAAATCCGTAGCGTTCCTGCAGAACGGCTTGGCGCTCAGCTCGGCTCGTGGCCACGTCGACATACGACATGAGCACGGCATCGCCCGCTGAGATAGGTCGGATAGCCACAAGGTGCATCCTGCTTGGTGAGCCGCGCTGCATCGTGGGGTACACCATGACAACATTTGCATCGCATGCGTGATTCACGAGCGCCAGCGTCGGATTGACGCACACGCCCAATGGATCGAGATACGCGTCTGAGAGCATAAAGGCATTCGTCATATGCTGGCACACGAGCTCCATGAGCTCATCGGCGTTCGTCAAGCCGAGTGCTTCACGTTCCTCCGTGCCGAGAAAGATGCCTAATCGGAAAGCTAGCATGGCTGCTTCTTCGCGGATGTGGTCCTGCATCGCGTGTCGATTCGAGGCCATAGCACCTAGAGGAGCCCACCATGCTGGTGTGCGCTCGCTTTTCAGCCATAAAAGCTGTGCCAGGGCACGTACATCTGCATCAGGAATGTCCTTGTGCCGCTGTAATGCAGCACATTCGCGCTTGTGCCACGGCCTCGCAGAGGCCTCGCAGACGTCGTCACAGTAGCGTGCAAAGCCACACGATGGGCACACCTGCAAGTGCGGCTCCTTCGCGAGACAGAAGTGGCACCGATGCATCGCTTCCGTCGTACGAAGGACACGCACGTACGCGTCATCGATCAAGAGTGTCTCGCCCGCTTGAATAGCTCGTGTCGCTCGTAAGCCTCGGCCCCATGCACCGTGCGTGATCGCAAGAGGCGCATCCTGCAATGCATACATGGGGACTGGTGCGGGAGGGGGCGTAGACCATGCTACCGTTCTGCTCGATCGTTCGGCGCGTTTGGCATGAAAAGACATGGAAAACCTACGAGTCTATTGACACGCCTCGCTGGCTCAAATAATCCTTGGCCGTTTTGATATCCTGCGATGGTCAGCATGCATCACATACCATCAAAAGCTCCTCATGGGCTTTGGGCGTATCATTGAACGTAAAAAGGCCCCATCCCACCTGGAAGAGAAGGTAGGCACCCGTGCCGACCAGCACCCACCATGGCAACTTGCCCGTTAGCGAAACGTGCGTACCGTCGGCAGAATAGCTCTGGATACATCCTGCGGAAGGAAGGGCACACGCAGGATCTCAAAGAAAAATAGCAGATAGACCACCAGGATACATCCCGCCACGCATGCAAATCGACTCGCACGGGTCATGGCTGTCAACGCACCGCGCGACCCTCACGGGATGGCAGCGTCAGCGGCCGCCGTGGCAAGCGGTCCTACGGTGCTCTTTCGGCCGAATTATGATGCTCTCGAGGACGTGGTATCATGCTAGGTATCGTTAGGCTACAGATTCGTCCAGGTGCATTTTCGAGCGTTTGGACGATGGCTCATCATCAATGACGTCATGAGACAGACTGGTATCGAGTGTGTGTTTGCCGCCGCTCGGAACAGGCTTGGCGTCGCTGCCAGAGGCACGAGACGGCACGTGCGTGTCCAGCGTAGTAGTGTCTTTCAGTTCGGGGGAGACGTGGACCTTGGTGGTATCTATGCGGTGCCAAAAATCGGCGTACGACGACGTATCGTGCCGGAGCTCCAGCGGCCCTACCTCCTGTTTTCTGGGCGACGGCGTAGGGGACGAGGGCGAAGCTTGCCATGGGCCCTTTTCTCTGGGCGAGACTCCCCGCTCCATAGCTGGCTTGGAAAGCGTCATTTGCCGTCGATAAAATAAATTCTCGACCTCTGAAAGCGACTGACGCGTCCATCCATTCTCCACCTTGAATACGGCGTAACGAAGTCGTGTTGAGAGCATATGCGATAGCTGGCGTGTGAATAGAATGTACGTACAGAAACGGCTTTCATGCGCTCAGCATGGACCTGGCGTTTTCCTTTCCCCGAAGGACTCGAGGACATCCCTTGCGACATGTCGTGCAAGGCGCGCCAGGCAAGTCGTGGGTCCTCGGAGCCAGAACACCTCACCCCGCCTCCTGTTCGTGGCCGTCGCCCTCAGGTACGCGCGTCGTCCTACATCACATGATTCTTCCACGTGACTCCTATTCTCTGGGTCTTGGCCCCCGCGGTCGTGGCGAGACGCGCCTTGACCGAACGCCATCGACGGCCATCGTCCACGACAGTGCAGCTGCGCGAGTATCAAGGCGAGTTACCCACCTACGCGGTTGCGAAGCTATTGTTGGCATAAGTGAATCACACGATTGCGTGCAATATGCCTACACTGTCGCAGCCTTTGGCTGCGTACGAGGCAGGGACCAAGGCGTGGTTTCCAGACGACGTGCAAGGCTGGGTGAGCGGAACATTGACCAAGGAGCCTCACATCAGTGAGTCTGGACAAGTGGAATTGCTGTTCACGCTCGATGAAACAGGTGCGGAGCGAATGGTCACCACGACGATGGCCAAGCTCGAGGCACCTGGCGGGGTCGACCGCGAACTGCCTCCGTTGCGGAATCCACCGCTGCTCGAAGCGTCAGATGACCTTACGTCTCTGAGTCATCTGAACGAAGCCTCGGTATTACATACCATCCTCAACAGGTATCAGCAACGAACGATTTATACCTATTCTGGTATTGTGCTGATTGCTGTGAACCCATTCTTTGACCTGAACCTGTACAGCCCTGAAATCATTCAAGCGTACGCAGGACGACGCCGGGGAGAACTGGAACCGCACCTGTTTGCTGTCGCAGAAGATGCGTACCGCTGCATGATCCGCGACCGCAAGAATCAAACGATTGTGGTCAGCGGTGAAAGCGGTGCCGGTAAGACGATGTCGGCCAAGTATATCATGCGGTACTTTGCGACAGTAGAAGATCCTGAAAGTATGTCTTCTAGGCGCCCGGGATCGCATGTCATGAGCGACACGGAACGGGCTATCCTAGCTACCAACCCTGTCATGGAGGCCTTTGGCAATGCCAAGACCACCCGGAACGACAACTCGTCGCGCTTTGGCAAATACCTCGAGATTGTTTTTGATGAGCGGCACGAGATCGCGGGCGCGCGCATGAGGACGTACCTGCTTGAGCGCTCGCGCCTAGTGTACCAGCCCGAGGTCGAGCGCAACTACCACATTTTCTACCAGCTCTGTGCTGGCGCACCAGATGAGCTCAGGGCGCAGTTCGGGATTGGCAAGGCCGCCGACTATCACTATCTGCATCAGGGTAGCGAAGAGCATCTTGCCATCCAAGGCGTGGATGATGCGGCTGAGTTCCAATCCACGGTGAATGCATTTACGACCATTGGCGTCAGTCAAGAGACGCAACGACAGATGTTCCAGGTTCTTGCGGCCCTCTTGCATCTCGGCAATGTAGCTATTACCGCCACGCGCAACGATGCGAACATTGCTCCTGAGGACCCTGCGCTCGCACAGGCCGCGACCTTCCTCGGCGTGGATGCGCATGAACTGCGCAAATGGATGCTTAAGCGCCAGATCCAGCTGCGGGGTGAAAAGATTGTCTCGAGTCTATCGCAGGCGCAGGCATTGGCCGTGCGTGACTCGGTGGCCAAGTACATCTATACGTGTCTCTTTGACTGGCTTGTTGCGCAGATGAACAAGTCACTCGCTCCCCGCGACGAAAAGTCAGCGGTGTCTATGATTGGTGTGCTGGACATTTACGGCTTTGAATGCTTCAAGGTGAACTCGTATGAGCAGTTCTGTATCAACTATGCCAATGAGCGTCTCCAGCACGAGTTCAACCTGCATGTATTCAAGCTCGAGCAGGAGGAGTACGTTGCTGAGCAGATTCCATGGCAGTTTATCCACTTTGCCGACAACCAACCGTGTATTGATATGATTGAGTCCAAGTTTGGTCTGCTGTCGCTGCTGGATGAGGAGTCGCGCCTGCCGTCGGGTCAGGATGCGTCGTTCCTACAAAAGGTGTACGGCCAGCTGCAGCCAAAGCCCGAGTATCAAAAGTTCCTGTCCAAGCCACGCTTCGGTGCCGAGTCGGCCTTCACGGTCAAACATTATGCCCTGGATGTCACGTACAACGTCGATGGCTTCATGGACAAGAACAAGGATACCGTGCCTGACGAGCAGCTCGCGCTGCTTGACTCGACGCTGTCGCCCTTCCTCAAGACAGTGCTGGATGCGCGTGCTGCTGCCGATGCCGCTGTGCCTTCACCGCCAGCTCGTCGGGCATCGGGGCCGAGTGCTGGCCACAAGAAGCCCACGATCGGGTCACAGTTCAAGGCGTCCCTCGCTGCGCTCATGGACACGATGCGATCCACCGAGGTGCACTATATTCGATGTATCAAGCCCAATGACGCCAAGGTGGCCTGGGAAGTCGAGCCGCAAAACGTGCTCGGCCAACTGCGTGCCTGTGGTGTGCTCGAGACGATCCGGATCAGCTGCGCTGGGTTTCCTGGCCGCTGGACTTTCGCCGACTTTGTCGAGCGCTACTATATGCTGGTGCCGTCCCAGCACTGGACCATGAACTCTTTGGAAAAGGTGCGCGAGTTGGCGCAGTATATTTTGTCCGAGACGATCGAGCCTGACAAGTACCACTTTGGTCTCAACAAGGTCTTTTTCCGTGCGGGTGTGCTTGCGCTGTTTGAACAAATGCGTCGCAACGTTCTCAATGAGCGCACGCGCACGATTCAAACGGCGTGGCGTCGCTACTCGGTGCAGAGCAAGTTCCAGTCGCTCAAGCACGGCATTCTTACGCTCCAGTCCCACATCCGTCGCCATGCCGCACATGCGCGATTTGTGGCTACGCGTGAGACACACGCTGCCGTCCTGCTCCAGACCATGATCCGCGGTTCCTTGCAGCGCCAGCGCCGCTCTCAGGCTGTCCAGGCTGCCGTGCGGATCCAGCAGGCGATTCGTGCCCACCAGGCTCGTGCGCGTCTGGTCCAGGTGCGTGAGGCGCACCATGCCACGCAGCTGCAGACAGCCGCGCGTGGTTTGCTGGCACGCCGCGCGGCCTCGAGCTATATCCGCCGGGTCATTATTCTGCAGTCGCTGTACCGCCGCCGTCTGGCACGGCGTGCGCTGTTGCAGCGTCGCACGGAGGCTAAGAGCGCTACGCACTACCAAGAGGTATCCTACAAGCTGGAGAATAAGGTCGTTGACCTCACGCAGAGCTTGCAAGACCGCACGCGGGAGAACAAAGACTTGCGGGCATCGCTCATGGAGCTGGAGGCCCAGCTCTCGTCGTGGCAGCATCGTCACGGCGAGCTGGATGCTCGTGCGCGGGGCCTGCAAGCGGAGGTGCAAAAGCCCAGTGTGCCTGTGGAAGAGCATGAAGCTGTGCGGTCGGAGCGTATGGACTTGGAGAGGCAGCTGCGTCAGGCGCAGGAGCGTATCCGCAATTTGGAGCTCGAGATTGCGACGTTGCATTCGCAAATCCGTTCTATCGAGGCGCCCGAGTCGATGGTGCAGTCGCTGCGCAGTGAGATTGCGATGCTGCGTGAGCAGCTCAGTCGTGCGACGGCCGAAAATGAGCGGAACGGGACGACGGTGCCGCTGGGCCCTCGACATCAGCACCAGCGCAGTATGGCCAGCGACGTGCCTGCGGCGGATGTGCTGGAATTCCACGAAGATGTGCTCGACGAGAGACGGGGCGCGGATGTGCCACCGGAGGAGATTATTGATCTGCTGGAGGACGAGGCACAGCTGGATGAGGACGTCCTGCACGGTCTGATCGAGTATCTCAAGATCCCGTTGCCGAGTCTGCAGAACCCGCCAGGGCCGAAGGAGGTCTTATTCCCCTCGCATCTCATCTCGCTCGTGACGAATGAGATGTGGAAGTACGGCCTGGTACGATCGAGCGAGCGGTTCCTGGCGAATGTCATGCAGACGATTCAGCAGCATGTGATGTCGTTCCACGGCGAAGATGCCATCATGCCCGGCATCTTTTGGCTGTCGAACGTGCACGAGATCCTGTCGTTTGTGTGCATTGCCGAGAGCGATATGCTCCAGGGTGTGGGCCCGGGTGTCGATGGCTCGGCGCGCGAGTTTGAGTGGGGCGACTATGAGCGCCTCGTGACGATCGTCAAGCACGACCTCGACTCGCTCGAGTACAATATCTACCACACGTGGATGCAGGAAGTCAAGAAGCGGCTGAACAAGATGGTGGTGCCGGCGCTCGTAGAGTCGCAATCGCTGCCGGGCTTTGTGACCAACGATTCGGGAGGCCGCCTGCTGAATCGCCTGCTGGCGAGCTCGAATGCGCCGTCATACACGATGGATGACATCCTGGGCATTCTCAACAAGATATGGAAGTGTCTCAAGAGCTACTATGTCGAGCCGAGTGTGACGCAGCAAGTGATTACGGACCTGCTCAAGATGATTGGCGTCACGTCGTTCAACGACCTCCTGATGCGGCGCCACTTTTGCTCGTGGAAACGCGCGATGCAGATCCAGTATAACATCACACGTCTCGAGGAGTGGTGCAAATCGCACGACATGCCGGAAGGCTCGCTGCAGCTGGAGCACTTGCTCCAGGCCACCAAGCTGCTGCAGCTCAAGAAGGCCACGATGAGCGACATTGACATCATCTACGACGTGTGCTGGATGCTCACGCCCACTCAGATTCAAAAGCTCATTTCGCATTACCATGTGGCGGACTATGAGAACCCGATCTCGCCCGAGATTCTCAAGGCGGTGGCCAGCCGCGTCGTGCCGAACGACCGCAACGATCACCTGCTCCTCCCGCCCGAGATCGACGAGGCGGGCCCGTACGAACTGCCGCTCCCACGCGAAGTCACCGGGATCGAGACGTACTGTCCAGCATACCTCCATGTGCCGCTGCTCCGCAGTCTCGCGAGCAAGGTGGCATAACATATATAGATACGAAAAACTATGATTACAGGGTCATGGTCATGGTCAGAGTCGTGGCGTGCACGCCCAAGACGGGCGGGCCGCCGCTGTACAAGCTCTGCAGTTGGTGCAAGTACGCCAGACTGTCCCGCTCGCTCGTGGATGTGCCAGGCGCCGGCGCCGGCAACGCGGTGAGCACAACAGAGGTACTTCGCGTCGAGTAGCGCCGAATGAGTTCATTGAGGATCAAGTACTGTGCATGGTTGGGCAAATCGTTAAAGGTCAGAGCGCGTCCGCCGCGCGTCATGGCTGGCACCAGAGGCGCCGTCTCCGGCGCAGACCGGGGGGAAGTGTGGGGCGAGTGCACCTCGGTGCGCCGACGCGGCCGAGCGTCCTGCGTGTGCACGGTGGCTGGTGTCACGGTTCGCTGGGACGACGATAGTGTGCCGTACGACACGCCATACGGTCCGTCACTCTGTGCTTCTCGCTGCTGCTGCTTGGCACGTCGCGCGCGGATCAGGTACGCAGGATCCCAGTCCACCGCCAGCGACGCCAACTCACTTTCGAGCTCGTCATACGTGTTCTCCGCATCGAGCTGAAACGACGCATAGTCCGAGTCGTCGTCTTGCCTGTCGTGCGCGTCTGGATGCGAGAGACCAAGGCGGATGTTGTTGTAGTGGTACGCCAAATGCTCCTCGGGCAGGCTCACGCCCATCTGCCGTGACTGGCACGCGCGACGTCGACCATCGATCGAGGGGAGCGACGGAGAACCACGGCGTGCGCCCGCATCAATAGGCTCCGCCTTGTGCTTCATCTGCTTCTGCAGCTCTTCTCTGCGTCGCATATCGCACACCTGCTTCCACCACGGATCATCTTGGAGCACTTCGGTGAGCTCAGAGTCCAGTGCGCGTTTGCCCAACACGATGGCGTCGTAGCGCGGCACATGGCCAGACAGACAAAATACACGCAGCGACGCAGGAATGCGCAGATTGTCGAGCAGGGTGCGCACACGCAGGCGCTCCGACGCGATTTCGTCGACGTGCTCGACAAACACATTCACGCGCAGCTTGTGCTGGCGCCATGTGCCCGTGAAGCTGAGAATCGTGCCGAGCTGCAGGACCATGGTGTACGTGTCCCACGACGGCGCCTCGTCTCGTACATGAGTCGCCATCTGAATCGGCCACAGGTCAATGTACTGCTCACCTAACGCCGGCTCGTATCTAGCCACCTTGGACGGCCCAGGCAGGTCCATCGCATCAAAGCCATACGCCACCGCCAAAGCCTTGTTGAGCGCGAGCGCATCTTCAAGAATGCCCACGTACTTCGTGCCATCGATCGGCTGGGTATATGTGGACCGCACAGATGGCGGCTCACTGGGCCGCACGCGCGCCACGGGCCCGCGGCGATGCTCGCTCGCACGCTGCAACGCCGTCGGAAAGCCAAGCACAATAATGTTGGGACGCATGCCGCCCAGACCGCACGACAGAATGAGATTGCGCGCGCCTTCACGCACGTCACGCGCAATCACCACATCCACAAAGCCTTTGACACCACTCACATCCACCAGCTTAAGCCACTCCAAGTGCGTCTGGCGCAACTCTGGCAGGCAGTCGTGGAACTGACCTTGAAGCACGTGGCCAAGAATGTAGAGAGCCCCTTTTTTGAGCGAGTTGCAGAAAATGATCAAATTCCACTCTTTACGAGGATCGTTCGCCAGCAGCAAAATCTGAGGGCGCCAGTACTTGACATGGCCCTTGCGCTCATCAAGGCGGAGAAGGTACTTGCGCACAAAGTGGTACGTGACATTGTGTGAGACATCCCCCCACGGCTTTGGCGGCGAAAAGACCTGGATCAAAATAAAGAGCAGCACCGTCACGGCAATACACACACTCGCCGTGTAGCTGTCGGTCACCAGCATAGTACCCAGCGAGGCAATAGTGCCGGCGCCGGCTGTCCAAATATTCCAGTATCGGAACGACGGACGAAACGACGGCGCGCCACCCGCCTTGAGGGCACAGGTCGCAGCAGACAGCACACCAAAGGTAAGAAGGGTCGTCATAGTCACGAGCTGTGCGATCAGGTTGATCGAGTCGAGCAGAAGCACACACTGGCACAGAAGGGCCGTGAACAGCACTGCATACGTGGGCACATCAGCATGCGCCGTTCCTTGTGCAAAGGGAGCGAGGAACGGCAACAGATCATCTCGCGCAATGGCCTGAAGGATCTTGGCACAGCCCATCACACCCATGAGAGCTGAGAACACACATGATGCCAGTTCGCCCATAAGCACGATCGAGGGCCATCGAGAAATGGCTTCGACAATCATGACGTTCGTGTAAAACGACTCTCGTGGGACGGTCGCAGCCAGCACGACAAAACAAAGAGCATAGATACCAAACGTAAAAATCAAGGCCCAGTTTGTGCCCTTGGGAATGCTTTTACTCGGCTTGCGAAGATCACCCGACATGGACGAGCCGGCCAAGATGCCACATACGGCAGGGAATAGCACACCAAACACAGAACGCCAATTTTCTTTTCCCGGCATCGTAGATGAGCCAGCCGCGCCGGACGTGAAATTGGGCCACATATTCTCAGCGAGAGTGATCCAATTCCAGCCTGAGTAGTACACCGAGCGTGTCGAGTCCTCAAATGGCTCTACAAGGAACGACGACAAAGGAATGCTGAGGATGGCCAAACTCAATATAATGGCCAGCATGAGCGTGGCACGAGTGAAGAGCGACGAGCCAAAGAGGCACACAAATGTACACATCCATAGTGTTATCGTGCCGTACAAATACAAGAATGGTGAGCCTTCCGGCATGAAGGTCATGTAGCCTCTCGACTCACCAAACGCGTTGACAAGAATCTCCACACAGCCCAGGGTATTCATGGCCGTATTAAACGCCTGACCAAAGAAGAAGACGAGACCAATGGATCCGCCAAATTCTGGGCCGAGTGAGCGCGAAATCAGGTAATATGCGCCGCCACCACGCACCTGTCCATTCGTCGAGATGGCATTCAGGCTCAGCACGGTGAGTGTATCAATGGCATAGCTTCCGACAAGCAGAGCCAGCGCGCCAATAAGGCCTGCCTGTCCCAAGATAAAACCAAATCGTAAAAACAAAATGATGCCCAATACATTCAGCGTGACAGGCATAAAGACACCATCCCACGTCCCAAGCTTGCGCATGACAGGCACCTCGTGCGATGGCAAGGACGCATGATGCATCGCCGATGAGCGACCATGTATGCCGGTGCCGTGCAGGAGTGGCGAAGAGTCTGTGAGAACAAGAGAGGGGGATGCCGAAGCTGAATCAGCCTGGCTGGACGAAGCACGAGACGATCGTAACGACGCGGACGAAGACCGCGCGTCTATGGGGCCCGAGACCGAGGCGCGCATCTGATCGGCTCCGTCGTCGTTGCCAGATCTGTGCAGCAATTGCTCTTGCAACGATGCATAATCTGCCTCATCAGCCGAGACAAAGCGCGACATGGCAATGTCCACCCGGCTGTGGTTCGGGTCGCAACGACGGTGGCCTTTCGGCTAGGTGGAGAGGGCGTCTCGAGGGCTGCCGACGCCGCTAGTGTCACGTGTCCCTAGGAACCCCTTGGCACCGCGACGCGCGTTCTGGGCGCCTGGGTAGGCGATGTCGAATACGACAGCGTTTGGCGCTCAATCGATCCATGGTACGAATCCCCAGTTCCTGGTCGAGCGCGTGATTCGCGCACGTATATACGACTCGACGTATTGGAAGCATGATTGTTTTGCCCTGACCGCTGCGACGCTGGTGGACAAGGCTGTCGAGCTGTCGTATGTCGGTGGGACATTTGGTATGCAGCGGCCGAGTCCGTTTTTGTGCCTCGTGCTCAAACTCTTGCAGATTCAGCCAGAGCGCGCCATTATTCTCGAGTACCTGGCGGCTGAGGACCTCAAGTACTTGCGTGCCGTCGCGGCAATGTATGTCCGCCTGACATTCCCTGCAATCGACGTGTACGAAATCCTCGAGCCGATGTTGAATGACTATCGCAAATTGCGTTGGCGCGATATGGCTGGCAACTATTCTCTTTCACACATGGACGAATTTGTGGATCTGCTGCTAACAGAAGAGCGTGTATGTGACCTCATCCTGCCGCGCCTGACGAAGCGCTCTGTACTCGAGGCCAAAGAAGGTCTGCGCCCGCGCACATCGCGTCTTGAAGATGCGATGCTCCGTGGTGATGCAGATGGTTTGGAGGAAGGCAGCGGGAGTGATAGCGACGACTCGCTCGCGGCACTGCGCGCGGAGCACCGCACGCGTATGCACCAGGCCGATACCCTGCGTTCTCAGAGTCGCCCGCACGAAACACCACAAGACGGTGCGTACGAATCGCAACAATCGGAGTCGGAAGAAGAACGCCTTCATGAGCGACTCGCTCGTACGCCGAGCCCGGCTTTCCGGTCACGATCACCCAGCAGGTCGCCTGATTAACTATATTACAAACTACTCGGCATCGAGGAGCAGGTCGTCTATATCGCTGGACGACAGACGACCACTGGACTCATCATCATCAATGCTGATATCTGGTGCAGTCTGCGTACGTTGCGTCCCAAGCACAGTCGCTGGCCGGAGACGCGGCGCAAAAATGGAAAGCACGGGCGGGGCGCGGGGCGCGTCTTGGCGCTCGGCGAGTTGCGTGACCATCGACGACGTCTGTGCATGCGCAAGACGTACGAGAGCCTCGTTAGCGCGCCGAAGTCGTGTGCATTCGGCGCTGATTTCAGCAAGGAACGCTTCGCGCTTACGTGTCGCTGCCTCGGCGGCCTCAACACGCTCTAACCATTCAAGCTCGACGTCTTCGCGGATAGCTTGCGGCGCATCGACTGTCTGCGCCTCACAGACTGTCTCGAGCTCTTGAATACGCTGGAGCAAGTACTGGATGCGCTCATCCTTCTCGTTGGATGCGCTCATAGGCAGCGATAAACGAGCGGCCAGCTGCCTTTCGAGTCGCTGGATTTTTTGCAGAGCAGCATGCAGTTTCTCTTGCACAACAGGAAGAGGATCATCAAAGGTAAAGCCGCGCTGCTTAGTTGGTGAGATGGGATGCGATACCTCGGACTCGGGCGGAGCCTGTCCGCCTGGCAGGATCAAAGCGCCCAGCTCATCGAGACGCGACTGCAGCGCCTCGACAGTCAGTGGCTGCGATTCGCGACTCTTGTGTGCCTCCAGCCTAGCAACTTGGGCGCGGAGTGTGCCCATTTCCTCGCGGTACCGAGCCAATAGCGCGTGCGACTCGTCTAGGGCCGACATGTCGCCCTCGAACTCGTTGATCGATGCGCGTACGCGTACGTGTTTGATGCGACGCGCAAAGTTGAGCGTGCCGAGGCTCTCTTCGACCATCGCTGGCGAGGGATTCAGTGTGCATACCACAGCAATGCGTGCGCGACCACTCAGGCTGTTTTGTAGAATGCGCGTGAGTTTGGAATCGCGGTACGGCACATGCCCCACGTTTTTTTCCGATAGAGCGAAAATCACCTTGCCCAAGCTCAGCAGGCTCTTATTGATGTTGCCGCCCTCTGTGCGGCGCTGTGATGTATGTGTGGAATGCCGCTCAGATCCAGCGAGATCAATGAGCGACAGCTCGCTGACTCGGTACGGTCGCATCGTACTCGGCTCACGATCCCACGATTCAATCGTGATTTTGAAGCAAGTATGACTGCGCGATGAGCGCTCGTTCCAGTCGGTGGCACCCATGTGTCGATTCGCTTCGCCGCGCGCGAGCAGCTTGAACACACCCGCAGGCGACGTGACGACTTCCTCATGGAGCGGCGCCACCAGCACGGCATTCGCTCCCCGTCGTCGGTCATCACGTACATGGGGCTGGTTCGTAGGTTCAAGCAAATCTCTGACAATTTCGTTCCATATCTCGAGATAACTCACACGAATCAGGTACTCTCGTTGAGCGGATCCCTGACAAATGCCCTGGAAAAGATCGTTGACGGCACGGGGAATCATACCCGGCTCGCGACCATCGTCGTCACCACTCAATGTAAACGTTTTACCACTGGCTGTTTGTCCGTATGCGAAGATAAGCGCATTGTAGCCATGCAGCGCCGAATGCACCAGGGGCCGAGCTAACGTCGCATACACGTTCGCATTCGAGCTGCCTGTGTGCACATGATCAAAGTAAAATGGCATGCCCAGATTCGGCTGCATTTTCGTCTCCGAAATGGACGGATCTAGCATCAATGACGCGGATCCCGACGGCGTTACCCAAGCGCATTCTTCGTTCGGATGGGTGGGACGTAGGCGCACATGTACTTGAACTGCGTCTGTCGCCTGGGTATCATCTTGTTCCAACACAAAGGAGCTGTCACTCACTTGATGCTGCAAAGACAAGATATCGATGCGAGAATCAGGCAAAGGTGGGCGAGGTATGCGCCGCAGAGGAGAGCCAGCACGTCTCTCTACTCTCGGTTTGGGTGTCGCTCGTGCCTCGTGATTTCGGTGTCTGTTGGGTATGATGCCCTCTGTGACCTTCGCGCGGACGGTTCGTGCAGGTGACATTGCGTGGGATGGATGCACCATGTCGACAGGACGAATCGGTGGCACGGGCGAAAGGGCAGGTGAAGCAGGTCTCTCTTGAGGCACGGGCCCATCTGTGCGTGATGCGGCGAGAGATGTAGCAGGCTGAGGCGGGACAGGCCTTGACAGTGACAGAGAAGTTGCAGGGCGCGTAGCACGCATGCTAGGCGCTTTCGCTTGCGTTGCTGCTGTGTGCGGGCCATCCGGTGTCACCGCCGCACGGACAACGCGTGGCCCTGCTACTGGCGTGTGGACAGGCGCCTTTTGAGGGCTCATGAGACCAGCAACATTCGTCATAGTACTGTCGGACAAAGGCTTCATATGGAAGTCTTCTGGGCGCTTCGTCCATGCAGGACTGGACACCGGCACAATGGGTCGCACAGGGCGTTTGCGCGGCGTGGGCATAAACGGCGTGCGAGACTTTTTCTGGGATGGTGGGCCGATACCAGGCTCCGTGATAGAAACAAAGCCAGCTGCACGCTCTTGGGCCCCAGGACCGGCCGTGCCGACGCCGACATTGGCGCCGTCCACGTCCATTCTACGGTCGACGGTGATGGTGCGTGTGTTGTTTCGCGCCTTGCACGAGCGCACGCGATGTTTCACGTGACTATTCACGATCGTGGAGAATGCGTTCGCCACGCAGAAAGGTCTACGTCAGCGCGTACGATTGTCGACGACGGCTGTCACGATGAGCCACGACGGCGATACCAACATGTATGAAAATGTGCCGGAAGACATAAGAAGCGCGGAAGTGTCGGAGATTCAGATGCGGAAGCGCATGTTGGAAAATGAAATTCGCATGATGAGATCAGAGTTCATGCGGTTGGAACACGACGACGCCGTCACTCGAGAGCGCATCACGGACAATACGGAGAAGATTTCCCAGAACAAGGTGCTACCATACCTAGTGGGAAACGTAGTGGAGATCTTGGACATTGATCCTGATATTGACGAGGACTCGGAAGACGCCAAGGCACAGGCCGAGTCGGTCGGTCGACCCAAACCCGGCAAGTGCGCTGTCATCAAGACATCGACACGCCAAACCATCTTCCTGCCGCTCATTGGTCTTGTACCAGCGGATCAGCTAGAGCCTGGTGACCTGATTGGTGTCAACAAAGACAGCTACCTCATCCTGGATAAATTGCCATCAGAATACGATTCTCGTGTAAAGGCCATGGAAGTCGATGAACGACCTACAGAAACATATACAGACATTGGTGGTCTCGACAAGCAGATCGAGGAGCTCGTGGAAGCCATCGTACTTCCCATGCAGCAGGAACAAAAATTCAAAAACCTGGGTATCAAGCCGCCAAAGGGCGTCCTTATGTATGGCCCGCCCGGTACGGGCAAAACGCTCTTGGCCCGGGCTTGCGCTGCACAAACGAATGCTTGCTACCTCAAGCTGGCAGGTCCATCCCTTGTGCAAATGTTCATCGGTGACGGTGCCAAGCTCGTACGCGATGCATTCGAGCTCGCGAAAGAAAAATCTCCTGCCATCATCTTTATTGACGAAATTGATGCCATTGGCACCAAGCGATTCGACTCGGACAAATCCGGCGATCGTGAAGTCCAGCGCACCATGCTTGAGCTGTTGAACCAGCTCGATGGTTTCTCCAGTGAGGCCAATATCAAGGTGATTGCTGCTACAAATCGTATCGATATCCTCGACCCTGCCCTGCTTCGGTCCGGTCGTCTTGACCGTAAAATCGAGTTTCCGCTGCCTAATGAAGAATCCCGCGCCAGGATTATGGAAATTCACAGCCGCAAGATGGCTGTGGGCCCTAACGTGAACTTTGCCGAACTAGCGCGCTCTACAGACGAGATGAACGGTGCTCAGCTAAAGGCCGTGTGCGTAGAAGCAGGCATGATTGCACTTCGAGAAGGCGCTACGGAGTTGGATCACGAGCACTTCCTTGGTGGTATTCTCGAGGTGCAGGCACTAAAGAAGTCTGATCACTTCTACTACGCATAGATCCAGTCACGTAGTCACTTATGCTCCGTGCTGTACGACCAAGAATATGATAGTGGCAAGAACGATGACGCAAATAACCATGGACATCATGGTCACTATTGGATGCGTATGTTCCTCGCATTCATCGATAAAGGTTCGTTCACTTTCCAATTCACCGATGCGCTCGAAATAATCAAATAACGAGATCGCCCAGGACATTATACCCACGATCAAATAAATAGACCCGAGTACCATACCTTGTGTTCTGCTCGGGGTAGAATCTGGCTCTTCGCTGTTTCGCATAGCCTTAGTCTGGAACTGCGATATGTCCAAGCCAGGGCTTTCAGACCCCTGCCCAAGTACTTGTTGCTCGTAAGAGGGTTTTACTTGTAGGCATTCATTTTGAATACAAGCCAGAGTCGCGCTGACCTGGTGAGCATAGTTGTCAATATTGAAAATACGCAAGTCCAAAAAGAATATCACCGATAGCACGGTCACCAACGCAGTAAACTTAGACCATGACATATACGTTCGCTCACGCATACAAAAGTCACGCGTCATTTCACCAGGCATACATATTGACTGTGATCCGGAGAATCTCTGCAATACAGGAAAAAGGCGAGCTTGGTCATCTGAGTCACTTTCATCGTGTGCTTCAGGTGGACTCATCGGTGGATCACAAATGGGCAAGTTTTGACGACTGATGCGCGTTCCTTCGGCAGATTCTAGCCAACGTTCCATATTTGCGCATATCACCGTAGAAAAAAATGTGTTCCTTCGATCTTTTTCACGTCGTAGTAGGCATATGATAAATGGAGAGATGAATGCCTCCTTCAGTGTAGCTGAAGCGCGGCATACTCTCGGATGCGCATCTGTGCAAGTAGGTTAGGTCTTAAGTGAAATTGCAACCCATTCTGGCACACTGCCCAGCCATAGCTCAGCTGGAAGAGCGAAGGTTTGTAATTGGAAATCGGTCTTTGACCACCTTAGGTCCCGTGTTCGAATCACGGTGGCTGGATCCTGTTTTGCTTCCCCTCACAATGAGGCCTAGCTGTGGAGGCAAAATATCATTTTGGCCTACATCACGCGCCACCAGCGACGCGTCAATCAAATGTGACATGCAAATATTATCTTGGCTTGATAGCTGCTTACCTCCGGTCGAAGGAGGAGAATCTAACCAGCCATAGCTCAGCTGGAAGAGCGAAGGTTTGTAATTGGAGATCGGTCTTTGACCACCTTAGGTCCCGTGTTCGAATCACGGTGGCTGGATTTTTTTCCACTGCGTAGTCTCGTACATTTTTTGTCTTACATCCCCCCGTGCGCTCAGTCTGCTGGGGATGAGAGCATTACTTGGCTCGTCATGTCCTGCAGAGGCGATGAAGCCCAGGAGCTGCTTGATGCATCACATTTGAATCTTGTGAAGTGTGAGCACTCTGAATGTGAGGTCTATCCGGGTATATATGGGAATGTTTAGAGCATAGCCACATCCAGGGCTCTCGCATAGAGTCAAGTACGTTTAATCTCGAAACATAGTCGAAACGAAGACAATCTGATACAACGCTGTATCTTCAGAAACAGCCCAAGAGTACGGAGAATCTATCCCCAGTCTACCGCAATACTAAGCTATGAATCTGCTGGATACACCGTTCCGTGACATTGCGATGATTGATGGGCCTCGTACCAAGACCTTTCTTTACCTGAACTTGTGCAAGATCACAATAATATCGTTACCGCCAGCTTCACAAGAGGAGATACGTCGCTAGACTTTTTTATTGTGCGACTCAACAGAGG
>ERZ501061.125-NODE-125-length-29278-cov-4.719194_pt1 | contig 29278 bp, 24 predicted proteins | sample MGYA00510854_ERZ501061 | MGnify/ENA primary metagenome ERZ501061 (study PRJEB25958, sample SAMN03398515) | human skin metagenome | study: EMG produced TPA metagenomics assembly of the Human Skin Microbiome Metagenome (human skin metagenome) data set.
GTTATCGGAGGGGGCGGAACCACCCCAAACTTCAGCATTAGAAGAAGTCAATGGGGTTTCTCCAAGCCCATTATCATCACTGGCAAAGAACATTGACATGCTGTCAATAGTCCCACGTCGTCCGCTAGTACGTGTGGCAGCGGCGATTCACAATGCGCACGCATCCAAGGTACGCGCGTGCCACACTGTATGCAGGAGATTCGAGGAATTAAGCGCACATTCTTGGTGCCTACCATCCATCACTATTTCATCTGACGTGCACACGCCATTTTGTAAATACCTTGACCTTATAGATTCACTGACCGGATGTGCAACAGGCACAGTGGCACAAGAGCTTGTCTGCACTGATGGAGAGAAATAGCACAGCCCATGCCAAACCGTAGACAAAACACGAAAGCGGACAGAATCCGTGTGCCTGTATCGCATTCGACAATATCGGCATGTCCATAGAGACTATGACCCGCTGATGCTCTACGTTTCCCTACGTGCATACCTGCTAGCAAAATCACCGGCCGCCGAGCAACATCGTGGCGGTGGCATGGTGCGATATCCTAGCCTCTCCGTAGGTCACGTGTAGATTTACAGAACTGCATTCCAACACGTGACAGCATCTGTGTGGTTAGCAGGTTCGATCTGACCTGGTACGATCTCTGGCTAGTGTTTTCTACTCTAACCTTCCACCGGTTGCACCGACGCCTTCTTTTACCGTCGAGATGTCTGTTGCCGCCATGGTCAAGAGGTATGTATTAATTATAAATGCGTTGTGCCTTTAGTATTGTGCTGCCACGGTTCGTCTCGTGAATCGAGGACACGAATGAACTTTGTACGGATCGCTGGAGCATGAGCATGGCATGGCGTGTGTTTTGCCAGAACAAGTGACTAACATGCGTGACAGTGCCGTGCCAAACCTTGCTAATGTGCTCATGCCCGAGACGTTTCTGAAGAAGCGCAAGTCGGATGCCAAGGTTCGCGAGGAAAAGCAGTCCAAGGCTGCTGAGCTCCGTAAGGTATGTTTTTAACCATTTTATTGGCTCTGGAAATATGAGCAATGTGTGACTACCTCATGTCTGCGTGATGCATATCTACCATCTTGTGGACTAGACTGTTTTGCAACGTCTATGATGTCTCCAATATACCATCTTTCGGGTCTGATCAAATTGACGGAGACGTCTCCTTGCACGACTCGGGGTAGTGTGACGTTGATGATTCTCGAGCCATACTCGTATGACAGATGTACTAACTTCACAGGCCCGCAAGCAAAAGCGTCAGGTCATCTTCAAGCGTGCTGAACAGTACGTGAAGGAGTACAAGGCCGCTGAGCGTGAGCAAATCCGTCTGCGCCGTCTGGCAAAGTCGCAGGGCGACTTCTTTGTGCCGACCCAGCCTCGTGTTGCTTTTGTGATCCGTCTGCGTGGTATCAGCAACATCCCTCCCAAGCCCCGCAAGATTATGCAGCTCTTGCGTCTCCGTCAGATCAACAACGGTGTGTTCGTGAAGCTTACTGCTGCGACGCAGCAGATGCTCCAGCTTATCTCGCCATACGTGACATGGGGTGAGCCAAACCTCAAGTCGATCCGCGAGCTCATCTACAAGCGTGGTTTCGCCAAGATTAACAAGCAGCGTATTCCCATCCAGGACAACGCCATCATTGAGGAGAGCTTGGGCAAGTATGGTATCATCTCGGTCGAGGACCTCGTCCACGAGATTGCCACGGTGGGCCCCAACTTCAAGGCTGCTAACGTGTTCTTGTGGCCATTCAAGCTCTCGAGCCCGACGGGTGGCTTCCAGAAGAGGAAGTTCAACCACTACATTGAGGGAGGTGAGTACGGTGATCGTGAGTCGGACATCAACCGCCTCATTCGCCGTATGAACTAAGCTATTTCTGTTGATGTTACCTTCCCCTGCACTCTATCTCTATTTCAACGATGATAGGGCATTCCAATGTGTCGTTCATGTCACACTATTCCACTGCATGTATTGGTAGTATGTGCAGTTGGTACGGCTCACTGGCCCGTATCCTGTAGAGTTTGTACCACCAAAAAACCCTCGCGCCCCCACTGTGGCTAATGAACGCCGGTCCTGACGGGCTCGGATTATGTGTGTGTCACAAGACGGCGGCGTTTGGCTTGGCATCACGTTTTGTCAGCCCCTGCGGCATTGGGTCGAAACACGTCGAAGGATAAAGAAACACGTAGAACAAATATATGGACCTATTAGGTAACTCTATACTTCGCTACAACATTTCCATAGGGCGGCTGGCTTCGTGTCAGTTGGCTCGTGAGAAAGCGTGGCCACTGAGCGCGGGTGAATAAAGTGGGCTACTGAGTGGCTTTGCTCTGATTGTTCATATCCATCATGTCGAGTGTTGTCGGTCTTGATATCGGTAACATTAGTAGTAAAATCGGCGTTGCGCGTGCGCGTGGCGTTGACATTGTGTCCAACGAAGTAAGCAACCGTGCTACTCCGTCGCTGGTCTCGTTTGGTCAGAAGGCTCGTGCACTGGGAGAGGGCGCTGCCACCGCGCAAACGTCCAACTTTAAAAATACAGTAGGTTCTCTCAAGCGCCTCATCGGTCGCACATTCCAAGACCCATCTATCCAGCAGTACGAGAAGCCGTTCGTCAATGCAGAACTTGTGGATGCCAAGGGTGAGGTGGGTGTCAAGGTCCGCTTCTTGGGTGAGGAGCGTATCTTCTCGGCCACCCAACTTCTTGGCATGTACCTGGGCAAGCTGCGCGACACTACGCAACGTGAGCTTGGTGGCTCGGGTGTCAGCGACGTTGTTCTATCCGTGCCGATCTGGTTCACGGATGCCCAGCGCCGTGCCATGCTTAACGCCGCTGAGATTGCCAATCTCAACCCTCTGCGCGTCATGAACGAACCGACTGCCGTGGCCCTTGGCTATGGTATCACAAAGACTGACCTGCCTGAACCTGAGAACCCTCGTAACGTGATCTTCGTCGATGTCGGTCACTCGAGCTACCAGGTGTCGGTCGTGGCCTTCTGCAAGGGCCAGCTGACTGTGTTGGGTGCCTGGTCGGACCCTAACTTTGGTGGTCGCAACTTCGACCGTGCTCTTATGGAACACTTTGCCGAGGAGTTCAAGGGCAAGTACAAGATTGATGTGTTCTCAAACCCTAAGTCCACGTTCCGCCTTGCCGCCGGCTGTGAGCGACTCAAGAAGGTGCTCTCTGCCAACACCTTCGCCCAGCTTAACGTGGAGAGTCTGATGAATGACATTGATGCTGCTTCGCAGCTCAAGCGTGAAGAGTTTGAGAACATGATTGCTCCCTACCTCGATCGCATCCATGTGCCTCTGGACCGCGCCCTTGAGCAGTCTGGCCTCTCGAAGGACGAGATCTTTAGTGTTGAACTGGTGGGTGGCAGTTCGCGTGTGCCTGCTATCAAGGAGCGCATTACGCAGTGGTTCGGTCGCTCGCTTTCGTTCACGCTTAACCAGGACGAGGCTATTGTGCGTGGTAGCACGCTTGCGTGCGCCACACTCTCCCCCGTGTTCCGTGTGCGTGAGTTCTCTGTGCACGATATCTCGTCGTACCCGATTAAGGTATCGTGGGAACCGGCGCCTGATGTTCCAGACGAAGAGAACGAGCTGGTAGTGTTTGGCACGAACAACCCTGTGCCATCGACCAAGATTCTTACATTCTACCGCAAGGAACCCTTCACGCTTGATGCTTCGTACGCTGAAACCGAGACGCTGCCTGTGGGCACGAACCCTTGGCTGGGTCGTGTGACAATCAAGAATGTCGCTCCCAATGCCAAGGGCGAGCACTCCATCGTCAAGGTCAAGGCTCGCCTCAACCTCCACGGTGTGCTCAATGTCGAAAGCGCCTACACGGTGGATGAGTTTGAGAAAGAAGAAGAAGTGCCTGTGGTCGACCCTGCGGCACCTGAGGGCTCAGAGCCGAAGATGGAAAAGCGTATTGTTAAGAAGCTGCAGCGCAAGGATGACCTCCCGATCGTATCAGGCATTGGTCTGCACGACGATTCGATGATTGCCGCTCTCAAGGAAGAAGAGGGCAAGATGTACGCTGCTGACAAGCTTGTGGCCGACACGGAGGACCGCAAGAATGCCCTCGAGGAGTATGTCTACGACACTCGCTCGAAGCTCGAGGAGCGTTACGCGCAGTTTGTCCAGGCCGAAGAGAAGGAGAAGCTCATGGCGATGCTTACTGAGTCAGAGGACTGGCTCTATTCAGAGGAGGGTGAGGATGCGTCGAAGTCAGCGTATGTCTCCCGTCTCGAGACCCTCCAGAATGTTGGTGCTCCGATTCACTTCCGCTGGAAGGAAAATGAAGAGCGCCCTCGTGCTGCTTCTCAGCTGCGCGAGGTCATTAACAAGTACATGAGCGTGTTCGAAAATGAGCCTGAAAAGTACGACCATCTTTCGGACGAAGACAAAACCAAGGTTATCGAGAAGGCCGCTACAGTCGGCAAGTGGCTCGATGACTACATGTACAAGCAGAGCGAGATGCCCAAGAACGTTGACCCCAAGCTGACTACTGAGCAAATCCTTAAGAACAAGGACGATGTCATCTATGTCTGCACGCCAATTCTTACCAAACCTAAGCCGCGTGTGACTACCGAGGCTCCTAACGCTGAGGGAGAAGGTGAAGCGCCTCAGTCTGAACAGAACCAACAGCAGAAGCAGCAAGGCGACATGGATGTCGACTAACGGTACCCATTCATAGACTTTTGATATGCCGACATCGTCATTAGAAGGAAATGAAAATGTCTATATGTCTACTTTTGGGCTATACATAAATAAGTTGATGATGCTGTTTATATCAGGATCGCTGTCGTAGCGCCTATCATTGCACCCAGCAAAATAGGCAAACTGACATGCAGAGGTCCCACAGCGGCATCGCCGTCTTGGGTCTGATTTGCGTTCAACTCCTTGTCTTCGTAGGTGACGCCGTTCAGCTTGGCTAAGGCCTTAAAAACACTGCCATTGCCTTGCGAGTAATAGTCCACGAGTACAAATGTTGGATAAGCATTTTGCTGCCGCGCACAATGATTGGCATCCTTCAAAATTGATGAGACTGAGTTGGTGTCCTTTATATGATCTGTATCTGGCGAAGAAATCTTATTCGAAATAACCTTGCTGTTCTTGAAGTGATTGATCAGGTACATCTTGTTTTGGGTGCCATGAATATACCGATCGGGTGTGCAGTTAAAGTTGCTCGACGTCTGGTCGTACGGGTTTTCCCATATATTTTGAAACTCAGGCAAAATGTACTTTGCTTGGTTCACATCTGCCTTATAGTCAAGAAAAGCAACCACGCGCTGGTTCTGGCTGATGAGGTCCTGGAGAGTAGGCCAGTCATTTTTCGAGATACTGTTCGAGTTTGCCCTGTATGCCATTGAGTTCAAACCAGTGTCTTCAAAAGCCTTGGCAAAGTTGCTGACAGGCTTGTCATCTGGATTCGTAATGATGAGAGTAACAACCTCATTCTTATTCTTGTCAAGGAACTGCTTCACTTGTCGCAAGTATGATTCTAGCGTGCCGCCATTCTTGAGCGCACAAGACGTATGGCAAAGACTCAATCCAGATGGGTTAGAATCCTGATGGCCTGAGGATGCGTGCGTCTGAATCTGAAGAAGACGTATACCATCTTCAAGCTGCACTGTCACATTCGCTTCCTGATTTGATCCCAACGAGCCCAGCTTCCCCACAGCGTAGGAATCATGCGCACCAATGTGGGTGACGTTGGAGTATTTACGATTGCAGAGATCTTGATAACCATTGCATTTCGATGCACGCCTTTGGATTGCGTAAGATCCTGGCAACGATGTCACGTATGTGGCTGTCACAATCAACGCCAATATCACACTGGTCCAACAACGGAACATGATAGTATCTAAAGAACTTTAAGATGTTGCCACCCTTCGGCTGCACACGTGGGGCTCATAATTGTCGCATGGGATTGGCTTATGTATTTTTTCCTTGTGTGATTCTACGCGCACGATCCACTTTTCTGGGGGGACGCAGCCACAGTAGGAGCACCGCCCTGACCTGAATGGGGCGGTGCTATCATGTCAGCAAATATTCGTAGCTGACGCTCATCACCCACCCGTGCAATTGTATAAAGTTCTTCCGTTGTAAAAGCCGGTTGCAGAGCTGGATCCATCGCACGCAGTATTATGCCTTTATCATAAGGACAATGCCACAAGGCCTGGTACAGTATGGCTTTGACACGGGGAAGCTCAGGCACCCCTCGTGCTTCTAGCTCTAGGGCCGCATGCCACAAACTCTGACTAAATGGTAAAGCTTTCAGAGCCTTGTCAAAAAATTGGCGTAGCATGCCCTGATGGGCGCCTGGCAATTGCGCCATAAGGACATAAAGCCATCCTAGCTCCTCCCTGCACATGGTATCTGATAAAGCGATTTCCTCCATGACATGGTGCACATACTGATCAAAACGTGTTTCCTGATTTCGCATAAACAAAAAATACAAGAGGATCGAGTTGTTCGGAGACAATCGGGCAAGTTTGATCGCTAAAGAGCGAAGTTCGCGGGGCCGTGCTATATGTCGCTTCTGGCAACATTGTGAAGACGTCAAGAATCTCTGACACTCTTGTGCGATCGCATTGCGAAGATGCTCAGATGAATGATGTGCCGTTTCAGCAAATACGCGCATACTGGCGGTCAAATCGTCACCCACCGACACCTCTTGCAGCATATGCTCTGATACGGCCAAGACGAATGTATTCGCACCGTCTGGTTTCGTTTTAACAGTCTTGCGCAGAGAATGAAGTATCTGCAGCGCCTCTGCTGGCGACACACTTCTCTGTGACAATTGAATGCGCTCGGGAACACAACCAAATTGATGGTTCACAGCACACTTTATCACTTGCATACAAGCGTTCCAAGACCCCTTGACCCAAAGGCATTCGATCCACAAGGACCACATACACGATAGGAAATAAGCCGTTGAAGCCCCACTATACACATGAGAGGCCCCACCTAGTACTTCTGAACACACTTTGTCCACAACAGCACAGTTTCCCCAAATTGACAGTTCTAGCTGGGCATAAGTATACCATAATGCCACAATATGAGGCGTTTGTTGTAACTGCTCACGGAGAACAAGCCTCGCAGCTTTGTAAGTATGCGTGGCTGCATACAGCATAGTCAAAGGAAGAACCATGATGGAAGAAATATTTTCAGCACACCCATCCGCCAATATGCAGCGCATCTGCAAGAGGCATCGCTCCACTTGGCAAGCTGTAGATCGTGGTAACGTTGGTAATATATGAAACCAGAATCCTCGCGGGTCTTTCTCGGTGCGTGGAATCCACGTATCGGGTAGTAGCTCGAAGCTGTAAACAGGACACTTGAATACATTTTGTGGTGAGATGCCGTGCCAGAATGTGTCTGGTAGAGACAAAGTTTGCCAGCGCGGAACTGAGCGGGGTATATGCTGAATCCATCCATAAAGCTTCCGAAATGCCATCTCAGAATCATGACAACAAGTATGGGTAATCCAGCCTTCCGGAAGTCCAAGAAAAGCGAAGAACGCATCCATTACCATGAGCACACTTTCCAAAGAGACTTGAGGAAGTAAAAATAAATGTGGACGGATATCTGGCGAAACAATATATGAGTAGGGATCATGATGTGGATCAGGCTCTTGAGAACCCTGAAAAGCGACAGGTGTCTTTCGGATTGCACGTTTCAATTCATTTACTTGCCAAGCATGCTGGTGATTCTGCGTTGTTTCTGGCATGGACATTGCATCTTCTGAGTCAATGCGAGGGAAGACGCTCAGGTGACTGGCATGTGGATATTGGATCGAAAAGCCACAGTGTGCATCAGCATGATCAGATATTCGCGGATACTCAGCGTCCCACCATGTACAGAAAAGGTCCAGAATATCTTCTGCGGCAAGGTGTGCCGGTGTCCCATCACGCCAGACGCCAAGATGAAGCTCGAGCTCCGCTTGCATAATCGAATAGGCCCATTCGATATATCCAGCACTCTGGAGAATGCGACACAAATCCAATGTCACATCCACACAAAACTTTTCCATTGGGAGTACACATTCAGGATTAATTTCCATGCGCTTCGTTATAGCCGCAATAGCATCACGATAAGCATCCAACAACCTGTCCATCTGAAAGTTGGACGCATTTGTCTTTAAAAAGAAGAGATAATTGCGCCATAACAACATAAGCTCATCTGAATTGAGAGTTGATAGTCCCAACAGATCTCGCCATCCTTGCTGTATCCTTTCCTGGGTCCATATGCCACCTTCTGTTGCGATATGAAGTTGAGCAACACGAAGAGTGATTGAATTCTTGTTCTGATCAGACGCCTGAAACGCTCTTTCCAGCACAGAAAATTTCATTTGAGCTAATGTGGATTCGACAAAAGAAGCGTCAGCAATGTTAGCCTTGTCAAAAAGACGCATCTGCGCATCTACTAGCTTCATCCATGTGGATGCATCAGCTGGATGTCTCGAGATCTGGGCGTGCAAAGAACGAATCTCCTCTTGCGCTGACGTTGCTGAGAAAACAGGTCCTCCGTCAACGTCTGATACAGAAGCATTATAAGACCCTTGATACGGGTCTCTGTACAGCGGATAATGTGAATGATCTTCTAGAGTAACAGGTATATAGTCCTTTCCAGTAACAGATCCCTCGAACTCTGACAAGTATTTGCTGTGACGCGGTCTTTTTACTCGATCTCATGGTTAGTGCATTCAAACATACCTGATGATGTCGTATTCAAGGGAACTGAATGTGCACTCGGACCATATTTGGCCGAATTCAAGTCTCCAAGTCGGTCAATAACGAAGAGCTTGGATGCGTCGTTTCCTCTCGTCTCATGTGAGCCTCGGTGTTCATAAGTGCATCGTCTAGGTGTGCGTTTATTGTGAGAGCGCTTGTTAAATCCTTCAAGATCTGAGGTTTCAGATATGTTGCTTGTGTCATAGTTTTCAGAAACTTTTGACTGCTGTGAACGGAAGGAGCGGAACGTAGGCACAGGAGGCTTAGCGTTGTTCGTCATGACATGCCGTGTTGGGTCAGCGCATGAGTGGAGGGAGGTCTAGTTTGCATTACGTCACCTTTAGCTGCGGGGCGATCGAGGTCCCGGATGACGCGGCCGAGAGGCCTGGTTGGCTGATCTAAACGTATCAGAAAGTCTGAGCTGTCGTACATCTTCCACATTGCCACCTGAGTCGCGTTGTGAGCGAAAACCTTTTGGAGGTCCTATTTCAGCATGGTGGAAGGCAACAAGTTGGTTCCTCAAGATGACACGAAGGATACCTCTCTGGCCATCCTGAGAAACAAGAAGTGTTCGTACTTGTCCAAAAGACGTTTTTTTAACTAACACTTACAGCTCCAAATCGTCTCTTTGTAGAAGACGCCACAACAGACGATAACTCTGTGGCGTGTTTGTCGCCCGCCAAGATGGAGGAACTTGGCCTATTTCGTGGTGACACTATTTTAATTCGTGGAAAGAAACGTCGTGACACCGTTCTCATCGTACTGACGGACGAAGAGACAGAGGACTCGAAGATCCGTCTGAACCGTGTGGCGCGCAACAATCTCCGTGTTAAGCTTGGTGATCTAGTCAACGTTCATGCATGCCATGATATCAAATATGGTAAGCGCATTCATGTCCTTCCCTTCGATGACAGCGTTGAGGGCCTGCAAGGTAACCTGTTCGACGTATACTTGAAGCCGTACTTCCTTGAAGCATACCGACCAGTGCGCAAAGGTGATACTTTTATTGTGCGTGGAAGCATGCGTGCAGTGGAATTTAAGGTGATCGAGACGGACCCCGCGGAATTTTGTATTGTGGCACAGGACACTGTGATCCACACCGAGGGTGAACCCGTTCGTCGTGAAGATGAAGAGGCCAACCTTGCCGATGTCGGCTATGATGATATTGGTGGCTGCCGCAAACAAATGGCACAAATTCGCGAGATGGTTGAGCTCCCTCTTCGTCACCCCCAGCTTTTCAAGAGTATTGGTATAAAGCCGCCGCGTGGTGTTTTGATGTTTGGCCCTCCCGGTACAGGTAAGACACTTATGGCGCGCGCAGTTGCGAACGAGACGGGTGCATTTTTCTTCCTCATCAACGGTCCTGAAATCATGAGCAAGATGGCTGGTGAAAGTGAATCGAACTTGCGCAAGGCCTTCGAGGAAGCTGAGAAGAATTCGCCTGCAATCATCTTCATTGATGAGATCGACTCGATCGCTCCTAAGCGTGAGAAAACAAACGGTGAGGTTGAACGCCGCGTTGTCTCGCAGCTTCTAACACTTATGGATGGTCTGAAGGCACGTTCGAACATCGTAGTCATGGCCGCCACCAATCGGCCGAACTCAATCGACCCTGCACTTCGGCGCTTTGGTCGCTTCGACCGTGAGGTGGACATTGGTATTCCTGACCCGACTGGTCGTCTTGAAGTTCTCCGTATCCATACCAAGAACATGAAGCTCGCCGAGGACGTGGACCTCGAGCAAATTGCGTCTGAGACCCACGGTTATGTTGGTTCGGACATTGCTTCACTTTGCTCTGAGGCCGCCATGCAGCAGATTCGCGAGAAGATGGATTTGATTGACCTCGATGAGGACTCAATCGACGCCGAAGTGCTTGACTCTCTAGGTGTGACGATGGAGAACTTCCGCTTTGCTCTAGGTGTGTCGAACCCATCTGCTTTGCGCGAGACGGTGGTGGAAGTGCCGACAACTACATGGGCAGACATTGGTGGTCTCGACAAGGTCAAGCAAGAACTGCAAGAGACCGTGTCATACCCTGTCGAGCACCCCGAAAAATTCCTCAAGTACGGCATGTCTCCTTCGAAGGGTGTGCTGTTCTATGGTCCTCCTGGCACTGGTAAAACGTTGCTGGCCAAGGCTATTGCACACGAATGTCAGGCCAACTTTATCTCTATCAAGGGCCCAGAACTGTTGACCATGTGGTTCGGCGAGTCGGAAGCCAATGTGCGTGATGTTTTCGATAAGGCTCGTGCAGCTGCGCCTTGTGTCATGTTCTTCGATGAGCTTGACTCGATTGCCAAATCACGAGGTGGATCCTCGGGCGATGCTGGTGGTGCAAGTGATCGCGTGATCAACCAAATCCTGACTGAGATGGATGGTATGAATGCCAAAAAGAATGTATTTGTTATTGGTGCTACGAATCGCCCGGAACAAATCGATCCCGCCATCCTTCGTCCAGGTCGTCTTGACCAACTCATCTACATCCCATTGCCGAACGAGGCGTCGCGTCTCGACATCTTGAATGCGACGCTGAAGAACTCGCCTGTCTCATCAAAGGTCGACTTGGGCTTCCTTGCCAAGCACACGCATGGTTTCTCTGGTGCCGACCTAGCTGAAGTGTGTCAACGAGCCGCCAAGCTTGCGATTCGAGAATCAATCGAAGCTGATCGCCGCCGTGAGAGTGAGCGCAAGGACCGTGGTGAGGATGTGAAGATGGAGGAAGATGTCGCTCTTGAACTCGAAGATGATCCTGTGCCTGAGATCACTCCGGCACATTTCGAGGAATCGATGCGCTTCGCTCGCCGCTCCGTGACGGATGCCGATATTCGCCGGTATGAAATGTTCGCTTCCACTATGCAGCAGAGCCGCGGCACGATGGGTGCTTCGTTCCGATTCCCCGAGGGCGGCATCGACGGTGGTGCTCCTACCTCTGGTGGAAACCAGCCATCAGAGACTGGTGGCGGAGCACCAGCGCCTGCTGCGTTTGGAAATGACGAAGCTGATGATGACTTGTATGCATGACGTGCATGAAGAACGTGGGTGATTTTTCGACATAGGCAGTCCAAAACAATAAAAGCGTATAAATATATATATATATATCTTACTCTCCTACGTTTTCTTAATTTTGGAACTGTGTCGTCAACGAGCATGCTGGCATGAGAAGGATAAGTACAAGAAATGCACAAGGCAGTACCAGACGCATGTCGACGGCGTGCCAGATAATAGGTCTGGATGATGTACTGAAGTGTGAATTCTCGATGTGAACGTACCAGAAAGCCACTTGAAGTAGTGCTAAGAAAGTGCACAAGTATCGGATCCAGGCATGGTAAGATCCATGCCATGTGCATATACGATCAACGACAACAGTCTGTGCATAAGCAATAACAACAACAAGAGGAAAGAGAAGCGTCGTTTGCATTGCATATCCAACTTTACGCGAGCTGGTAGTGGTCTGTGGGTCTGTCATCGCATAAGATCTTGGTTTAGGAAACGATGAAGAGAGAGCATTCACTGTTAAGGATCGTGAAGATGGCGCTTGTAGCAAGGGTGCGAGCGTTTGTGAAGAGGATGCTGTCGAGTTGCTCAAAGCAGACGACGTGTGCGGAGTGTAGACATGAGGGGATAATGCAGAGGTAGCATTGGCCGACGGTGCAGTGGAAGCGCCACTGATGTCTGGATACCGCTCAAGAACATTCAAGATATTGCGGCATGATGGGCGTTTTTCCGGTTGGATCTGAAGCATCTGGGCAAGCAACAATGTAAGGGCAGGGTGAACGAGAGCAAATCGGCGCGAGAGTCCACGGTTTTGGATTGCCGCTTGTAGTGTGGTGTAAGCGCTTATTTCTTCTCGGAGCTGATCGATATCATCCACTTGTGTATAGGGAAGGTCGAAGAAAATGAGCATGTACAATAAGATGCCCAATGACCAAATGTCAGCTTTGCTAGAGAGCTCTGCGAGTTGGCCTTCGTGCGAGACAACTGCTTCAGGTGCCATGTATTCCATTGTACCAGTATTTCCTGTACGCTTCCGAGCCCAGTTTTCATGCAAAGGAAGGGAGGAACCAAAGTCACTGAGCAGTGCCTTCGGGAATAGTGCATCTTCGTCCCAGTGAAGGAGAACATTACCGGGCTTGAGGTCTAAATGAAGAATCCCTCGATCATGCAAGAAGTCTAAACCGTAGGTGATATCTTTCATGAGTTGTACAATTTCGTCCTCACGCAGAAAATGCATGCCTGTGCGAGATGATGGCGTACCTAAATTGTTCTTCTCTGTCGAATGGCGACGCTCACGAAACTCAGCCTTAAGCCTCTCAACATAGGTGCGCGGCGTCGAAAGAAGCTCTTCATTTGATGAAATAGTGCCAGAACGCGCCGCGATCCAATCAGACAAGCTCCCGCCATTAGCTGCCATCATCAAGACATGAAGAGTAGGGACACGAGGTGCAAAAAGTGAGAGCTGTGCCATTTCGATCCAAGCATGCTTATAGTGAATAACATTTGGGTGGATAAGCTCTTCCATTAAATGAACTTCTCCAAGAGATTGTGACAAAACATCGCATCGGTCACCCACGGGGATCTTCTTCACAGCATATGTCCCTAGAGCATGGCCATGAAGGACGTGCTGGCAGAGAAACACAGTGCCGCGAGAGCCACGACCTAGCTGACGAATTTCAATGAAAAAGCGTTCGTAGTACCCCTCGTTTGTCTCTTGTCCAATACTTTCGCCGTTTGACATGTCATCGGTCCTTGTAGAAGCTTGAGATAAGAGTCGGAAATAGTGTGGTGCCACGATTACGTCCTCATTGCTCTCATGCATCCAGTCCGAGTGCGAATAGAGTGGAGTTTGCTGTGGAATGCTCGCATTCCAAGGGCGTCGACAAAATGGACAAGATTGTAGCGATTGTGGTGCTGTTTGGAAGGAAGCACCCTCTTGCTTGACAGCTAGGCATTTCGAGTCAGGAACAGCCGCACGATGTGGTCCAGCCTCGTTAGGTCGGACTGCCACTTCTCGAGATAAAGTATCATACACAACAAGGTGCTGCTTCGTACGAAGTACAAGCTGTAGATCGTCACTTACTCGTCTCGATGGGATCAGTTCCATCGTGCTAGCATGCTTAGTCTCTCGCAGGGCAGCTGTCGGTCTGGTGGAGCTGTCCCTGCTCTGGTACAAATTCGTAGTCGTGGAGGTGGAGACACATTCTGGGGAAATCCGGGGTGGGTGTCTGCTGTGTAACAAGTGAGAATTCGGGGGCGTCATGTGGAAATGAATGTGTACGGTATTGCGCGCAATTCGTTACACACCATTCGTGCTACATAGTCTGGAGTAGTCGTGGTATTCGCGATGTGCAGTGGCGTGTGAAGAAGTGATGATTCTACTTCCTTGCTACCATATTCATATCACCGAATTAATTACTGCAGACGGTGAAGAAACACGATTGCCCCGATACGTGTTCGAGCAACCGACAACACGTAAAGCGATTTCTTTAGCGGAGCCGTCGCCACACGACACTTCGACTGAACAAACAAGTTTCGACGCTCGTTTCGGAGCTCTTAAAGTCCACTTTCTGCGGTTCAAGAGTATGAATGGTCGTCAGCCCAACGAGAGAAGTTCTATCTATTCTCGTTTTGAGCAAGTCAGCACGTTTGAAGTACCATCGAAGGCGTCGCCACAAACGGCGCAAGACGGGGTTGTTCATGTGCCATTCGGAATAGTGCACCTGTTCCGTATGCTTGATGATCCAGCGAAAAGCGACACAGACAAATCTCTTCGTGCACTAGCCGAAGGTGATGAACAAGACGTTGGAGATGATCATCTTGGGACTGTACTTGCGATGTTGAATATTCCTGCATCAGTAACAGTATCAAATATTCTGGAATTTTTTGAAACTGCTCTTGAGGCGATCGAGCAGGTGCGTGTAATTGAGCATGAACAACACGGCTACCTTATGCTTCTGCTTAAATTCCGTGACGCGCTTGATGCTGAACAATTCTTCAAAATGTACAATGGTCTCCCATTCGACGGGATGCAAGCTGAGGAGACTTGTGAACTCGTGTATGTAACAGGATTTACGGCATCAGGCAGCACGACGCCACCTGTACCATACCCTATGTCATCAAATCTTGAGCCGTGGCCAATCATCCACGCATCGAGCAATGAACCAGATGCGTCTTTGCGTGCCTTGCGTCCATATCGGTCTGGTTCTGGTCTGCGTGAAAATGCTTTTGAGCTACCTACATGTCCAGTTTGCCTAGATCGTCTTGATGCACGTCTCTCTGGCATCATTACCGTGATGTGCCAGCATACGTTCCATTGCACATGTCTACAGCGCTGGTCGGACAGCCGGTGTCCTGTATGTCGTCATTCTTATGTACGTCATTTTAGGGGGACAGAATCTGCATCACAAAGAAGTGATGCTTTCTCTACTGTCTTTTCAAACTGCAGCGCATGTGGCAATCAAACGAATCTGTGGATGTGGTACGTATATATGTCTTCCCCTCCCCTCAGTCTGACTCTTTAGTCTTATATGCGCGAACATTGGATGTGGCCGGTATGTACATGGTCACGCGCGTGAGCATTACGAGGAAACAGGCCATCTATACAGTTTGGAAGTCGACACGCAACGCGTTTGGGACTATGCGGGTGATAATTATGTCCACCGACTGATCCAAACTAAGGCAGGTGGGAAACTTGTAGAACTTCCTTCGGCATCGACGATGGCAGCATCTATGCCTCAACGACTGTGGAATGCACGCTATCCGATCGGAGCAGGCCGTGGGCAAACGTGGCAAGCGTTGTCCCCAAGTACCGGTGGTTCTGCTGATGCCACCAATTCTCAAATGCCCGCCAGCATCGATGAGATGCAGCTGCAAAACAAGCTCGAGGCACTCGATGCTGAGTATTCAAGTCTTATTCTTTCTCAACTTGATTCACAACGTGTCCACTACGAAGCTAAAATGACCAAGATGCAAGAGGAGAGCGTATCTACATCGACGTTCAAGCAGGTGTGCGATGAGCGGGATAAGCTTCAGGTTGAATTGGGATCTATGACGCAAGCATTGTCGTCGGCGCAGTCGACTATCAAGAAACAAGATACTCAGCTGCGTCGATCGATCGAAAATCTGCGGACTACGCGTAACGAACTTGAACAAGAGAAGTCGCTGTCAAAAGCCCTATGTGACCAGGTGCAAAAACTCATGCGTGGACAAGACTCACTTCAAAGGCAGATGGATGACGTGACAGAACAATTACGTGACATGACGTTCTTTGTCTCCGCCCGCGACAAGATTGAACAACAAACCGACGACACATTGGGAATCGCCGGGGGTGATGTGATTGTCCCCAACCCATCAGATGGGCAGCGACAGAGGCAACGACAAACACATGGTGGTAAGAAAAAGGCTTAGCATCTTAGCGCAGTCTTAGGCGCTCTTTTGGAGTTCCTTCTCTCGCTTAGCAATTGCCTGCTTCCGTAGCACATTTACAATAAATAGCGTGATGAACGAGAGAGCCACCATGAGTAGAATGGCAGGGAGACGCACGGCCCATTCACGCGGAGGAAAGTAAGCCTGGATTGGCGAGTCCGACGGAAAAAGTGGCTACAGTGCGTGAGTGCCGCACGATTCTTACCACGCACTCAGTACTTACTGTTACAAGCGCCCAAAGCGTGTAGTATGAAAATACAAACACAGCCACGAGCAGACATGTTCCTCCAATTACCCTGTCCGACAGCGCCTGGTGATTGCATGAGAATAGATGCCCATACGACCCAGCGGACGTACCATGTTGTCACCAATGCCAAGATTCTTATATCTATTATCGTTACGGACTGGCGTTTCGGCCCACATTTCAGCTCAAGGCGCCCGTGCAGCGAGTCGTCCTAGCTCACATCGGCCGAAGCATCGTTCCTGTTCTCCACTTCTGTATCCATGGACCTTGCCACACGCATCGCAACAGCGTATGACGCTGCGTGTGTGCGTGCCGCCACGCCTGGCGTGGCCGAATCTGACACTAGCACAGCTGGAGGATTCATAGTAGACGTCAATGACGAAACTGCGGGCGGATTCGTTCGAGAGACGTCGTGCTTTTCAAACAGTAATGCTTCTCCCGTTCTACCAGTGTCCGCGCTTCCTTATGCGCTTGATACATTGGAGCTAGAGGGTGCGAAGCGTCGTGACGTGCAGGAACTGTTAGAGGCACATTCTGAATATGATGAAATGCATGCTGAGCCGTTCGTGCCGCGCACATACTTTCTTGAGGCTGTGGAGGCCGTCATGGGTGGGATACGGCGTTCGAAACGAAGACGTCTCGTGCGTCGCCAGAATGGCGAAGAAGCCTCATCAAATTCCGATGGGGGTACAGCGAGTCAAGATGAATATGCGCCTCCAGATAAAGAGCCTGCTTTCAGTTCTGATGAAGATGATACCGGAGCTCGAGATGAGAACGACCGTGCTGCATCGTCAATGTCGTCCGCTCAAGTGTCTAAACAGAACAAAAATACAAACATTTCCAAGGCTAAAAAGGAACAAGGTCGTCTTCTTTATCGCTTATTACTAGAAAGGATACCCCTTGTGGCACCAACAATGCTGGCAAACTACCCTAGTATTGGTATACGCGAAGACGTGACAGACGAAGAGATTGAGTCTCGGCAGATTGGCATTGATGAGCTTCGGTACGCCACCCGAAGCTTGGGAGAATCACGCAGTACAAGCGAGCTTGCCGACATGTTGTACGAGGCACAGGCTTTGGCGTCTAACTCTACACAAACCCGCTCACGAGCTCCAGCTGAGGCACCGCGCATTGGATTGAACGAGTACGTATCAACCAAAGCTGGCTCTTTTCGAGCGATAACATGACTCTAACGGCGATCAGATTCACGTTTATTACGGGGCGTGCAGGTGTAATTCCCTAGATCGTAATCCTGACTCAAGTTCTTACACACCGTTGAATTTAGCTCTTCCCCCCCATCAAAGCCCATAGGGCCTTTGTCACCAAATGCGCTGCTAGATTAACGTAATCTCGATTCGCGCTAGAGGTGACGACTTAAGGTCAAAAAGACGCAGATGGGGAATTATGCTTACTGTTCCACCCCACCATAGTTGGGTGTCGTAACTTGTCCGTAGACTTACTCGATTGTGTCTGTCGGTCAGGTCATTGGGACGATTTTCGTCATCCTAGTCCTTTCTTTCTGCGTTGCAGGTGTATTTGAAGAGCTGAGGAAGTAGTTGGACGACGAAACTCGCTGACATTGATTTTCGTCTTGCTGTTTAGTCTATTCAAACGTCACTGTGGCTGCTTGAAGTCTGAAGCGAAAGATGTCTGTCAGCAACATGTCTTCTTCTGCATGGACTACAAATTTAAGCACAGGATCCGAGCCCAATGTATCATATGCAGAACGTCTGCGCCAAGCTCGTTCTCAGTCCGCGGGGTCTAAGACGCGCTCAAGTACGTCGGCGCAGCCTCAGACGACCAAGAGGGCTGATCCGAAGCTCGCATCCTCTTCGCCGCCGCAGTCTTCGACTGGCATGTCATCGAAAAATAACATCCGTTCAATTAAGTCACCAAATTCAAAAGGCACGCATGTCTCAAATACCGCGAAGACCTCGGACACGTACTCTGCTCACACCGAGGAACCACCTGAGTCATCAAGTCAAAATGTATGGGAACTCCGCATGCGCCGACGAAGCAATCGAGATACCAACAGGGCATCAGATTTGTTTGAAACATCACATCAAAATAGCTTCAAAACTGGCAAGACTCAAACTTCTATTCATCAATCCGCGTCAATCAAACCAGCGGTAACTACAACGCCGCCTACCACCTCGACAGCGACAGCAGGGAGCAAAGCATCTTCGGCATCGGTTACATCATCAGGCAATTCTTCACGACATTTACTTGACATAACAGAACAGCGGCCCACGGAGCCAGATCGATCTCTGGAAGGTGCAGATGACGACGCTTGGATCCAGCGCATCTTTATGCTGAATGGGGGCAAAACTTCGCCTCGATTCGTGAAGAATCAAACTGGAGTACCAACGCATGTACCGAGTCCTCCAACCTCACAAACAACCAATGATACCCAAGCCAACTTCCCAGGTACGCCGTCGGCAACATCATCAACACCTAGTCGTGAATCGCCCATATCTACAGGTTGGCCACAGCTGGTGCAAACACCCAAGACATGGCAGCCCTATATGTATCAGGCCAACACCATGCCCATGTATGTGATGACCCCCTATGGATTTTATCCCTCGCATACCATGGCTCCCGTGACCAACACGGATGGATCTTTTTCGCCACGCCGTTCCTCCGACTCTTACGTGCAACAAAATGCACGACAAGCCAGTCACATGCCTATGGGATATGCGCCATACGTTTCCACGCACGACATGTCTGATGGTGCGTTGTGGTCTCGTCGTGGCCGCGCTGGTCGTGGTCGTGGCGGGGGTTCTTCTCGTGCCATTCCACCGACGGCTCCTGTTCAAAATGGCAACCATTTTTCCTATGCAGCAGTAAAATCAAATCGGCCCTCTTCATTACCGGGGGATGCAACCTCGCCAACCTCTCCGGTCCTGACATCTGTAAGACAAAATAATGGGACTGAAGAAAGTGAAGACGAATCGATCCGCTCAGAACCTGACGCTAGCGCACGGATTTCTACTGCTCCAGCGACTGCTTCTTCTACTACCTCGACACCTACGCCTTCATCCGCATTGCGAATGCCTGCTGCCGCCATGCCATTTATGATTTCCCCTATGCATCAACGTGGCTCACAATTGATGCCTTACTCAATGCCGATGTTTTCGTATATGCTAATGGATCCTGCTGCACAGACAAACATGTCTATGCACGCAGCGTCGGGACAAATGAACAGCAATATTGGGGGTGGCCCATTGACACTTGATTCTGTGACGTTACTTCAGCATTTACGTTCTCAAGTGGAATTCTACTTTTCTGAAGCCAACTTGGTATCAGATTTCTTCTTGCGGCAGCAAATGGATAAAAAAGGCTTTGTGGCATTAGAAACGTTGCTCAGTTTCAAGCGACTGCGTGCCTTGCTTCAAAACGCTTCTAAAGCCACTCAAGGAGATAATTTGTTGACGGACGAACGACAAAAAAGCTTGCTTTGCTCTGCTCTAGTATGGAGTCAAGTTCTGGAGCTAAACGAAACTTGCACAAAGGTTCGTCGCCGGAATGGCTGGAAGTCTTTTGTTTTGTCCGCGGAACCTTTACACAAAACAACCAACGGCTAAAGTAACGCGAAGGTTTAAGAAGGGGGAGTCCATCCGGCCTTCTCCAGCTCGTCCAACATCTTGTCAAGCTGTGTTTCAGTCCACGCAATGCCTTTATCCAGCATGGCCGCTTGTCCCATGCGATACTCGCGAATCATGTGGAGCACACGCGCTCGTACACGGTCTGGTCCTACCTCAAATGCCACAGCATCATCCACTTCTTTTTGAACGCTGCGAAACATCTTGCGTCGTTGGCGAAGCATGCGCTCGAACGTTTCAATTATGTCAACCTGGCCGAGCAGCCGAGCCACATCGCCACCGTTATCATTTTGGCTACAAAACGGTGTTACTTTGGCGTTTTCTCGAAGCGCTTCCATCAAAGCGACTGGTGGGTCCGGGTCTACTCGTGGCCAATAAAAAAGTCGTGGAGATTGTTCGCTGGACTTTTTCAGTGCCAAGACAAGCACGTCGTCAGGTCCTCCAGGCTCGACAAAGCCATAGGAGCCACACAGTTCCTCATTAGTTTTGGCACCATAATTGTTGAAGACTTGGTCTCCTTCAGCGTACGCAGTTCGCCACGTGAAGACCGCATACCCAGTGTTTGCATTTTGACATTTTCCTTTCTCAAGTTCATATGACCATGTGACAGGCTCCCCTCGTCGGTGATTTAACAGGTCAAACCCAGGAATAAGGATCGGTTCATCGTCGCTTGTCCACCCTCCTACTTGGGGCGGGAAACTGCGACTAGCATATGAGTCCTCTGCCCATGTCCAGGCATCAAGCCATGAAATTGACTCAATCCAATCAAGCCATTGTTGCATTTCATAGTTTCTCGTTGATGCACGAACTGTTAAAAGCCACAGTTTTGCTCGCTCTGACGATGCATGCGCTCGTTCCTGGCGCTGCATTGTGCCGTGAAAGAGAGATGTCCCCTCTAACAAGGCAAGCTCCGCATTCGTGTAGTGCAATGCCGTCAATAGGTCGTTGGGCATCAGTCGCACATATGCTCTGTGGAGGCCGAGCTTGTCAGCCCACGCGCCATTGCATGGGCGCAAGTCAAGCATACGCTGAAGTACCAAGTAAAGCAGGACCCATTCTCTTGGTGACAAGTTAACGGCAGTATCTGAATTCACTTCAAAGGTACCGCATATAGTTTTCTGACACAGAAAAGGGTGGATTATCAGTGCTCGAGGAATTCGGAATGCCTGAGTGCCCACATCGAGTGGTTCGCGAGTGTAAAGACCCCAACCACAAGCGTCATCTTCTATCGTTAGTTACGATCTAAGACAAAAAAAATTCAATACGTACCAAAACTGAAGTACAAACTAGGATTTACATATGCATTTTTGTCTTGTAACCATGTAAAAAATGCGCTATGTGATCGATCCATCTCTACCTGGTTCGGTCCTCAATGATGTTTGGGAGCCTTTATGCATATCACCTTGCCTCCACATGGTTGTGCAAATCTCGATCCGGATCGGGTTTCAAATAGGGGAATAATGCCGTGTCACGGAGCGCAGTCGTTCCCGACCTTGCACCATGACGTCCCAACCCACACAAAATGTACCACATCTCGAGAATGTAAATGATGCATCTCGTAAAAAAATTCGGAATGTACGTCATTTGACCTTACTCATCATCAGCATATTACTGTGGGGCCCATGTCATCAAAGGAAGTCTCGAAAAGCCCGGACTTGACACGCGATCAACCAGCTGTCGTCGCACCTGAACTAGCCGATGAAAATGGTGCTCCAGTGCCAGAAATCGGGCAAGATGCTCAGACAGGGCCGGAGATTGTCGGTGAAGAGGTTCCAAACCGTGATTCAGTGAAGAAGAAGAAGACCTTGTTCCAAAAGCTCGGCTCGCTGTTTAAAAAGTCCAAGTAAACCTTTGTGTTCTTTTTGTTTTGTGATAGAGTTCCCATTTGATTTGAGTATTGTGTATTTCCGTATCTGTGTCTTGCTAATTTACTTTTCTGTGGTTCATGTCGACTAGCTACATTTCAACACGGTATGTCCATTCAGATCAAATCTTGGGACCGTGGACTTATTATTATGGATTTCAACTTAGAATGGGGGCGGGGATCGATTGATTCTCTCCACTCATATTACTCAGCATGTATATATTAACCCAAATAGCGACCAGTGCGCTGCGGTATCTAGTCAAAGCCACATTTCGGACGCGTTGCAACGCGCGTGTATGCAGATTAAGATGCAGGTGTGTAACCCCCCGAATCATTTAAAGGCATACTCTTACGCGGTAAATACGCGTTTCGTTTGTGAGCGACACGGCATGGGAGCACCAAGCTTAGACTTGACGCAAATCAAACAAGATCTTGATGAGGCGAACCGCTTGTTAGCGCTCAAAAAGTTTGAGTCAGCATCCGATCTTCTAGCATCGGCCTTAGAATCACTGTATGTATCGTTGGGCTCATTCTAACATGTCCAGGCGTAATAGGTACGGGGATGATGCTCCAGAGCTAGCTCCAATATTGCATAGCTATGGTCGCGCATTACTAGAGCATATCATTGCTACTTCGGGTGCGCTTGGTGGTGGGCCTGTGCCAAATGCTGAGCCCGCAGAATCGATCTCCTTGCCAAAAAACAAAGATTCATGTTTCGAGTTTCGTGAAGACGTGGCCGAAGAAGACTCTGACAGCGTATCAAATCCTGCTGCGCTGGGAAAAAGAAAAGCTAATGCTACTGAAGAACAAAGTGAGCCACAACAGCCTGATGACCCGGGGCAAGGAGAGTCTGAAAATGAAGAAGAGCAGGAAGAAGATGATGATATGGGCGTCGCATTTACAGTGCTAGACTTGTCACGCGTGATTTTTGAAAAAATCTTACACGGATCGGTGACTCAGAGCCCAGAAAGCCTATCAAAAGGGAAGCATCCTGCAAAACCTGAACTGAAACTTATAACTGGCGAGGTTTGGGGCGAAACTGAATTGCAAATTGAGTTGGCTGAAGTACGAAATGATTTGGGTGATATAGGTCTGGAAACCGGTGCGTACATGCACAGACTGACCAAAGAAAACTTTGAGCAAGCATCTGTCGACTATGAAGCCTCTCTCAACCTGCTGGCACCTTTGATCCCGCCATATGCTCGCCGGCTTTCCGATGCACATCTGCGGCTAGGTTTGGCACTCGAGTTTCATCCCGAACAAAGCAAGCGTAAACTTGCCAAGGATCATATCAATCGAGCGGCTGATGTGTTGCAGCATCGTCTCGATCAGATTTCTCATATCAACGAGCATCGCGAAGGACCCCCCGAGAAGCATGTTTCTGACGCAGATGGACTATGGCAGCTTGATGAAGATCAGATTCGTCGTGAGGAAAAAGATGTCCAGGAAATGCTTCAGGATTTAAGAGTCAAAGTAAGCGATGCACATGCTGAGCATGATGTGACTGACAGTGCAGCTCGATGAATTGGCAACAAATCCAACTACTGTATTGAAAGACGATGGGAAACCTGTTAATCCCCAGCTTGAACAAGCAATCAAGGAAGCCTTCTTGGGTGCTGCCATGTCGGCAACGGCCGTCCCAGACACAACTTCGGCTCCCGCCAAACCAAATCAACCAGTGAACGACTTGAGCGCACGGGTCAAGCGGAAGAAACATTAATCTTGTGTATTTGCCTATCTGTTTAGTCATACATGCTAGTTGAGTGTGCACGCGTGTGTGTTTGGAGTGCAACGGGCACAACCTGGAAGAAGTCCCTACTGTAGCATTTCACCACCACCAATATGGCGACTAACATCACATTTCACCCGGGCAATGTGACGTACGATGAACGCTCACAGCTTTTGAATCAAAAGGGAATGACAATTTGGTTCACTGGTCTGTCAGCATCAGGCAAGTCGACTATTGCCGTAGCCCTTGAGCAGCATCTTTTGCATCAGAAGAAATCCGCATTCCGTCTGGATGGCGACAACATCCGTTTTGGTCTTAACAAAGACCTAGGATTCTCTCCTAAGGACCGCGAGGAAAATATTCGCCGCATCTCTGAGGTATGCCAATAACTATTCTCACATTCAATCAGGTTGCTCTACTCTTCGCTTCGTCCACATCGATCGCCATTACTTCGTTCATTTCTCCTTACAAAGCCGACCGCGACATGGCACGCGAGCTGCACAAGAAACACAACCCAGAGCTTCCATTTGTCGAGGTGTTTGTCGATACGAGTGTTGAAGAATGTGCAAAGCGAGACCCCAAAGGCCTGTATAAGAAAGCAATGAGTGGTGAAATCAAGGGTATGTTCTGTTCTTTTCATTTCGTCATAATGCTCACGCATCTAAGAATTTACTGGCGTGTCGGCTCCTTACGAAGCCCCTGAGAATCCGGAAATTCATATCCAGGGCGACAAATGCTCCATTGAGGAGAGCGTCAAGCACATTGTGGACTACCTTTTGTCGAAAGGATACATGTGAAAACTATAGGCAGACAGGCATATTCATATGTGGGTGCGCGTACATTGGAAGGAAGGCGAAAATAAGTATGGGCGGTGCATATATTTGCTGTCGCTTTAAGATGAACGCCGAAACATGCGCTTGGCCTGAACTTTGCTATCTATTGATATAAGTTGAATTCATCATCACAGGCCGAAACGTAGACAACGTGTTTGTTTTGTTGAGAGTTGCTGCAATTGGAAACCATTATCTTATACATAAGTGGGGAGCTTTCATATCATCAAAACACATGGCATCAATCCAACAAAGTCGTCATCGTAAGTCCACACTATGAAGATGAATTCGTAAAGTCAAAACAAAAGTAAAACAACAAGATGGTGTGACAATGCAACGTCAGAGCCGTTGCTCACAAGTCTGTTAATACTCCCAATAAGAGGGTTGGGTATTATGGGAGGCAGCCGTCATAGGGCAGTCCATACCAACATTCTTGTCCGAAGCATTAGATCCTAGTCCGTTGGAGAGCAGTGAATCATTCATACTTGCCAGGCTAGGAAATGCGGTATTGTCTAAGCCAAGCACTCCAGGAGCATATGTAAAAGGCACGGACTTTGACGCGATGTCACTAGTGTTCATCGATTGTGATCCTGGAAGCACAAGCGAAGACCCATCTTCACCCATTGACTTTGGCAATGAGCTGCACAGTGCTTGTAGGTGCAAGGGAACATTGGCCTCTGGCAGCTCCATACATCTCGTGTCTTGAGACCCCGTCACATTATTCAGCATCGTCGGCGTTTGCTGTACATCATGCGGTCTCATCATGGGAAAATGTGGCGGTCCATTGTACATAGATTCTGAATTGAAGATTGCTGAGTCGTTAGCAGGAAATTGCGAAGCGGTGGCTGTTGCTTGCATGGCGTCCATACAAGGTGATGTCGCATATTGAATGTCAAGTGGTGTTTGGGGTATCGAAATCGGCCCATTGTAAAAGGAAGACGGGTATAGATTTGTATTGGGCGGAACGGTGGTGTTTGTTGCCCTAGGCGAGAACGATGTTGTCAAGGGCGACATAGTAAGCATAGTTGATGGCAATGTAGGATACATGTCGTACATCTGGTTCCATCCAGACGCAGCTGTGGAAAGCGGAGCTGTATACGGAGCAGCACTAGTATTCCCCTTGTTTTCAAAAGACTCATTCAATGATGTGCCCATCAAATTCAAGGGTGAACAGCGAACCTTTGTTTCAGCTCCATACCGATTATTTGAAAATGACGTGGACATGCTCCTACCCGAGGCTGGTCGAAAATCTGCAGAAGATATCGCAAGCGGCCAGTTCTGTGACCGCATAGACAGTCTTGCTGTTGAATTCTGTTCAGAGGTTGATCTTGATCGACCATGGTGGCTGAGCGGCAGATGCTTGTCAGAGCTGGCACGCCGATTACCTCTTTGGTGGCGTGTTGGCGTGAACACATCATGGTTTGGCCCATCAAACGTCGGAGATCCGCCAGATGCTGGCGCGTAAGGTCCTGTACCACGAATTGCTTCCGAAATGCGTCCCTGACGAATGGCTTCCTTGGCTTCGGGGCTTAGTGTCCACCAGCTTCCCTTGCCGCCCGCACGTGATGGTCTAGGTACTTTCACAAAAAGATTGCCCTTAATTGAGAGAGTAGACTTGATGCGATTTTTAACTCGAGCTTCCCAGTCCTTTCCGGTGGCCCATTCTGCAACATCAGGGTATTTATGACACATCCCCTCGAACAGATCCCGAATAACTAATTTGCCAGTGGGACTTTCAGAGATAGTGTAGCAAATCATTTCGGCCCAATTCAATCTTTTGTGTGGATTATTCCGAGACATTTGGGTCATTCCGGTAGAACCAATGGTAGTACTGCGTCGTTTCATATCAGCCGCCAAGTCTAGATGGTCCGACACAGGGGCAGGCGATGCTGACACTGCACGGGCGAAGTCAGAGTCCACTGAAGTCGGAGCTGTTGCCGGTGAACACATGGTCGCAACAGGCGCGTCGCGCATACTTTGCGTCCAGTCACTCAGTCCTGACTGTGGTGGTTTTACTTGCCCCTGTTTCTCGGCAAATGCATGATCGTCATGCCGAACGCCTTGAAGAGAGCTCAAATCCCCAGCTTCGGGACTCATAGCAAACTCTGAGGGCCGCGACAGATCATCCACATTCTCTTGCAGTGACAGTCCGAAGTCGGTACCTAGGAATGTGAGCTAGCTGAAAAAAAAAGCAGATAAAAAGAAAATGAACGTACTGTCAGGCGAGAACATGTGAGGTTGACCATCAGGCATTGAGCCAGGAGATGAAAGTGCGGCTGGGCTCGCATACATAGCTCCTGCGTGCTGCACTCACTCGCTTCCTCTGCTGAGCTATGGCAGACGAAGCAAATGCGGGCGGCAAAACCGGATGTCGAGGCAGCACAGGAGATGCGCAAGAAGCGGCCTGGGGTTTTGAATAGAATATAGGGCTTTGCCTTCACCGTCCCACACTTCCTGCGCTGGTCCAAGCTACAGGAAGGTTTCCACGTTCCACGTGACGAAGCATTCGACATGACCATAGATTGTCTGGCATGAGTTTGTCATTTACGTTAGTCAGATCGTACGACGGCTCCGTGTTCTTACACGTGCGCCCATTTAATTGGCCACGAAGACATCAGACGGTGCGAAGTCCCTATATTCATCAGGTACATGCGTAAATATTTCCTACAGTGCACTACGACGATCGAATACAGTCAAGCACGCACAGAAAAGAAGCCATGTCAATTGAACAATCCCAAATGAATAATAGCGTGTCGGTGTAGTTCGATTCTTCCCCATTAGGGGGCATTTTCTTGGGACGAGCTGTCATTCCTGTCATGGGGCATGTCTGTCAATGTCTCGTCGTTGTGGCTTGCATGACTAGTATCGCCTGCAATGAGGGCATCCAGTCCCTCCACGTCATGATCGACATCGTCATCCATTTCTATCATCGTGTTGTCAGCGGATGCAGGCATTTCATCGATCACAAATGTGTCTCGTTCCTGCACTAGAGCTTCATTGGCTGCCCGTAGACTTGCCACAGCAGCTTCAGGACCGTCTCTAGCGAGATCGCTTCCACGCAGAGCGGATTGTGTCAGTATGTTATCAGAGGCATTCTGTTGCTGGCCTGCATGCTCACCAGCGCCGTTTTGGCTTGAAAACGCTGTAGTAACGGAGGGTGAATTGTTAGAAGAAGAAGAAGAGTTGCCCTGGATGCCAAACACGCCGGCGAGGCGGCCGGTGAGACCCGATGCACGCGCGTCAGATACCACATTAGAAGCAGCTGACCTGCCCCGCATCCATGCACTGCGCCACGGACTGCTGCTGTTTTTTTGTTCGGAAGTGGGACCTCGAGAGTCTTCGACAAAGCTTGGAAGCGGTCCACGAACAGAGTGTGTTTGTAATCGTAAAGCGACTTGGTCAGCCAGAGCGTCCATGCGAGTTTTTCCTTCTTCGCCCAGCAGACCACCGAGAAATCCAACTACTTTGCCTCGTGTTCCCGTCGTGATGTCTCTTGAATAGCTTACGGGAGCCTCGGTGTCTTGAGACGCAGTATTTCCGTGCAGGAGCGCCGAGGCTAGTGAAGTGGTCCCTGCGCTAGACTTTGTCGACTTTTCCTCTGGTCCTTGACGTCCCGCTATCATACGTGGTACTACAGGTGCCGTGTGCCATGCAAAAGCACCACCTGTACTTGACCATTGTACGTCTTCGAGACGGAATGATCGTACCAAGTCGTGCTCAAAAAACTTTTCCAGTCCGGGCGATGCAACAGCCAAGGCACGGAACGAGGAAAGCGAAAGGAACGGCTCATCGTCCGCTCGTTCATGAGACGAAACAGGTGGTTGATTACGTTTAAGATTCGCATCGGTCGCTAGGGCCGGGGCCGAGCGTACATGGGGGGTTTCGACCGTTTGGGCACTTGTAGATTGCGCAGCCGTTGTTGGCTCAGTTAGTGGTACAGAACCAGGTCGTAGATGCGCAGCACGATCTACAGATACGTCCCATAGCATTTCCATCAAACGGTTTAGCTCAGCCTGCCACTCAGGGCTTGTTTGTGAGCATGGTTCTTTTGACTTCTGATTCCGCATTACATGCTCAATTTCACCAAGTGCCAATTGGGGGTCATGTACCTCATCACTCGTTATGAGACGAAATCCTGGGAAACGGGTTTCATACTCATCGCACAACTGCGACAAGCGTGGCTCGCCAGGGGCGAGTGTGTCAAGACGGGGGTATTGAGCGATGAGCTTCACACAGTCAGTCTGTGACCAGCCAGGTTCTTCTTCTACACAAAAGCGGGCAACATCGACCAGTCCATCGTATGTCACAGGACGACTATCATGAGGTAGTTCCATGATTGCAGCTTGACTCTGTGAACCAAGCGTATAAGCAACGTCTCCCGGGCATGCGAGGAGCTCTCGAAGGATTGTTGCCAGCTCATCCGCACTTGCTGATGGGATGTTCTCAGCTTCGATCACATCCGCTTTCATCGTCATCAAAGCAAGAGGACCAAGCTGCTTGCTCTTTACCGCGCAGAGCACACACCAACCGAAAATGTGTGCGACTGGAGCACAAGCTCAGGTCCACTCACACCTCACAGCACCCAGCAAAGGGCCAATCCAAAGTGTTGGCGGGGATAGCGGGGTGGAGGGGGGCTAGCGTGGGATCCATGACTAAGCAATTTGGTCCATGCATGTCGTTGTGGAGCATGCCTGACTAGACAATCTCCACTCTAACGTTTCATCCGCGGTCGCGTTGCAGCAAGGAGGCGACTAGGGCTCGTTATCACGGATGTCATGGCGAATGACCGCTGGTCTGTCGGGTAGAACTTCGTCTAAGATCAGGTTGTTTTTACCAT
>ERZ501061.129-NODE-129-length-28626-cov-4.373876_pt1 | contig 28626 bp, 19 predicted proteins | sample MGYA00510854_ERZ501061 | MGnify/ENA primary metagenome ERZ501061 (study PRJEB25958, sample SAMN03398515) | human skin metagenome | study: EMG produced TPA metagenomics assembly of the Human Skin Microbiome Metagenome (human skin metagenome) data set.
AATCGCGGACTGGTTTATGGGTGGCGAATTGTATGCACTGTCTTATGACTTGGTGGAGTTCATCGCACGGTCTCAAGACATTGCACGGTGGCCGTCGCTGAAAGAAGACGAACAGGTCGCCCAGTGGCTGCGCTTGCATCCCCAAGCAAACAATGTGACATGGGCTTCAGAGCATTGCTGGATCTACGATCACCCCCGTGCCAAGACGCCGTATGCACATGGTTTCCTCTTCCCAAACCTTGTAAATGCCATCAAGCATGAATACATACAAGGCCTCTCAGAGGAGGAAATTGTGCATCGTGGTGGTGCAAAGCATGCGTGGTCGTATTCGACTACGACTAGGTGGGGCATGCCGTACCGATCACCGCAACGGGGTATGTCAATGGAAGAGTCTGTTGAGGCACTCGTAGAAGGTGGCGGTCGTTGGGACAGGCGATGGCATCGCACGACGCAAGATGTTGATGCACCGCCTACCATGCCACAGACTGAAGCGCTGTTAATGGCCAACACATCGCGACTCATATCTCCGTCTCATGACCCAGAGTTAGGACTAGCTGTGTACGCACAAGAGGTCCCGACACATACAAGACTGGAGGGGGTAGGAGCCGCACGGGAATCACATGTCTGGGGTCCGCCTATGTATGAGTACGCTAAGACGCTGCGAAGTGAGCGATATGTCAACGACACGCTGGGCGGCACAGTTGCCGTGCACTTTTTGAAAAAGGAAGCGTGGTTCTATGAGACGATGCTGGCGCTTGTAGGCACACGACATACATGGCCCCTAGGAAGTGCCGCGAATGCGTGGCGCATGTACAACAGTCCTTCCGTCCAGCCATACAGTCAAACATACAGTTGGATTGCCGTCTCATAAGGAATGTTGTATGGGCTTGTCTACATACTCTCTCAAGGAGACCTGATTTCTCCCTGTAAGAAATAACGCGAGTCTGACACAATGCTCATGAACCAGACATGGATGAAGTTGCGGTAGATGAACGAATACCCATGCGTTCGTTATACCTGTCGATTTCCCATTGGGCAAGCCCGTCGGGCCCGTTCCAATTCGCTGAGCTTGTTCGATGTCTCATGCGACGACGATCGCCTTTGCGAGGCGGCAGCATCGCATCCAATGGGACAGGACCAACCTGGCATCCAAAGATTTCGTCGGGATCGACTGTTGATTGCTGCAAGAGCAAATCTTCCAACTCACGACCACGTGTCCAAGACGGTTCCAATTTGCGTTTCCGCATACAGGCCTCATCGTCTGAGTCCGAATACTCGCTTGCAACGTCGGGAAGGTCTTCCGCATCCATGAGCTCGGCGGCCCCCACGACTGGCTGGGTTGCTGGCTTTTGCTGAAACACGTTGTTCGTGCTAATAGCACTGGATCTCGGCGGCTGTACGGGTGCTCGAGATGGAGTGTTTCCACCAGCAGGCGTCCTCACACGTGCGGAAGCATTTGTTGGAGGTGGCCGTGGAGTGATCGACGCATTCGATGCACGCACAGTTTTGGTCAAGGGACGTGCTGGTTGCGCAGCTGAAGATGACAAGGAGAACTTGGACGCAGATGTAGTCAGTTTGTTCTTGAGTGCATCCTCTGACGACACTCGGTCATCCTGGTTCGTCGACTCAGACAGTGGATGCTGCGATAGCTTGCGGCGCTTGCCGTGTGCATCGTATGCGTAGGCAGGACGCGTGACACTGGAAATTCGCTGTGGCGGGCGGGCTTGAGAAGAGGCATTTGCGCTGCTTTGGACACTGTTTTTCCTGTTGCTGCTGATGCGACCACCACTACTGTTCATGCTAGCTGTGGTGCTTGATGCGAGACGTGTCGATGATTGGACAGAATTCGGTCGCATAGCATGCCCAGAAGAAGTGCTGGCAGATTGCCACGGCTTGAGTTTTATGGGAGTTGACGCCTTGGTCGTTCGCCCTGTCCCATGAGAAGGTGGCTCAACGGATGTTGATGCCGATAAATGTGGCTTTGGCACATCGCTTTGGAACGAGCCTGGAATTGGCTGACTGAGCTCCAGATCCACAGATGCAGCATGATGGGGTGTCATGGTCGAATTTTGCAACACACTTGCCGGACGTGATGAGGAAGTACTGAGTCCAAAAAGACCCTTAATCCGCGAGCCAAAGCCAGGCTGGACAGAGCGTGTATCAGCGACAGAAGCAGGACGCATCACAGACGCTGAGGCTGGACTTTGTAGGCCAGGCGATACACCGCGCCGATCAACCATTTGGACGGGTTTCCGGCCCGATGGACTAGGAATTTTTGATGTACCCAGTCTCACTGGCGAGACAGGCAGCCGTGATCGAGATGGCGACCCATCTGCGATACGTGAACGAAAGGGCGAGAGAAGCTCCTCACGCAGCCGGCCAGGTGAGCGTCCTTTTGGAGTAGGGATGTGTGACGTTGCACTGTTTGTAGTTGATGTGATGGGCCGTTGAAAAACAGAAGACTGCGAGTGAGTTTTCTCTGTATGGTCACGCGGAGGACTGGACATGGGGGAAGCAGGCAGCAACGCTGTGCTTGCGTGACTAGACGAGTCGGTCATTTGGTGATCTGCCAATGAGCGCGTAATTTGAATACTGCGATCTTCCTCGCGGACCACTGTTGGTGATCCACTTATTTCTGAGCGTGATGGAGGCTGATTATAGGCAAAGGCAGAACGATCAGAAGTCGAGCCTGCTGCCGCGTCTGCCATCAGGTCGGCCGGGGCAAGCTCGGGCCGAGAGCTAGGTATTGTGTTTACTTCAGCCGCTTCAGACCGATGATCATTCACCCTGTCGAATAGATCCTCTTGCTGGAAGTGGGATTCATTCTTAGTCTGAGCTGAAGACATGAGCTCTGACTTGGCTGCAGGCTGTGACTTTGGTATCGGTTCAAGTGCAGTGTCGGCTGGATGCCTTTGTGGGGGATGTTGCTGCATCTGAGGCAACATTTTCGATGCCGTTTCGAGTGCCAAGCCGGGCATCGTCTCAAATGCTGAGTCTCGCGCCATTTGGGAGTCTGCCTTGGCTGCAGACTCATGGGCTGATGCAGGGGTCGCATCAGAAGTCATTTCTTCGGCCGTTTCTACTGCAATCTGTTGCATTGCATCAGATTCCAGCTCCATAGCATGCCTTCTCAAAGTACGGTCTTGCTCGTCGTGTTTAGCAGGTCGAGTATCAGCATCTATCTCCGGCATAGTCTTAACATGCACATCATTGCGTGCATCCCAAGATGACATAACCGTAGATAGTTTGCTTGTCTCCGAAAAGTGGGTATCAAGAAAAGCAGACCGTGATAATGTGCTTCCACGACGCTCAGATGTAGACGCAATCGCGTTACCACCAAATGCACTGGTGCTCGGTGTCGTGCTCGCGCGACGCACGCTCTCCAATCGTGTGCGCAGTGCATCAAGTGATGGTCCAGATGAATGGGCAGTGTGGCTCGCACGAGCCCGCCTTGTCTCTTGCGATGCTACTGGCACCGACGGTTCAATTGGCTCATCGGTGCTTCTATGCGAATCGGCTGCATCGTGGAAAGGACTCGGCTCATTTAAAACAGCATCAAGGTCTGACGCGGAAGAGTGTTTTTCTTCAATAGCATGGCGCAAGCTTTTATTTAGGAAACTTGAGCGGAATCGCGAGGGTGCTTTGGATGCTTTCGCTGAGTTCGGGATGGTAGGGATTGCGCCAACATCTGCATTTGTTCCGACTGTGGTTTCCGCAGATGTTGTTGCTGGTGCTGCGGCATCTGGTACTGCTGCAGGAACCTGAGAAGACGTAGAGACCGATGCACTGGCAGACAACTCTTTTGGTTCAGGCTTCTTGGTGTTGCGCAATGTAGTAGAGCCAAGTGTACGCTTCTGTTTTACGACCGTGCTGGGCGTTATAGCCGGAAGAGGTGTGCTTACTGTAGAGGAAGACGATGACGTGGCCATTGTCGCGTTGTTAAGGCGACTTGCTGGATCGGAGTCATCCGAGACCCCTTTGCTTGAGCCAGAGAGTCGATTCTGTGAGGTAGAAACAACACTTTTCCTTGAATCGAACGTTTCAGATTCATCATCATTGTACGATTTCGCGAGACTTCCGGGCGTCTTAGAATGTAATGCAGCGGTCGAGGCCGGATGGGACATCAGAGATGGTGTGGGAACAGGCCTTGCCGTCGGGGTAGGTGAGGCCGGCTCACCTGAGTTAGTTACCTCTGGACGCTTCTTTCGCGGAGATTTGACGACATCGGCTGCAATTCGTGGTACATCATCACGATTGGATCTAACGTCAGTGCGTCGTTCTCTACAACCTACCGCATTCGCGAGCAAAACTCAATGACGTTGTGTTTTGTCTGCTCCCAGAATTCTTGCATCTTTTCCTGCGCTTCATCTTCCCAGTCAGACAAATCAACATCATATTCCATTTGTTTTGCAAGCTGTAATAGCTGAGACTGTGCTACAATGTAAGCGTTGCGCATAATCTGATGATGGAGCGCTTGAGGCGACATCGGACCCGCAGTATGCAAATCTGTACGAGATGGCTGCGCTGATTTCCTCGTTAGCTCATTTTCATACATACGCCGCCTGGACCTGCCACCGCGAGTGGCTCCTCGTCTTGACAGCATCAAAGGCACACGGCCGTTGACGTCGACAGACCAACACACAGACACGCGCCTCACTCGCAAGTGTTGGTGTGTGTGTGTTTGGACAGCGCCCACACGAGCAGCGTGTGGCATGTCACGTGTTTCATCTGATGCAACCTTCCATTTCTCTTTTGTCATGATGTCGTTTTTGATTGACCGCTGGTGGGCTCGCCTGTACGCAGTCGCACAGTCATGTGCGAATCAAAGCCTAAACCTCTGGATGGCAAGATGAGGGGGGGGCTATGCAGGGCCGAAGCGGGTCCAAATCCTGGCCGGTGAAGAAGCCCAAGATTGGGCAAGAGAGTTAAACGGTAATTACGTATGAATAAGGCGATCAACTCAAGTGAAATTGAGGAAGATTGGTCGGCCAGGCCAGGCCAGGTCAGGTGCGTTGTGCAGGAAGTTACGAGGGGCCATGGCAGCTCAGAAGAACGAATTGGATTCGTGCGTACCAATCCAACAAATTGCTGTGCCATTGTATGAGCGAAGAGAGAAACCTAACCCACATATCGTTTATGCGGTGCAAGTGACGCTGCCTGATCGTACGTGGACTATTCGCAGGCGGTACAACGACTTCTGTCTTTTGCATGAGCGACTTCCCTCGCCTGCACCACCAGCACCTCTCCCACCAAAACACCGTTTAAAACAGACATGGCGAATGCTCACGCAGATGGGTGGCATTCTGCCTACTTCAGATGCTCAGAAACTTGATGATGATAAGGATCTCGAGCTTCGCCGCGAGGCGTTGGAAAAATACCTCCGGGCTATTGTGGTATCACCAGATGCACATTGGCGTGAATCACATGCATTTATCGAGTTTCTGGATGTTCAGGATCACATTCAGTTGCATGAACAATCCCAGACTATATCGGCTTCTGCAGAAATGCCTCGTATCATGAGCAGTGGAATGTGCGCTGCACCACTACGTCCATGGAATCCGCATTCGACGTCGCATGAGAATGCAAGGGCTCGCGAAACTGACGCTACAAGGCCTCTGACCGATGCTGAGCTCTTGCAATACCAAACTGACGACTTGATGAGAGCCCAAGACAAACAAGCGGATGCGCTGGCAATCGTCCTGCGACGCCAACGCGAGCTTGGCTTACGGATCCATGACGAATTAGGCATGCATCGCGAGATGCTGGATTCTTTGCATACTGGCGTGCAAAGCACGCAAACACGCATGGATGCAGCGGAGGCGGAGATGAAGCGGCTGAATTCATGATATCCTACAAATCCATCTTCAAACGAATGTAACTAATTGTCCAGGATGTGCACAATTTTTAAGTGAGTGGCAAAACTGCCACTGACTTGGCTCTAATGACGAATTCACGACGACAACTCGCAGCCAATAGGCGCTATGGCTCGCCGGCGCCGGAGAGCTAGAAAGGGGCTGAATGCGTGATTTGCCTGCCTCCCATCTGAAGCCCACGCACGTGGGCGAGTGTGTTCCGACATGTGTGTAAATCGATACGTAAAGATCGGGGTGACAGCGTCTTGGCTCGCTAAGAAGGCAACTGCACAAGTGATCTACGTTGCTTGTTCATCAGAATCACCTCGGACAATTTAGGAAACTGTAGCTGCCCACAGACCCAATCACGTAATAAAATAGCAGGAACAAGTACGGAATGCGGGGTACATCTCTTAACATCGTCACATTGGGTGTTTCCACGTGGATCCACGTGATGTTGAGTGTGATGCCAGGCCGCTGCTTGGGTATCTTCGTCGCCACTTTCTGGTAGGATCATTAGCCCGGGCTTGGCGAACGATGGCGTCGGTCGGCTCGCTCGGTTCCGTTCCTGCCGGTAATGGGACCACGTCCGCACGTGCTGGTTCCATCACCCCCTCTCAGCCGCTGTCACATCCGCAGCCCATCGCAGCCTCCTCTCCTCCGCCTGGCGTACATCCACTCAGCTCAGCTAGTATCGCCGGCCCCGCGTCTCAATCGTTGTGGTCGACGCGATTGATGGACTTATTGAATCTTGTGCGCCATGAATTTGATGTCATAGGGAATGATGCGGTTCATTTCAAGTCCCAGCGTGACGAGCTCGAGCATCGAAGTACGTTCCTCCTCTTACACTGACATGATGCAGTTGCCCAGCAGTTTAATGAAGTCAGCCTGATGCAAGAGCATATATATGAGCTGGAAAAGCGCCACTTTGAAATTGTTGGACATTATGAAGATGAAATTAAACGTTTGCGCGCGCTTCTCGATGGACGCACCTTATCTGGTATGCACGATATGGCGCCTCGGCGTCTTTCGCCTGTCGCCGTCCCTATGGATGCGCGCCCACTCCCCCCTTCTGTCTCAGGATCACAGTACGATCGTGATCCACGAGATTTGCGTGACTTGCGCGATCTTCGTGACTTGCGTGATCTTCGTGATCCTCGCGAGCGAATGCTGCCGGCCATGTCGTCGGTGTCTGGCGACTCGTCGTGGCCGCCAACAAAGCGGCCCAAGATCAGCGGCCCCCCCATGCCTGCGGAATCTATGCGACTAAAACCAGAAGACCGCGAACACAAACGCGCGACGGGACCCGCGGAGCATGCTGATGAAGAGAGCGCGCCGTCTGCTGAGCCAGCTAATGAGTATCGCAAGACAGCCGCGTCTCACTCGGCGTCTTCTTCGGCTGTAGATGCTGCATCATCTAGCGGCGCACCTTCAGGAAATGCCTCTGCTTCAAACACCGCGCCTGCCGCGGCTTCGACAGCATCGCTAAAGGGAGCAGGCCCAACGTCTGCGCAGAATGCAGCATCAGGGTCTCATTCGTCAGCGACGAATGCGCCGATGGCTTCTTCTCGCACCGATTCGCACACATCGCCGAGCGCAGTGCCGGGTGGCATGTCGGGAACAACGGCTGGTTCGGGCGTTTCCTCGATGGAAGAGACTGAGCATGCAGCGCCCCTCAAGAAAGAAGGCAGTGACTGGGCCATCATGTACAACCCAAACTCAAAACCGCAGCTGGATGTGAATCTCGTGCACACGCTTGTACATGATAGTGTGGTGTGCTGCGTACGATTCTCGCCTGATGGAAAATATGTGGCGACGGGATGCAATCGCAGTGCACAGATCTTTGAAGCAGCTACAGGAACCAAAACATGTGTGTTGCAAGACACATCTGCGCCGGTGCAGGGTGATCTGTATATTCGGAGTGTATGTTTCAGTCCGGATGGCAAGTATTTGGCGACAGGTGCGGAGGATCGGCAGATCCGGATTTGGGACATTGCTGAGAAAAAGATCAAGATGCTGCTGACAGGTCACAAGCAAGAGATCTACTCACTAGACTTTTCTCAGAATGGCCGCATTCTTGCAAGTGGCTCTGGTGACAAAACTGTGCGGCTGTGGAATGCAGAGAACGGCACGGAATTACACGTCCTGTACACGAGTCCAGGCCTAAACTATGGACCGGGCGTCACGACTGTGACGCTGAGTCCTGACGGGCGCCTTGTAGCGGCCGGTGCGCTGGACACATTCGTACGATTGTGGGACACGAAGACAGGCAAGCTGCGCTGCCGTCTAAAGGGGCATCGGGACAGTATCTACAGTGTGAGCTTTACGCCAGATGGCCAATCCCTTGTTAGTGGCAGTCTGGATAAGACGCTCAAGCTTTGGGATCTTACGAGTATTATAAAGGCCCTTGATTCGCTGGACGACGAAATATCCAACTCTACTCTATGCAAGGCGACATTTACGGGTCACAAGGTACGTATACAGTTGAGGAGGAGAAGGGGAGGAAGAAGGGCTGGGCTATACAATGGCGATGCGGTATACTAACGTACCAAGGATTATGTTTTGTCGGTGTCATGCTCCCCAGAAAGCCGCTGGATCGCCTCAGGCTCCAAAGACCGCTGTGTGCAGTTTTGGGACATGAAGACGGCTCAGACGCAACTAGTACTGCAAGGGCACAAAAACTCAGTTATTGCCATACATCTGAGCCCTTCGAACAACTTGCTAGCCACGGGCAGCGGCGACTTCCATGCGCGCATTTGGTCCTACGAGGACAAGTAGCCATCTCTAGAGACGGGGTAGTGGTCCAAACTGGTTGCATAGGACATGTACACGCACGGAACAATCACTCCAACACAGGCGTTGTTGACGAGTCAATTATCGTAGGTCCCATTATTTCTCGTCCCCACCGCTTCATTGTGGATCATGTCCCGGCGAAGCAGAACGACTTCGGGCTGGCGGAGGACTGTACTCAGGGGACTCTTCCCGTCGCCGCGCACGACCAAAATCATCTCGCTCTTCAGCACAACGAGACTCAGAGTCACGCTCGGAGTGGCGACGCATTCGAGCTCGCGAGCCCCAGCCATGATCACGCTCGCGCAACGAAGGAGGCGCTGCTCGGTGCCGCCAGCTGGATGGACGCGACAACGACGACGACGATCGCTCCGCGTCACTGTTTCGACGTTCTATGGGTGAGCGCCCGCGATCCCAGCGCCGCTCGTGTGCCTGGAAACTTGAACCTGGTGATGCCGAGGGTGCTTGTCGTCGACGAAATTCTGACATGACCGATGACGTTTGTTCACGGGTAGCCTGCATTTCGCGTTTCTTTTGCTCAACAAATGCACGTGGAACACCACCAACTGACTCTTGCGCGCTGAGCAAAAGACGCCAGAGCTCGTTCATGAATGGAGCCGCCCGCTGTTCCAAAAATCCTGTGAGAGAAATCTGCATCTTGCGAGCATCCGGAAATTGATCCGCTTCCAAGAGACTTACGACGAGCTCCACGAGGATATCGTCATCAAAGCCCATCATTTGCTCAACACGCATGGCAATCCATGGACGCATCACAGACATGTTTATTTTTGACGCGTCCACACGCTCGCTAAGTATGGACGGAAACTTGGTAGTCTTGAGAAGAATGTCCTCCTTGTTTTTAAATCGAGAGTCTTGCTCCATCGACACACCGCGTGCAGGCATATTAAGATTTTTTTCGCACGCGAAGGTCGATAGTGTGCAGGGTGGCGAGGTGGCTGGCTGGCTGGCTGGCTAGGAAATGCACGATGTCACTCAACACTAGAGATCGAGTCGGATGGCTTGCGTCCTGTCGCGGATGAGTACAGTGTGGAGAGATTGGCAGTCAAACACCACTTTGGTATGCACGTGATACGAGGAGACGTGAGTGCCATGGAAAGGTGTCAAAAAAAAATTTTGTCGGCCAGTGCAGGCTGTGATGACCAAATTGCTGCTGGTTTGGCTGTGGATGTGGGTGTGCCTTGAACCAGCTTTTTTTTTTACCACACGGTCTCCTCGCTCAAGAGCTCTTGTGCAACGTGTGTGTGCGTGTGACTACGAGAGCTGAGTTGTTGAAGCTGTCGCTTCCTCTACTGCTACGAATTCACCCAACGAAGCTTGTGCACGGCAGCCCGGTTTCACCCTGACTTCGCAAAATGATGAACTCCATCAAGATTCTCACAGGCAACAGCCACCCGGAGCTGGGTGCCATGGTCTCGGCACGGTACGCAACGTCATCTGAATACACTCAATATTAGCTAACAAAGAATAGCCTGGGTGTTCCACTGACAGAATGTGTGTGTCGCAAGTTTGCAGACCAGTCGATCGACGTGCGTATTGGATCGTCTGTGCGTGATCAAGACGTGTATGTGATCCAGTCGGGACACTCGTCCTTCATTGATCCGAACGATTCGCTGATGGAACTTTTGATCATTTTGTCTGCATGCAAGACGGCATCGGCAAGACGCATCACGGCTGTGATCCCGTCCTTCCCATACTCACGGCAGAACAAGAAAGACAAGAGCCGCGTTCCCATCACGGCCAAGATGATCGCGAACATGATCACCGTGGCCGGTGCCGAGCATGTGATCACGGTAGATCTGCATGCAAGTCAGATTCAGGGATTCTTTGATATCCCTGTGGACAACCTCACGTGTGAGCCAAGCATCGCGCGCTGGATCCGTCACAAGGTCGACGACTGGCGCGACGCCATCATTGTATCCCCAGATGCTGGTGGTGCAAAGCGCGCGACGTCTCTAGCCGACTCGCTCGGCATTGACTTTGCATTGATCAACTGCAGCCGGCACTTGCAGAAAAACCACCGCCAGCGCTCTAACACGAACGAGTCAGCCGATATGGCACTCATGGCCCACAGTCACTCATCGAGTGAAGTGGCGAATGGTGTGCACTCTCTAAGCGAGAGCGGCGAATGGTTCATAACCAGTGAAGGCGGCGGACGTGTGCGCAGTGGTGGCGCCCGAAAGCAGGTGAGTGCAGCTGAAGAAAGTGCAGATGAAGTCGACTCCATTATGGAGCTGCTCGTCGGCAATGTGACCGGGAAAACAGCCATTCTTGTCGATGACATGATCGATACTGGACGTACGCTTGCACTTGCGTCCAAGACACTTGAAGCGGCTGGCGCCAAGCGTGTGTTTGCGATTGTGACGCATGGTTTATTATCTGGCCGTGCTATGGATCTAATCACACGCATGCAGATTGTCAAGCTCGTGGTCACAAATACCATCAGCAATACAGAAAAGGCATTGCAGAGCAATGGCAAGGTCGAGGTCATTGATATGTCGGCTGTGATTGGAGAAACGATTCGTCGCTCGCACCATGGTGAGAGTATTTCAACCATGTTCCGTCAGGATGCTGAAATGATGTTTTAAATAGCTCTCGGGTATCCGTGTTGTGTCTTTTTTGTGCTCCTCTCTTTCTACGTTTCGCCCTCACTTTTCTTACATACTGTCAAAAAATGCCGCATCGAATGCTGTTTGTGTCATCGAACCTTTCTTGAGTTTCTTGGCGGCGCGTTCCTCCGCGCCCCAGTCGTCTTCTTTGTCCGCATCGACCGTGAGCATCTGTGCCGATTTGGCTGGCTCCTGCTGCGATTGAAGCCATTGTCGTTTGCGCTGTTTCTTCTCACGGCGCAGACTGCGCGTCTCTTTTTTGCGTTTCTGCTCACTCCAGGCCTCGGTCTTGCCTCGCGGAACTCGTGGCCCCTCCGGCGCTGGCGCTGATGCTCTTGCATGCTGTCGAGCTGCACGTTGCTTTTCCCGCTGCTTGTCTGCGTACGCAAACGTTTGTAGATCTGGCACATCATCTGTAAAGAGCGGCTTTGCCTGCATGTGCCACGACCGTAACTCAGGCATGCGCGGCAGATGAAGCAGGGCAAATTCACATGCCATTCCGTCGAGCGGCAAGTCAGTCAAGCGGAAAATGTACGCGACCTCGTGCTTCAAGTATGCCTTAGTCCAGCTAACAAATGCACGAAGACCCAGTTCATACAGTGCACGATCTTGATGCACTGTCGCACGAAGCTCCTTTTCCAGCGCATGGGCATGTCCATCACGCTGTCCCTCGGGTTCTTGGCCGTCCAAAAGAGTGCCCTTGGTATCGTCGACTACCAAGTAGGGATAGGGCTGAAGCAGGACTTGCTTGATTTGCAAGAACTCCACATACCCTTCTTCACGGCCCGCATGCAGCATGACAATCGCCCGACCATGGCGTCCAGCACGTGCCGTACGTCCACTACGATGGTGGAATACTTTGGGATCACTTGGTGGATCGTACTGCACGACGACATCGACATCCGGCAAATCGAGGCCACGAGCGGCCACATCAGTGCATAATAGAACAGATATACTTGCATTGGTAGCACCGGCGTCATCGGTGTCTTGATGTGGTGCCTTTGGCGGTTTTTCATGATCAGTCTGTGCATGAGAAAAGGCAGAAAATGTTGCTGTGCGGCGCTTGGGCGTTTGCTTGCCGTGTAGAGAGAAGAAACGCAATCCCTCGAGGGCGGCGGGATGGCTTTTCGCATAGCGTGCCAAGAGCGAGAATAAATAGTTGACCTGTGCGCACGTAGCAAAGTACACGATCGCTTTTCGGGCATGATAGGCTCCACGAGCCTCATGCTGCAGGATCCGCAAGAGTTGGGCAAACTTGTGTTCCGGGCGCGACACATGATACAAGTTCTCGAGAGTTGCAGGCATGCGGAGATCTTGCGTTGGACCATGGCCACGCTGTTTGTACTCTACCTTGACGACCACACGCACAGGATTCCGCAGTCCCACACGCACAAGCTCGGAAAGTGCTTCGGTCATCGTCGCGCTAAACAATCCGGTGCGCCGCTGCTTTGGTAAGTAACTAATCAGCGAGCGGATGACATTCGTGAAACCCAAGTCCAAGAGTCGATCTGCTTCATCCATTACAAGTACATCAAGTTCAGATGTCTTGACACCCGGCCGCTTTAAAAGTTCTTCCATGCGTCCTGGAGTGCCAATGAGAATATCTGGCCCATATTCGCGGAAGTACTGCAAGTCATCGGCAGGAGAGACGCCCGTGCCACCCACGCATAGCTGCATGCCGTGCAACTTGGATGTCGCAGGCTTGGCATCCAAAAACCGCTGGACAACCCCTGCCGTCTGCTGGGCAAGTTCACGTGTCGGACACACGACCACGGCGCCTAGTTCATGCTTCTTTAGCGGCTCTTCCCGCCGCTGAAGGATCTCTAGAATGGGCAACACAAAAGCCAGAGTCTTTCCCGATCCTGTCACGGCTTCTGCAACGACATCTTTATGAGATAGAAATAATGGGATCGCGGACGACTGAACAGGAGTCATCTGCTCAAATCCTAGCGATGCAATCACATCAAGTCTTTTTTGCGCGTAAGTAGCCTTCGTAATACGTACATCCAAGGTGAGAGTGCAGGTCGCAGCTGCGTCCATGACCCAGCTGACATGGGCGTGCTGGACGCATCACGATCTGAGCACATCGCTTCAAAGAGCTGCCTCTCTCGCCGCCTTGTGTTTCTCTATTCGTCACTCCACCAATATGCCAAAGCGTGACGAGGCACAAGGTTGTTCATTTTTTGTTTCAAATGTGTCATCGCTCGTTTGTCCATGAAACTCATCACATATCCCTCCACGTGCACTTGTGTCGGATGGATGACCCGAAACGGGTTAGACGCATCCTTCCACTTTGACACTGAGTTGAACGGAATGCGAAGGATTGTGGAGGAAGCCAAATGTTTGGGTCTCTTGACGGATTGGGTGAATTCACCAAAATGTTGTCTTGGATCTGACGTGACAGAACCAACGACCAAATATACGTGCCGTTGTCCTACCGGCCTAGCACCTTGCGAAGAGCTCAAGTGGTCGTTTTGAGTGAGACGCGAGTGTGCGTTTCTTTTCGAACACATACGCAGCAGCGCGCTGAAGTATGCCATCACATTTCTCAAAAATGAAACGCTCCGAAAGCACTTCAAAAAGTCAGTCAAATGGAGGTAAGAGCCGGATGAATCGACATGATATTGCAAATCAAGCACTAGGATACGACGATTCAGTTGCGCCACACCTGTTCCCCCAGGCATTCTCATCACACCACGGATCGGATTCGCGTCCCTTCTCGATGATGAGCCGACGCGGCAGTGACGTGGATACTTTCCGCAATATGGGATCGGGATCAACTTCTCGTGCTCCCAGTGAATTTGGACATTTGCCACACTCCACAGCCCAAGACATTTCCTCCTCCGCGTCGATACGCCCAACAGTGACTTCTACAACGCACGACTCGCTTGTTCGTCCATTGCTGACAATTGATACTTACAAGGATTCGCCAGCCAAGTCTGGGCAGGAGAACGATGGGCCTGAAATTCCACGCAAGGCTCGGACCTTGGCTTCACCACAAGACCAACTGCCTGGCATGTTTCTGTCGACCACACCAACCAGTCCCACAGCACCAACCTCGCCACGGATGGGTAACAATGAATCGACGGGCGCGTACCGGGACCTATCGAAAGGAGCCGTTGTCGAGACAAATCATGAGGGTAATCCAGCAGAGCCTACTAAACATCCGAAGATCGTGGCATCACCACGGCAATCTAGGCAGTTCTCTATATCGAGCTTGCCGCTCTCTTCGATTGAAATGCCGGGACTCACGGCTGCAGCGGAATTTTTGCCGCCAGATAGCCAGTCGGTTGGCAAGTCGCAGTTCTCTACGCCTTTATTGGTCCCAGACGGCAGTGGACCGCTCTCATGGAACAACGACATGGGCGATCAAGTTACTGGCTTTGCGGTGGCGAGCTCAAAGCGAAATGCCGACTTCCATGCTCTATTTCCCTCATTGCCGGAGGACGACTATCTCATTGAGACCTATTCTTGCGCGATCTCACGCGACTTGTTGATCCAAGGCCGAATGTATGTGTCAGAGGCGCACCTCTGTTTCCACTCGAATATTTTCGGTTGGATCACGTCCTTTACCGTTGCTTTTGCGGATGTGGTATCGATTGAGAAACGCAATACAGCCTATCTCATACCCAACGCTATTTGTATTCGTACACTGCAAAATCGCTACCTCTTCAGCTCGCTTGTGTCACGCGACCTCACGTACAGTATGCTTGTCAGTGTCTGGCGAATGTCCTCGCCAAGCGAGACCGCACAGGAGGTGGCTGCGTCAATGTCGGATGCGTCTGAGGAAAATGACCTATCTGACGACGATGACGATGATAAGAAATCTGCAGAGGCTGCAGCGCCAGGGTTCACTGCAGAAACGGCAACACCTTCAAACGCGGCGCCCTCTGTGACGTCACCGAACCCTAGGGACAGCACAGATGCGCCAAGGACGTCGCTTACGCCTGAACAAATAAATGAGGGAATTGCGATCGGCAAGAACGAATCAAATTCAACGCCGAATGCGAAAGGAAAGTCTGAAGGGATGACTAAGCGGGAAAAGCTTCGCAGGCACCTGTCGAAGGCGCGAAAAAATATCAAAAAGAAAGACCCAATGAGTGCAAACCCCGCAACCACGGTTGCGGGCGACGACGACAATTCAGACGACTCGGACAGCAGCATGAGTGAAGGAGCTGACGGCAGTGAAGACCATCCCACGACAACATGTGATTGCGATAGCGAACAGGCACATCTGGCCAATGTCGTACTAGATGAAGTGTTCGATGCGACGCCGCAACAAGTGTTTGATCTTATCTTCGTCAATGACTTTATGGAGAAGTTTTGGAGCGACAACCAGAAGCTGTTCGACATCGACATTGGAGAATGGAGTAGCGACAAGGTCACAATACCTGATGCTACAGCCGCACGTGCCGTTTCGTACACGAAACCGCTCAACGGTCCTATTGGGCCTAAACAAACGAAGTGTTTGATCACGGACGAGCAGCTACACATGGACTTTGATAAGTTTTGTACAGCCGTCACAACGACCCGTACGCCCGATGTGCCAAGCGGGAACAATTTTGCCGTGCGTACGCGTCAGTGCTTCACATGGGCAGAGTATGGCCGGTGTCGCTTGTACGTAACATGCGCTGTCGAATGGACGGGACGAAGCATGATCAAGGGCGTGATTGACAAGGCGTCAGTTGAAGGACAGAAAGAGTACTATCGCAGCCTATCTGATTCCATCCGTGAGTACATCATGGATCATCCCGATGTGTATGGCGGTAGAAAGGCCGTCACGTCCAAGACTCGCCAAGATGCTGCTGTAAGTGAGGCTAAGAGCTCTGCGGAGTCCGCTGGAAAAGGCGGAAAGCAGGTGAAGTCGGCCGTCTCAGCAGCCGCGTCTTCTATTGAACCTTTCACGCCCAGTCCCTCCGTGCTAATATTGACTGTACTGATTATTGTGCTACTAATATCGAACGTCTGGGTATATATGCGAGGCTCCCCTGGTTCTATGCGAGATCCAAACAATCCACACCGACTCTTGATACCAACACGCCCGAAGCAGCTGGACATGCGACAGGCAAACGTCGTCCTCCAGGACGAAGTACAGAATCTGCTCGATACTCTCGCGAATTCCCGACGTATCACGGAGGAAATCGAACTAGATTTGCGGGAGCTACAAAAGTTTATTCAAAAAGAGAGCAAGCATCGTCATTCTAGAACGGCATCCACTGAGTTGTAGTTGTACTTTAGGTTATCGTGGCTAATCAGACATTTGAGTGCGGAGACATGGTCGCAAGATGGGATTGAACGCAGACGCATGTGTGGTCGTGTCTTGTGAGTTTACCGTAGCACAGGCCTGGCTTTTCTCCTTTGTTTCATCCTCGGCGATAGTTTGGAAAGTGTTGCGCAAGCACTACTTGTGCTTTTGCCTTGCGCTGTGCTGCTTGCGCTAGTCGTTCCTGACCGACTGTTTGTGCCGGAGAAGCTTGACATGTATGTGATTGAGCAGAGCGGTGTTTCAAGCAAAAAAGACCATGACATCTTTCACAACGTGGCGCACGATGTTGAAAAGATGAACTGGATTGTACTTGAAGAGAGAATGCGCGACAACCTTGCATTTGGCAAGGAACACGTGCCGACGGCGGCGATTGAGCGGAATTGGCTCTTGCCGAAGGCTGAGCGTGGTTTCGTTCATGCGGACACATATGATGCTCTGGAGATGCGTGCTCTTCACAAAATATCGCGGAACATAGTGTACATTTCATCGGAAGAAACGAGAGCCGGCCACATGTCCCATATGAACAGTGCTCGCCATCCATGAGCGACATGCTCAATGAAGCCAATGTGTGGAGCGAAAAAAGGACTCATTTTGACAAAAACGTCAGCAACCAACTCATGGGATATTACGAACGTTGTCGTCCAAATTGTCGGATCCCTTCAAGCGACGAAAGTGTTGCAACATGCGCGCTCTGACGACGCCAATGATCGTCCGATTCACGATTTTATTGTTCGCGTATCTCGCTCTCTGCGTGCAGGGACAGTTTTTTCAAAACCTGTTCAATCATGGGAGCTTTTTCCATCATCAGACTCACGAGCAAGAGGCGCATAGCGCGGGCGATGCATCATGGTTCCAAGACCGTGTGCGAGCAGGTATGTCAAGTCAAGAAGAGACTAGGGGGTTGGTGGGGGGGAGAAAGAGAAAGAGAGGGAGAGATTGTGTGTGTAAGACTAACTTGAATCCAGCACATTGCGATCGTTTCCTGTGTAGCGACACACTCGCATGCGTAAATGAACCTAAAGAATGTCCGTGTCCGTTTGTCGAGCAAAAGCGATGCGAGCTTGGAGACACATATGTGTGTGTGCAGCAGTCAAATTGCCATGAAGCCGAGCGCATGTATTCATTGTAAAGTAAATGCAAAACGAACCATTATACATAAACAATCGATCTATACGATAGCGTCCATTTGCAGAAATACAGAGAGGACGGCCGCAATGACCTCATAGGCCGATTCGTGTGCACCCGTATCATATTCGTGTCGCATTGCCTTGGTTAAGTCCTCAATGCTCACACCCATTTTTTGCCTGCCTTTTTTGCTCACGGAACTGCGCGATGAATTTATCGGTCGCGCAAGCATGGCATCCATGGAGCCTTGCGGCGGGATCCCTCCGCCAGATGTCTGTGGCGCCATTGGCCATTGCGAAAATTCCTCGACTAAGTGCTCGACGTGCTGTGTAGCAATTTCCTGGGCCTGCAACGGTAAATGTTGGAGCACGTTTTCTAGAACATTCGCACACAGTGCTGTCGTCACCATGCACATGGTACGTGTTACAGGCAAAGAAACACGGCCACCTGCACTATTTTCCTCTTTGTATAAAGACTCGGCATGGATAGACTGTGCCGATGTAATCGCATATACTCGTCGACGAACCGCATCCTTGACTGACATGTCAGCGATAGGATGTGTCGGCATGTCAAATAGCAGAAAATTGCGTTTTTCAGTGCGCAAGATACCCTTTTCCACCAAACCTTTGCACAAGCGCTCGCGTACTTGCTTAAGCTGCATGCTGAGTCTCATCATATTCCAAGTCTCACCACTCAGCAGATCCATCCATTCCGCCACGCTGGTCGGTGACGAAGACTGGATATGGCGAATCGTTTCATCAAGAAGTGGGTCGTTCGTTAGTTTTGCATTCATAAGTTCAATGGTGCGCTCGCCCACGTCCCTGCGTTTTTGCTCCGCGCCGCTCATGACACGGATACGGCCACGCAGCGCTAGCTCCATCAGGATGCACCCTCGAAGTGCAAAAGACAGCTTGTCATTCCAAAACGAGAGATATCCCTGTGTGTCTTTCAAACCGAGAAGTAATACTTCTTCCATGAGTGTGATGCGTGGGTATGTCTGCTCCTCATTCTCATCGGCTAAATCACGCGGATCATAAGCCAGCCGATGCCCTCTTTTTGAATCGTAGGTGGAAATGGAACCGGATCCCGAAACTTTCTCTATAGCCGATACTCTTTTCTCATGTACTCCACCTTCACCAGTGTCATCATCACCGCCCGTCGTGTGAACGCCCCGCCTTCGCTGGAGCCCTGACGACGACGACATAACGGTGACAGAGATGATACAGGGCAAGATCACGTGGCCCTTCTCGATTGTGGGTGTGTGAGGAGCGGTTAGGATTTTGGCGTATGTGGAGACGTATGCTCGGCCTGCCAGGTCAGCAGCTGGGGCCAAGCAGAAAGCAGGTGACTTGATCTTCGAATCGTTCTACGCGCTTACGGTCGTCGCTGCAGATGTGGATGAAAGGCGCGTGGAAATAGGTCTTGTTGATAGACCATGGGAAGCCTTTGTTTCTCGTGCACTTTTGGTCTCTCCGAGGTTCGTGAGCGGGTCAAAGATGATCGCCTTAATTCACATTTGCTCCACCCGCTAGGACCGAAGACGAGACAAAGTGAACTCGGACGCAGCAAGCCCCGATCAGGGACAACGGCTGTGCGACAGTCGAACAATAGTCTCTAACAACCACTCGCTTCCTGTCGCTCACGAATATGTCGCACATGGATATCAACAGACTGTCCGCCTTCAATGTATTCTGGCTCTTGCACGTGTTTCTCGAGCTACCCGTAGCGATGCTTGCGTATATTCACCCATATGCGTTTCCGCTGGCAAATGTAACAGAGTCGACGGTCTTGATAATGAAGCTGTTGGCTACGTTTATCTTGACTTCATGCGTTGGATGTCTTCTGTGCTTTATGCTACCAGACTATTTACCAGGGAAGCGCGCATTAGCGTTGCAGTTGTTCCTGTTCCATGGCATCGTTGCGATCCTGTTCTGGCTGCTACCACCTGGGATTGTGCTATATAAACTGCCTGTATTCGTACTAAATTTGTTCCCATTGCTTGAACAGGTGCCCAATACTGTATTCATCGGGAGTGCGCATGCTGTGGTCTCGTTCGTGGGCGTTTGTTGGTGGCAAGCTACCATTCCAACTGTGCAGGCGTTCACCGCTCGCCTGAAGACGGAGTGAGACTGGAAAGATGGATGCTGGTTCAATGACGGACTGCATGAGGCTTTGCACGTCTAACTCGCTAAGCTTGTTGCACGTTGCGTTCTTCTTTTATTTTCTTAGGTCACCTCCTTATGCATACTTGTCACAAAGACTTGATAGATATCAGTACGGTTATGAGATAATCTCTCGTGCACGCGCCTGAGCCACAACCAATGCGCGGTGGAAATAACATCATTTTTTGTGCATTGGGGCATAGGATCGTTGGTTGGGTCTTCTCCACGTACGATGTCAGTTCCTGTTGACCATGTGCTGGGGCAAGTGTTGTTGCTTTCCGAGGCACATTCTCAAGAGTTTCGCACTCCTTTAGATGCAGTTGCATTGCTTTTTCACGCATTAGCCACCCATCACTATGGTCTTTCGTCTGAAAACGTCCCCTCCGGGTGGCGATCGAGTCCAGACATGCATGGATGGTCATATGAGCTACGAGCCGAGCCTTTACATACGATTCATATCGCAGTCGTGAGGCTAGGATCACATGCAGTTGTTCTTGCCTCGCATGCAAACGTAGTGCAAGAACATTGCTCCACGTCCGAGTGCCTGTTGGAGTCATTAGTTCACGCAGCAACGCCGTCTGAACTCATATGCACACGCGCCAGGGATGTTTATGTATCGAAAGAGAGGATCGAGTCAACTCTGCATGCGTGGACTAGGGATATTTTACATGCAGATGCAAACCACAATACGAGCGCGGACGTGCTTAGCCGAGGATATTTGACGAAGAAGGATCCAAACGGAACAGCCACCGACACGGACAAAGCTACTGAACATGACACATCATCCTTGTCGCACACACCCTCATTCCCTCCTGTATCCCGCATGCCTTACGATCCACGAAGATTGGGTGATGCTGATCGCGATCCACTTGCGGCGAGTCCTGCTGCATGTCCCTTTGGCACAGGGTCGTTTCAGCCACCAAGACTATTTCCACCTCAGGCACCCATGCATGGCGACGGCATGATCATGGGGCCGAACCACCCGCTTTTTCATACACCTCGACGTCCGCCTGGAGTGCCAAATCAGCCCGAGATAGGATTCCTGCCTCCCGGCTCTGTGCCGCCGCATGCGCGCTTTGACCCCGTGTCGCCCTTCGATTCACATGTGCGTGCCCGGAATGGCGAGCCAGACTTTGACGACTTCGCACCGCCACATTCCATGTTTTAAGCGCGCATAAAGAGAAGGAATAATCCGTCCATAAATAAAAGGAAGATAGTCCGGATGCCATATTCGCGTGTCTGCATGGAAGCTCACCACCACATACAGCTGCATCATATCTAGTACATCGCTATGTCTTGGTATCAATTCGCTCAACGATGCCCTGACCTAGACGCTGGATCTCGGCAAGAATGGCTGGTCGGTTCAGTACTACGCCCTTGGCATGGGGCCGAGACGTATAAGGCAATGACACTTTGAATGTGTGCGGCTTTGTATAAGCGGTATTCCAAAGACCGCCGATGACCGTGCCGCCAAACTCATCGTAAAAGAGGACGAACGCATCGCCATAGATGGTCTGCAGCATGGTGACAAATTCGTATACGGGATCGAAGCCCGGCCTGACTTCGCTGCCATACACAGACGGCCGCAAAGGCGTATCGTCGAGATTCGCATATACGCGTTTTTTGCGCGTAGCAAGCCAATGTGTCGAGTCAGGCGCAATGGATTCGGCGTAGCGTACATGAAGACTCGGCTGGACATGGACGACAAAGTCATACGCCTCCACTGCAGGTGTCATGAGCATGCGTACAAGCGGTGTACTTATGCTCGTGTCTTGCTTGAGCACATGCAAGGACCGTTTCGCTAGTTGCCTCACGCCATCAGCGACCATGGCTGTGGGCGCCGAATGTGTCCAAGCCTTGGAATCCAAGTCCATCTCTGTTGCAAGCACCCAGGTGGAGTGTCGAAATGCTGGATCGCGTGCACGAATGGTGCGGAAGTGTTGCTCAACGTCTGCGCGCTGGGCAGCAGGGAATGCGGGAGCCGTCTCGTCTGGCAGTGCACTTCCCCCGTCAGACAGAGCAGCCTTGCGGTGATGTGCGAGGCGTGTCGCATTTTCCAGCGGAATTAGAAGCGGCGTCTCGCGCCAGTCCCAGCGGGCTAGCAGGTCTAGTGCGCGCACAAACCCATGCATACCGGTCGTCGGCGGCCCATGAGCATTTGTCAGGAACACAGCCACACACAAGAGCTCGATGGCTTCGGCACGGAAATGAGTCGAGAGCAGCTGCGATGCGAACCAGCGGCGTACGAAGCGCACCGTAGGTCCCAAGGCCGGAAAATGATCTTGCAATGCTTGCAATGCTGCGTGGTGTGTCGGCGCATGTACGAAGCGCATGTCATATCGACGCAAAGCGGCCTGTGCACGTGCACGCGCATGCTTGTCGTTCAGCAAGCGATGCAGCAACACTTGTTCGCGGTCATGATGAACGCGCAAAGCAAACGCAAAGCCTGTTGGCATTAAGATTTGCAGACAAGTCTGATCGTAAATGGCATCGTGGGCCGTGGCATCTGAGTCGTACACAACCTGCATTTTGGTGCCTGGCATGCGGCGACTTAGTACATCAGCCATGCGCTCATACAGAGCTGTCTTCATTTCCTGGATAGCAGCCAAGTCATCGGGCCATTGGCCGGAGCTTTCCATGGTAATTATCACATCGTGTACAGGCACATACGTCATGACATCCGGCACGTCATGCCCCCATTCCGTTACGTCCCTTGGCCCTGGGACAAACACACTCATACTTCGGAGAGCGTCGGCAGCGGGCGTGACGCCAGTCACGGAGAGCGGTAGCTCGTCCATTGCACGCAGTTCGCGGGCCAATGTATCGTAGGCAGTTTGAAGTAGCTGGAAACCATGGACGCTCGGGTCCTTGGAATACACACGTTGTGCCAAGGATGTCGGCACGTCGAGCCAGCCAACAAATGCATCGCCGGAAAATCGGATCCGCTTCGCACATGCATGCTGTGTGAGCGCATATCGTACGATTTGGCGAGGAATGCTTTGCCGCTGAGCAAGAGTCGACACGGGCCATACAATGCTTTCTCGCACACGCCCATCTCGGAATCGACGCAGCTCAGCGACGCTGCCCCAAAAAGCACGGAAAGCCGCAGCGTCTGGCGAGTCAGGGGACGGGCCATGCTCGACTTGGTGCCATGCATGCTCTGCATTTAGCCACATACCAAGTTCGACGATTTTGGGACTAGCGCTGCCACCAGAGGCTTGCTGCTCCGTTGTGCATGTCTTTTGAGGGTTTGTACAGATAGCCACAACGCGCGCACGCCGTCCTAGCGCATGCCCACTCACATCCAAGACACGCCGGATGGCCCAAAGCGACGGTGAGCCGGCATCCAGACGGTGCACGAGCGAGCCACGTGCATGTAGGTTCAGTTGCATCGACGCTGTCTCGTCGAAGCGCTGGAGCGGCGTACACTGGGGGACGAGGAACAAGTCAGCAAAGTGATCGCTGCCATCACTAAGCATACGCATTGACTGCGCAGCATCAAGTTGCAAAAGGTCAACAGATGCAGCTGGCCAATGCGCGAACAGATTGACACATCCACTTGGATCAACAAGGGTTCGCTCGAACACACCAGCGAACGATGCGGGAGAAATGTCTGTTGCAGGAGCAAGGCCGTAGCTTGGCTGTGCTTTCATCCAAACAGGTGTGGCAAATGAGTTTTTCGCGAGATACTCGAGCACACCGCGGAACAACTGCACACTTGACAGGCCTGGGGAAAGCTTCGTTCGCATCCGAACGCCAGGGTAGGATCCGGCTTCCATGTTAGTGTCAGTCACTTTCGGCTCGCCATGCAGGAGATGTGCAAGCACCATACACAAAACGAAGCGCGCATCATCTGTGCCTGCAACGACGCGGCGCGTAGCATGCTTGTCATCATGCTCGTGCAAGAGGTGTAGCGCACCGAATCCACGCTGTGTAGCCCAAATTTTTAGCAACTGGCATGCCTCTGCAAAGCCCTTGCACCATTCCGATGTGGCATGCAGGTACACGAGATGTGCAAGACGGAGTGACTCGGCTGCAATACACGCATTGTATATGGGTGTGGGAGGAAGTGATGCGGTGTCTTGGTCGGACGCGCCAATCGCCGAACCGCGCATATTGTTGCGGTTCGGCGCGAGTCGCGATGTAGGAAATGTCCCTGGCGCGTGAGCGGCGTGAATCCGCACGACTGTGTGTGTTTTGATCAGGTCGTGTGCTTCGGGCGTGGGCCTAAGCACAAGGCAGGAACGCCTTGGATCGCCTCCCACATACAGCCACTCGGCACGCACACCCAAGGCTGCGTGGTTCTGCTCCACGTATGCGAGTATGACGGCGAGATAAAATGCGCGCTTCGTAAAATAGCGAGCATTCAAGGTATCTTTTTCCTGGAACAGCTTGGACGGCATGACCACTTCCATATCGACGTCCATCTCACCTACACGCCGCGTTGCGGTATGTAGCGGCCAGCTTCCGACAAGATTTAACGCCTCCGGCGGTTCAAAGGCAATCATGTACGCAGGATCTTCTCGCGGTACAGGTTCAACAAGCGGTATATGCACACTGTGTCCTACGCGGGACGTCAGTTCTTGGACGGCTTTGCTGAGCGGTTGCGGGTCGATCTTTGGCACACACATGATGCAAGCTTGCAGGCTCCGGAGCAAATGCTCTATTGCTTGTTTGTGGCCACCAGAAGGGTGAATGTACTTGAGCATTTCATCGAGCTGCAGCTTGAACATGTTGTTCATGTACAAATCACTGGTTTCCTGGAGACCATGAATTTCCTCGTTCGATGGAAGCGTGTAAAGAGAAGAGGTTCCATGTGATGATGCGCTTCCCCCTTCAGGAGCCATGCGCTCGTACGTATTCTTTGCAGCATCGTCGTCATCAATCTCATTCACCTCAGTTTTGCTGCCAGCGCGTATACTTTCATCATCTTCCACATCCTCAAATCCACCGTCGAGATCTTCATCGGACATCATCTCAACTTCTTGGTCCTTTTTTGCATCCGCACGTACAGTGCGCGCAGACTCGGCACGCGCTTTCGAGCGCTGGGCGCCAGAGAGCATCACAAAATCGTGGCCTTTAGAGAGCACGCGCACGAAGGGAAAAAAAAAAATTGTGGACCAGATCCATCCGACATCGCTGACTAAATTTATCCACATACACACACCCACACTCATACACACATCCTTGTCCAACCATACTAGTCGGCACCAGTGCTAGCTGGCTTCTGAGAAGGGTGCTGTTGTTTCGTCATCGTTTCGCATCTTGTCGCAAAGATTGTAGTTTCGAATCATGGGAGACGAGCACCGCGTCAATACAAGTGAGTGGCACAGCGACAGTCGAAATCTTATGCAATATGCCAGGTAAAATCTTGTTCCACGCAGCACGGAGTGACAATCTTGAACTGCTAAACTCAGTGCTTCATGCACAACCTCCCATCGAATACGATATTAATGGTGTTGATGGTCTCGGAAATACCGTTTTACACTACGCATGTGAGGCCGTTGCAACGCATGTGCTGGATGCCGTTCTTGACGAAGCCATTGACGTAGACGCGACGAATCGCATTGAAGGCAACGCACCCCTTCATATTGCCTGCCAAATTGAAAATGAAGAGGCTAGGAACTGGGTTGTGCACCAGCTGCTTGATGCAGGTGCTAGCACCACGACACTGAATCATGCGGGACTGCGTCCCATGGATCTTGTCGTTGGTGCACGTGCCGAGACGCCGCTAGGCAAGGAATTGATTCAAATGATGACCATGTCACAAGCAGAAAATGCACTAGGTGCTGATGATATTGCCTATGGTGTGTATCTACAAAAAAAACAACTAACTAGGGAGCAGACGACGACGACATTGCAGGCGAAACGAATACCTCTGATGTCGAGGCGTAGAAACACCAGGAAATGGTGGTTCGACAACCCAGGTACCTGTTCATCACGCTTTATTGTTTTCGCGTGTTTCTTTGCGGAACCGATACGAGCCAGGCTCAGCCTCCATGGCTTCATAGCCTTCCATCTCATCAGGCCGTTTGTACAGAATATCTAGCATGCGCTCCATCGTGCCCATATCCAATTCACCATCATCATCGAGCTGGACGGGCAGGTATTGCTCCTCCTGCGATACTCCAGTCTGTACTGGTCCCGTATCATCGGTCTCTGTCTTGACGAGGTCGATGGCAGGAGCGCTAACACTCGCATGCCCGGCAACGCTGTTCATGTCAACCCCGGCTTTGCCTGCCGATGGTGGGGCTTCACGGGCATACAGCAAATCCGTTACTTTGTTGGATCCCATTATTTTCCATCTCATCAATTGTTGTGCAATAAGGGCGATGGTCGTGGCTGTGAGAATCCACAGAAGCATTCTTAAGCGGTGATTCTGTTCTGGAATGGGCCGAGGCGCCTGAGCTGGCACCACCTGTTGTCCTGGCACAATGCGTTTGTGCCGCGACATGACTTGGATGTATTTGAACGAGTAGAGAGCGTCAGTAATAAAAGGAGGGAAAGGGGGGCGGTGGAACGCAAAGCAGGGGTTGTTACAGGATTCCGACAGCTAAATGTCTCAGTGCCCACTTGCGTCCGCGTTTCACCATTTATAGTGTACGCGTCTTTGCCTTCCAACGTGGCGATATTGTGGAGGTGAGAGAATAAAATCGCATCATCCCATCTAATATAGATACGCCTGCTCAACCGATCTTGGGCTCTTTTCTTATCGACAATCCAGCGTCGTCATTGCAGCTATCGTCCCCTTAGCCGGGCTGTGATACGATTTTGCATTACTTTCAATCGGCCTTGAGAAAGTTCCAAGCGCATATTAAACGAATACGTCGTGCTATGTCGTCTAAAGCTGAGGTCATTCAAGAATGGGCTGATCTCGATGCGAATGGTGCGTCATTCGAGCGTGGGCGCATGGAAGCAAATATACAATCAATTTGTTTTCTTGATCCAGCTGGCGTGCCAGAGGCTATGAAGGACCGGCACAAGGGCGTCAAAGTCAAGAGCGCTGATGTTCTGACTTTGGTGCGTAATTACAACCGCCTTGTACTCGTTAGTGCATGTGGCTAACTAATATCAGACAAGTGAACTCCTTGTGGAGCCTGAGGTTGCCGAGTATGCTCTAGTAGCTGCTGCTGGCGACGTCGAGCAAGCCTTCCATCTGCTCATGCGCCATACGTCTGTTTAAAAAAGCCTCTGCCTTCCGAGTAGGTGGCACATAATGACACATGTACTTTCTCGTTCCTGCTGACGTTCTTGTCCCCGGATGTTTAATGATGCAATCTGTTTCTTTGCTCGCAGGCAGCATCAAGCATCTTTCACATCTCACCCACCCACCTGACCCCGCGGCGTTGCTGAGTCGTAGCTCTCCCCCCATAGTAAGGCCACGCACGTCAGTCATGATAAAATCACGTGATATCTCCGCATCTGAGTCATTGCGGCGTGAGAGGCGTTGTGCCAAGACGAGTGAGAGAGATAGGCATTGGAGCCGCGTGAGGGGAAGACCACCGGACGACCGTTTTCACCCATTCTCTTACCTAAACGCTGCTTCGCTGGAGAGGATGCGGATGTATGCAAGCCGCATGGCGAACGCAATGCGTTCTGCCCTCCATGGGACCACGATGATGCAAAGATACATGCCACTGCCTGTGGCTGCCGTGCGTGCTCTGTCGACAACACCTTGTAGAGCGAAGAAGACCCGGCCCGAGCCAGCTCCTTCGTTCCAATCGGTGCGCAAGTCGCCGTCCCAGTTGCTGAGCTATGACCCAGCTGAACTTGATGATACGTTTGTCGGCATGTCTGGAGGACAGATATTCCATGAAATGATGCTGCGACACAAGGTGCACACTGTGTTTGGGTATCCGGGTGGCGCGATCTTGCCTGTGTTTGATGCGATTTACCAATCGAAGCATTTCAACTTTGTGCTACCACGTCGTGAGGATGGTGCAGGACACATGGCTGAGGGCTTTGCGCGTGCACGCGGTGTCCCGGGAGTCGTGCTGGTGACGTCAGGGCCTGGTGCGACGAATGTGGTGACGCCGATGCAGGACGCCATGAGCGATGGTGTGCCGCTCGTTGTATTTTGTGGACAGGTTGCCACATCGGCAATTGGATCAGATGCATTCCAGGAGGCCGACGTCGTGGGTATCAGCCGCAGCTGCACGAAATGGAATGTGATGGTAAAAGACGTTGCTGAGCTGCCGCGTCGCATCAATGAAGCGTTCAAAATTGCTATGAGTGGACGCCGTGGACCTGTGCTTGTCGACTTGCCCAAAGATGTGACGGCGTCGATTCTCAAGCACCCGATTCCCCATTCGTGGACGAGCCCCGAGCTATCGGAGATGCCTAGTCGCGAGACAGCCATGCAGCGCAAGTCACGCCTGGGTGGCCTGTTAACGCCGGCAGATGTTCTGCCTGAGCTTGAGCAGGCTGCGCGCCTTATTTCTATTGCACGCCGACCAATCATTTATGCGGGCCATGGTATTGTTGCCCACAGCGAGGGCCCACAGCTGCTTCGTGAACTAGCCATGTCGCAGGACATTCCTGTGACAACGACTTTGCATGCACTGGGTGCATTTGACGAGGAGCACCCCTTGAGTCTGCACATGCTTGGTATGCATGGCTCTGCGTATGCGAATTTAGCGATGCAAAGTGCTGATCTGATCATTGCGCTGGGTGCCCGCTTCGATGATCGTGTCACAGGCCGTGTTGACAAATTTGCGCCTGCTGCCGATGCCGCAGCGGCTGAGGGCCGGGGTGGAATTGTTCATTTCGACATCATGCCGAAGAACATCAATAAGGACGTGCAG
>ERZ501061.130-NODE-130-length-28519-cov-4.231239_pt1 | contig 28519 bp, 20 predicted proteins | sample MGYA00510854_ERZ501061 | MGnify/ENA primary metagenome ERZ501061 (study PRJEB25958, sample SAMN03398515) | human skin metagenome | study: EMG produced TPA metagenomics assembly of the Human Skin Microbiome Metagenome (human skin metagenome) data set.
GATGCGCAGCGTCGCTTGGCTCGCTTGTTTTCTCGGATGACCCCGGTGCGTGTCATGGCATTTTCTTGCACACAGCCTCCGACGTCGTTTGAATTCGCGATGCTGTTCAATCATTATTCCTTGGTCATGCTTTTCTTGTACTTCGAGCCCCAATCAGCTGTACAGCGCCTAAGGCAGATTCGCTCCTTCTTGCCATTTGCACGCGCTGATCGATCTAGTCAAATTGCATGTATTCGTGCTGTTGTCTATGCAGGAGTCCTATTTCGACACCATCGACTCGATATCTCGCCTATCGTGGCATGGCTCGTTGATGTTTTTCACGCTCTAAGATCTCCCATGTCTATTCGGGATGTTTCCGAGGACGAGCCCTTTGGTGCTCGTCGAGCAAAACAAGCAGCACGGGAGACGACACGAATGATGGCCGTGTTGCTCAGGTCTGTCCAGCATCTTATCACACACGCAACAATGCATAGTGGTGGGGTATCTCACGCGTATCCGCCCTTAGGACTTCTGCATCCAGCGTGGACGCATGAGCTAATCGAATCGGGCGAATTACCCATGGAGGTCGCCAACGAAGTTTTGAATTTGATTCGCGTGTATCTCGAAGCACGCGCGCGCCAATTGCAGCCCGTTTCAATTGACACTGATGATGATGATGAATTTGCCGATGATGCTGCTTGGCTCACCGACCCAGGCCTGGGGGCCCTTCTCGGAGAGGAGACACCGCAGCCGCCCTTGGATACCCAATTGGCGGATCAGCTACAGACACATTTGTCTCCTGCATTGTTTCACTGGCTCTCACGTGGCACATCAAATAGTCCGCACGTGTCGCGACCGTCTCACTGGCTGCCACATTCTGAGGCGATGCCTCTGGAGCGACTTATAGCACATGCTGAGGATGACGCATGTTTAACATCATTGGTGAGTGTATGGGCAGCATGTGCATACGTGCTTGTATATCATCGCCGACGTGACTGGAGCGGCTATCTTACACTTGGTCAAGAGTCGTGGAAGCGATTGAGTGATTCTGTACGCAAGAGGGATGTCGCTGTACAGTTCGTCGTGTGTATGGCACAGCATGAACCATCGGCAGTCGAACGAAATGCATCTGAATGCATCGCGATATGGTTTCAATGCATAGCTGCATACCGAGTGACACAGCAACACGTACTCACACACCTCCTTGTTCATCATGCCTGTGACTTATTTGCGGGCGTTAATGTATACCTTTCGCGTTCGACTGACCCTTACGTTGTGAAGGCGGAGTTTTCTACACAACGACTTAGTATGATTCAATGTGTACTACAACAAATGCAGTCATCCGGTACATCGTTGGGCTTTGTGATTCAATGTGTGTCGGCATTGTTGTCATCCATTCGTGCATACGCTGAAAGTGTGCGAGATCCTGTGTACTGGACTTGGTGCAAGACAGTCTTGGCTGCGATGAACGAGCAACTGTTGAGTGAGGCAGTCTTGCGGGGCGTGCGAACTGAACTGCATTCGACCGACTGCTATCTTCAAGCTTGTTAACCAGGATCATAAAGTGCCTTGTGCTTGTGCTTGAGCGACACAACACAAAACATGTACTTGGTACGCAATTTCTTGAAGACGCGCTACAACCTTGTTGTTTCCGGGCACGAACCTCATTTCTTCGTACGTGAGACCTTGTGAATTGCAGAATGGCTCGACGAATTTGTCGCGCGCCTCACGCAAATTGTGCCTGGGAAGGCGAGGGAAAAGGTGGTGCGCTACTTGCATGTGCAGACCACCATGGAAAAAGTCCAGATATGTTGGACACGCGACGTCCATAGTCGTGCGAATCTGGCGAGATGCGAAACATTCTTGGGGACCCAAGTCGCGAGTGTCTTGTGCAAAGTGTGAGAGAACAATCTGGACATGCAAGGGGCTCGTGACAATATGAGACAAAAGCAGGTATCCGATACGGAGTGGCCAGGTCGGGAGGTTTGCCAAAACGTGCACCGTGAACCAATACCAAAACACTGACAAACCAATCGACTCGATGTAAAACCATTTATCCCGGCGCGCGCGAAGGAAAAGAAATGAGTACGATAGGGCATATAGGTTGAAGCGCGCGACAGACATGATTACAAAGTACAGCTTGTGTTGATGTCGCAGCAAGAAGCGCGCAGCCGCATCAAACGGCATAACACGTCGATAGTATGAGGACCACAGACCCATGGGCTCATGTTTCTCCGGCTTGGATTTGGACGGGAGAAATCGAGGGCTTATGGCAAAAATAGGCATATGTTGAATGTCTGGATCGTGCTCTGGATGATTTGTCACTAGATGATGCACATCATGGTTATCGCACCACCATAATAGTGACAAGCCACCAACAAAAGATGCAACCAACACACCAATAAGCCTATCCAGCCAATAGATATGCGTGATACCTGTATGACCAGCATCATGCGCAGTAAAGGCAACCTGGTGCCACAGAGCACCAAGTGATGCGGCCGATGCCATATACGTAAGTGTTCGGAGGGCACCAGACGTGGGCATGTTTTGTGCCCATTGGAAAAACGCATAGGCACCGTAAGCAAAGAGGACATATCGAATGCACTCACGCACGTAATTCCAAGGACGTAGCTTGTACATATCGGCGTCTTTTAGTTGCTGATGCAAGTCCTCGAATGCTGCTGAAATTTTGGCTTCACGTCCTAATGAAATCTCGGTCGGCGGTGGCTCTAGCATGTCTACCGGCAGTGGGAAATGTTTGATTCGCTCTGTTTTAACATGGTCATTATGGTTCGCAACCTTGTACGCATCCCACATGGCAAGCTGGGCGTGTGGATGCTCAAGTACACCGTTGCGGTAACCCAGTTGAATTGGCGGCATCAGCGGGCGGAACAAGCGTCCTGCTTTGAGATCAGTCGCATCTTCATCTGCAAGTCGTGCAATAGCGAAACGGCGCATCATAGCGATGGTTTCGTCCGAGTGGTACACCTCGATTTCATCCTTGGCATCTCGTCCAACGAAGTGTAGGATTGCAACGTCGCCGCCAGGATGCCGGTGGATCCAGTTGTCCAACTTGTACACCAGGCGTCGGTGCACTACCAGCACCTCCCCTTGTGCGATGCGTTCGGCTAATTGTGCCCGTGTGAGCACTCGCTTGGGAAGCTCGTCCTCCCCTTGTTCTTCAAGTGGCGCCATGGTCACACGCCAAAGTACGTGAGCTTGAGTGGCAAACTTGTCAGCATCACGTGGAGTGGAGCCATAATCGGACCCCGATTCGCTGATCTGAAAGCATGTCGACAGGTCGCGTGCACGTCCACGTAAATCTGGTGGCGTGGTAAGAAACGTGGGTCAGCTACGCTGGAAAGTGTTGTTCAGACTTTCATTCTGCACGTCATGTCGCCCATGGCTCAAGCAACGCTATCGACGGGATTGCCCGTTTATGCGATCGACTTTATCGATCCTAAGCACTTTGTGTATGCCGGGGGAGGTGGCGCTGGACGCACTGGTGTGCCGAATGTTATTGTATGTAGAGCCATGAAAAGTATGGACTAACTATTTCCTCAGAAAGCAACCGAGATTCAGCTGCCAGACGGAATCCCTTCATTGCATTCATGTGGCGAAATCATGCTGAATTCCAATGAAGATGCGCCAATGTGTCTGAGTGTGAACCCTTCCAAAACGCTGCAATCGCACTTGGTTTGCGGGATCAATGCGCCTGCAGACGAGATGAAGCAGGGAAAAAATCCTCATGTGCGTGTATTTGAATTTAGTGTACATGAACACCCAGCAGCACGCGCTGAAGCTCAAATGGGACAGGCGTAAGTTTTATTCGCATCTTGCGCTTACATGCCAGGTCTTCGAGTATTTCGCTAAGTCCGATCACGGCCATTCCATCGTTAGGTATTACAGATCCTGAGCATTACCAGGTATGCTTCTGTGCATGTATGACTGACAGTGTAGAAAACAGCGCAATTTTCACCGGATGGAAAATTATTCACCGTCGCGAGCACGGACGGTCGTCTACAGCTGCACAGATATCCAAGCATGGCTCCTGTGTTTTCCCCCAGCATTGGGGTCATTTCACTCAATGAGGAAATTTATGATACAGATTTCTCCCATGATGGCCGGCAATTAGCCGTCACGACGCTTTCACGCATTGTGATATTCTCTACGACTCCACAGACGATTGAAGGAGAAACACCCACATTCGCACCACGCATTTTACAGGTGATTGAAAAGCCAGTCGTTGGGTCGGGGACAGGTGCCACGTTCCGAATGGGCAAATACGGAAGGGGTACTGCAACAGAAGTTGGCACAAAAAATGCATTTTACGCGCTAATCAATGCACGCGGAACAAAAGGATCCAAGATCCGACCAAGCTATGTGGCGATGTGGGATGCTGATACATGGTCATGGAAATCCTCTTGCACTATCTCGAACAAGCCATCAACAACTATGGTAGTGAGTCCACATGGCCGCTTCTTGGCCGTTGGCTCGTCAGACATGTGTGTCACGTTGCTTCGTGCTCGCACGTTGCAGGCGCTCCTGAAAATGAACCATGTTCATGGCTTCCCACCTACATGCATGGTATTCTCACCTAATTCACGTATGCTGGTGAGTGCTAGTGCTGATTCAACGGTGCGCTTGACTGTACTGCCAAGTGACTTGATCCCAGGTCATTGGATTTCGGACGAGCTGATCTTTGTCACATTTTTTATTGTCATGCTTCTGATGGCCGTTTTGATTCCCCATCTGATACATTCGTAGACACTTGTTCTATCCAGTCGTGTCTAAGACGTGTCACGTATTGTTGAGCGTCTCGCTCATCTTGCACATCGATGTGACCATCCAATACTGTTTCATCCTCTTCTATATCTTCTTCCTCTTCTTCCCCTTCCTCTTCCACATCGACTCCATTGGTCTCTGATTGAATCGGAGATCTCAAAGGTTCGCAATGAATTTCCTCGTCAAGAGCAGGGGCATATTCAAATGGGACAAGCGTGCCAAAAGTACCGATCGTGCCTTCCAGCTCTGATACCACTGGCTCGTCATCAATAAATGAATCGGCGATATACGAATCATCTGTGACCGCACTTGAACTCTCGTCTGACAATACTTCGTCATCGTCTTCATTCATGGAATTCAGCATTTCCTCCTCAGAGCTGTTCTCTTCAGACAAACTTTGATCCGATAGGCAATCTTCCCTTGGTACATCGTTGTGTGACGGATCCGACATTGAAGCCCATGCAACGGGTGGCTCCGACACGGCTCGAATGCGTGCCATTGATGCCAAGAGATCCGGGTTCAGAGATAAATTTACTGATACAAGCCCAAGCCGGGCTATGCATGTCCATACTAGTTGATCGTCCACCATGGTAGGAACTTGAGAACGCTCTGCCACAGTTACAATCTCGTACATGACATGAACAAGAAACGCATATAGCTGCTGCATAAGCGCTTCTTGAGCATCCATGGACACGTGCATTTCGCCTTGGTGCGTAAACTTTGACCATGCACGAATGTCGACAATATCTGCAAGATGAAAAGGCAACTTGGACTCCAAGCATTTTTCTGGATGCCAATGAACAGTTACACACTCCATGTTGGACTCGTTCGGGTTGTCAATGTGCACATATTCATGTACACGTAAGTAATGAATTACCGCATGCACATCGCGACCTGTACAAATAGGTGGAACAGGATACATTTGTGTCCAAGCGCGATAGTTGGGCATCATGTCAACGGATGTGTCCGTATCAATCACAGGATGTGGTACATCCACCAGGCGGCGCAAGACTTGTAAAAGACATTCGGTGTCTGAGTCCGCAGTTCTGTAGAGAAACTCAGCAAGGTGCTTGATTTGCTTATCAATAGAAATAACATGATCTGGTTCGTCCAGCATAGAAGAATTGGACGTGCAAGAGCCTGTCCGGGCTGTGGTCTTGGCAAGCTTTTCAGCGTGAGTTTCCTCCCAAATAATCACATCGTCTGGAACTTGCCGTGCAGCGGGCATGCGCGCGAGCATATACCTCCGTCGGCGAGACCGTGATTTGTACATGCGGCGCTCAAGGCGCCTGACTCGTAGAACAAGTTGATCAAAACGTTGAATAGCCGCACAAACGTCAAGGACGGTACACGTGCCGCTGCAGGTCATGTTTATGTCACGCGCGATCAAATCAGGCCGATGTCTTGAATGAATACTGAGTCCATGGAAGAATTCTGCACGCTCATCCGGAGTCCATGAGGCCCACCAAGACCAAGATTCATCTGTTGGACAAGGCAATGGGAAGCGTTGCGCTGTCTGCCATGCATGTCTCGCAAAGAACAAGGCATAGGCTTGTGTTTGAAGACCAAAGACATCGTGCATGACATTAATGGTAATTGAAGCTTTGAGAAACACTTCCAGTCCTTAGCTCGATGAACTACACACACGCAGACTCACACGCACCAGCAACAGTTTGAGCTTTCAAGTGACCCAACAAAGAACGAACGACGCACTCTGGCCTCGGTGAGTTCTCCACATCATTGGTAAATGTGTCTCCTGCAACATGTTGGACAAGCACCAGAGCCTCGACGTTGACTGTGATAGTCGCTAGCATGTCAGACAAAGATGCATCAGCAGATCATGTCCAAGCAAATCGAATGCTGGCTCGCAAAAGACTTCGGGCCATGGCAACGCAACGCGATCACGCAGGACCGTCGTCAGTCCGAGACGCCTCAACCCAACGCAGTCACCACACGCCACCGGCACTGTCAGGTCCGGGTTCAGGTCCAGGTTCGCAAGCGCTACCTCGTGATAAGGCACTCGGTGACTACATCGAGTTCGATCTTACACGGCTACACAATTCCAAGGGTGGATTTCTGGTTGAAGAGCACGATGGCAAGGATGCAATCTTAGCATTAGAGGAGCAGCGCAAAGAGCGAGAACGAGAAAAACAGCGCCTCCGCGATCAAATGGAGCCGGGTGTGAGTCTTGACCCAACCACTCGACCAGTGTGTGAGATGTGTGGCTCATCTGATATCATGTATGAGCCTTTTTTGCGTGTATTCAATGTGTGCGTGTGTCGGTCATGTGAGCGCGAACATGCTGAGCGGTACAGCCTGCTGACGAAGACGGAGGTGAAGGAAGATTATTTACTGACAGACGCCGAGTTGGCTGATGCTGAGCTGCTTCCCCATCTGTTAAAAAAGAATCCGCACAAATCTACCTACAGTAACATGATGCTGTTTCTTCGTGGTCAGGTGGAAGCGTATGCATTTTCCGATGCCAAATGGAAGTCCGCTGAAGGCCTCGATGCTGAGTATCAGCGGCGAAATGACGAAAAGGCGCGAAAACGCACACGAAAGTTTCAGCAGAGTCTAGACCGTCTTCGGAAGAGAACTATTCGTGATAATATATGGCAGCAACGTCGCGACGCAGAGCATGTGCATGACTGGCAGCCGCTTCGTAGCTCGATGCCCACGAACCAGCAGCAGTGCCGGAGTTGTGGTCAGCGCGTAACGGTGGAGGAATTGTAGTATATTAGTCAGCATGTTTTTGGCCGGGGCCTTCAGGCGGTCAGGCGAATTCGATAGGGGGGTGTGTGTTGGAAAAGTCTTTGCGTGGGCGACGCCTAAGAGCCTGCGAACGTCGGTTCGAAAGCGCGCGACTGCGACGTACGATGAAGCAAGAAGACACCGATGCATCGAATAGAGCAAGTTCGTGCGAAAGAAGCTCGATAAAAGCGTCGGAGCAGTCAGAGAAGCAGTCAGCGTCGCCACAAAAGCGCACGAACGGCCCGAGACTAGTGACGCATTTTCCCAAGGCAGAAGATGCGGCCTTGGCCACATTCGAGGAGATCGACGACTGTGTATACCAGACGTCGCGCATGGGACGCACACGTGGGCAGGATGACCCTTCCTGCGAATGTACAATGGCACTTGGACCTGCGTTGGCGTGTACTGACGAATCGGGATGCATTAATCGACTCACACAAGTTGAATGCTTGCGAGATGTGTGCCGATGTGGCGTGCATTGTGCGAACCAGCGGTTCCAACAACATGCATATGCCAAAGTAGACATCGTAAAGACGCCCGACAAAGGGTATGGACTGCGAGCACAAACGGACCTGGGACGTGACGAGTTTGTGTACGAGTACATCGGCGAGGTAATTAATCACGATACGTTTATGCGACGCATGGCGCAATACAAAACCGAACACATTGAACATTTTTACTTTATGATGCTGCAACGCGACGAGTACATTGATGCAACAAAGCGTGGTGGGCGCTCGCGCTTCATCAACCACAGTTGCAGTCCAAATTGCTACGTGAGCAAGTGGCATGTGGGACGGCATGTGCGGATGGGTATCTTTGCTAAGCGGAAAATCCTCGCGGGCGAGGAGCTTACGTTCAATTATAATGTCGATCGTTATGGCAACGATCCGCAGCCCTGTTATTGTGGCGAGCCGAACTGTGTGGGTACGCTCGGCGGCCGAACGCAGACCGATGTGGTGACGATGGATGACCGCTTTATCACGGCGCTCGGCATCGCTGATCAAGTTGCTCAGCTGCGTGCATCACTACCCAGGGGGAAACGGAGTAAAATTCTCGACGAAGACTTTTCTCCCACGCTGCACGCCATCGCTGAGGATGAATGTGCACGAGTCATGACGGTCATGCGCGATGCAACCGCAAATCGCAAGATGGTCCAAATGCTCTTGACACGTGTGCGACTGACAGATGATATCTCTGTGCACAAGATGCTGGTGAAAATGCACGGATTCGTTGTGATGGCCGGTGTGTTGGACGAGTGGGCCGATGACTGGGAGCTCGTCCATCTTGCACTCCAGTGCTTGGAGAAATGGCCTCTCCTAGCTCGCGACAAGGTTGTTGACTCTGGCGTGGGTCTACAGGTGCAACAGATCTTAGAAGCTTGCGAGCGAGAGTCGGAATCGGAAAAGAAGTTCGAGGGACATCTGTCGAAAGTAGCCATGCTCGCACAATATCTCGTTCACAAGTGGGAGCAGCTCCCAACCACGTTTCGCATCGCACGGAAAGACGGCACGGAAGAGGATGAAGATGGCGGGGCGTGGGCGGCTCGTCGACGTGCCCAAGCGTCAAGTTCTACACAGGCATCGCATGACGATACCACAAGCTCGGCAGTGTCTGAAGAACTCAGACGCTCTTTGCTTGCTTACCGTGATGCCGACAAGAATGTACCCACCGCTCCTGACGTCCCACGTAGCTCGCGTATGAAGGAAGAACCGAGGAAGAAAGATGAAGCTCAGATGCATAAAAATTCTCTTCCATCCATTGAGGACATCATCCGCCGTGCGAATGAGGACAGCGAGGCCCAACAGAAGCGGCTGTTGCAACAGCAAGAACTGGAGCTGGAAGAGCAGAAAAGAGAGAAGGAAAGGAAAGAAAGGGAAAAGAAGAAAAGAAGGGCAAAGCAACATGATGAGATGCGTGGTGGACAAGATATGGCAAGTACATCGGCGTCCAAGCGTACAAGCCCGTCTTCCTCAGAGTCACACATTGTCCATAAAGACAAGCGGGCACGTCCAGCGTCAGCCCATGAAGACACTGATATAGAGACGCTCGAGCGGCACCTACGCAAGCTTGTTGGTGCGCTAGTCATCAAGCAAATGTCCAAGGTCCGGGACCAGCTGGATCGCGAGCGATTTAAACGGCATGCCAAAGAGGTGAGTACCAAATCAATAAGTCCATTAACCCTACTTCTCCAGTTAACACAAGTGCTGTGTGACAAAGAGAAGCGCAACCCCAAGACATGGCCACCGCGTTTGCCTGAGGGCCAACCGGGTTTGAGAGAACTCAGTGAAGATAAACGTAAAAAAATGAAGATATTTGCGCATGAATATATTAAAAAGCTTCTTCGTCACAAAAGCAAAGCACATATGAGTGCCGATACCAGTGCCGATCTATCTACGCAGCCTGATACAAGCGTTGATGCGTCAATAGATCTTGGCTCACCCTCCTCATCAACCACCAAAAAACCGTCATCCCCTTCACTCTCGCCACCATCAGATACCTAGGTGTTTTTTATAATGCTTTTGCTAATGTAGAAGAAGGGTCCCACGCGCTTGTAGGACAAATGGACGCATAGCCCGATTAAATGCAACTTCTGCCGCTCTTTCTGCCTTGATGTTGGCACGAGCGGCTAAGGCTGGGGATGGCGCAGAAACAGGTGGCGGCGCTCGACTTGCGAAAATTCGCTGCAGTGTTTGCTCCACGGTCGAAGCATACGCCTGGCGCACATGAGCCAGCATGTCCTCTGTCAATACTCCCGATACTTGAGCGAACGCACATCGTTGTGACAGAGTCGCGACTAGCGTGTCTTGACCACCCAATGCCGCGGCGTCAATACGACAAAGCACGACTCGTCGTAGTGCGAGGACAAGGGGCGTTAGCATAGCCGGCTGTATCACCCGTAAGAATAGCAACGTGCACAAGTCGGCAATGACATCGTCCCACACTTGTTGCACAACTAGTACACTCGCGCCGGACTGTAGGCATGGCAGTATCTCGGATACATAGCCAATGCCCTGCGCGATACCACTAGCAATGCTCTCGGTAAATGAGTCAGCAGTGCCAACAGTGTAAACGGCGGCACGAAGAACCATTTGCAAGGGGTTCATAAGAGTCATGACCGTGTTGGACTGCACGTTTTGAGGCAAGATAGAATGCATGCCCATGTCGAGCACGTCAAAAGAAGCAGTCATTCCTTCCAGAAATGGACAAGCACCATGTGTTGATGAGTACAGCGCCGATCGCGCCATGATTAGCAGCACGTGCACGAGCTGAGCAAAGGCCTCGGCAACGCTTGGAATTGTCAGTACATCTCGCTTCAACATTGGCATGACGGCCCCAAAAGCGCCAAGACACAGTGAGCGCAAGTCATCAGCATGAGGGGAGTTTGCTTCTGCCGCGTCAGATGATGCGCACGCTCGCACAAGCTCTTCCAGTAATGACAAGTACAAGACCAAGAGTTCTTCAAACGTAGCGTCAAGACCTGAGACGCGTGGTTGATCTGTCAATGATGTAAGCATGGCACGTAGCAGTTCAAGAACATGTTGCGCTGATCCTGCTAGCAAAGTCGATGCATTTTGTAACTCGGGCAATGCGCGCAACAGAGCCAGTGTCGCACGTCCAGCTGATACTTGCACATCCGCATTTGCAAGATGCTGCTCGACAGACGTCACCATGGCAGGAAGTTGCGAAAGAATGTGGATGTGCACAGCACCACTTGTGCTTGGATCTGCTGCATCAACCAGTGCATGCCACAATGATAAGGCAGATGATAATGAGACCGGGGATGCATGTGCCGCCGAATCAAAGCGAGCTTGCGCTGCGTGCATGATCAATGGGTAATACATGCCGCGTACCTGAGCCGCTAGCGCATGGCCATCACGCGTCGCATCGACGCAGCGTACCAATGCGCGTAGTATAAACGGCTGTGCTGCATCCGGAAGCAATTCAAGCGTTGCCAACGTATCTTTGACTAGCGCAAACACTGGCTCTTTCGCTAACCATATTTGCATCGCACCTGACGATCGAGCAAGAGCCTCCCAGACAAGAGAAACAGCCACGATCACATCGGGGTCGGATCTCCATGCAACAAGAGCCGTACGCAAGCATGGAACGAGTTCATCCAGGAAACGCTCGCCCATGGAACCAGCAAATGGCGCCTCCATGCGGCTAGGTGACTCGCGCAGTAGATACACGGGTATCCAACGAGCCGTAAGCCATAGCGTAGAAATTAGCGCTTGAGGACTGCATGGCGTAGAAGAATTTGGTCCATTGGAAACGAGGTAAGCTAATAAAGACATGAAATCCTGAAGAAGTGCATGGATCTGGTCCTGTGCTTCAGGACAAGATGCCTGAATACCTTCTGGTACTAGTGCCACTTCACTCGCACTATCGTCAGCAATGAGATGCCCTGTCATTAACGCAAGCCAGTGCCATTGCTCCCATATAGCTGGCGATATATGCCCCCGGTCAGAGATCGCAGGCTTAGATGCCACAAGCTGCTGCACCGCTTCGTATACACACGTGCGTGCGAGTGCCGCATACAATGTTAAATGCTCGTCATAGAGATCTGCGTCGCTTGTATTTTCAGCGGCGACAAAGTCATCCCAGTCAGACTCTGCAGTGAGCATAGCAGCGTGAAGTCGGCCAGCTTGATATGGAAGCACCACATGATCTCGTACGTACGGATGCGTGTACGCGGCATCTGGCGGAGGCAATGTGATCAGAAGCGAACGCCAAAGTGAAAGTACCTCGTCAACTGCAGCCTCACTCGCAGATGTTGCCGTTATCGGATCTTCGGCATCGCGCATTCTTGGTACGAGTTCAAAAGCCACCTGAAAACATGTTTTAGTAACACGTACGAGTGAGTCCAGCAAGACATTAGCCCCTACGATACCACCCTGGATCAATACGCGACCGCTTTGCCCATACATCAATTGGGTGTACACATGCGTGAGACGCTGAAGCAGTGCCACACGTTCAGTATCCAATGTATTCAACTGCGCCGCAAGCACATGCAGGACCTGATTCAGTTCATCCAAGAGGGCAACCCGCTGAGCTGGCCATGTTGTTGATGTATGAACATCCCAAGGCAGGTATGATGCCACATGGAGCATAGCTTCATGAACGGCGCGGGTAGTAACGTTAGCGTGGCTGGCACACACGTGGCTTAGGTCTTGAGAGCGAGCAGAAAGAGCAGGGGCAACCATGGTCGACGTGCGGATCATTGCAACCACAGCGATACGTGCAACATAGCCCAGCAATGTCGGAATCTCAGGATGCAAAAGCAAAGTTGCCACATGTGCTGAGACTTTACGCGTCGTAGAGGATGAGCTGCTGACATCAACAGGTTGGGCCGTGCTTTCTTGAACAATGCGCCACAGTTCAGCAGGAGTCCACGTGGTCACCGAAGGATCAGTTCGCACAGGGTCTAGTGGCACACACCTCCATGATAGCCACGTGTTCGCGCATTCGGCAGCAGCCTGCCATAAGCCCGAGGTACGGCAATATTGCACGTCATCTTGAATTGGGTAGGCAGACTCACAACGTTTCGTAAGTGCATGCAGTGCATTTAAAAGAGGGGGCAGAATGACTGGGACCATTTGAACTTCCATAACTGTTGCACACCACATATAGTCGTCCGCACAAAAACCAGCGCCAGCGCTTGAGTCTGTTCCAGTGTCGACGTCGTGCTGGCGAAGACCATAGTGGAGGAATTCTTCTGCCAACGCACGCGCCAGGCCAAGACCGACAGCAAGGTCCGCGTCATCCTCTGACGCCAACAAATCCGTCATGCGCGCAGAGAGCGCAAAAAAAGAGGATGCATCTTCATGAGATGAACAGCTTATGCGCATGGAAAGCAACACAATTGCACGGAAACAGCGAGCTTGTACGTACTTGGGCCAAGCTCTCCCGGAGCGCACGGTCTGCTGGGCTTGAACAAGTGCCCATTGAAGGAGCCAGTCACGCACATCAATGAGATAGCGCGCTTGAATGCGTCCATCTTCAGGGAGAAGGCGTGATGCACTGTTAATTAATGCGCCAAAGACGTGGAAATGGGCCATATCATTGTGCGCTGAGGACGATGCAGCAAGAACGAAGCACGCATCATCTACGACGTAGATAGACTGCGACAGCGACAGAAGCAGAGTTGTGGCGCTCGCACGTTCTGAATGATGTACGGACCCAAGATGGACACATGCAAGTTCGATATCTGACAGCACTCGCTCCAGACGTTCATCGGGGTGGACGAGTGCCACCACTGATGATGTCGACATGCTGCTTAGAAAGAGACGACGATGTGCCAAAAAGATTGAGCCAATAGACTGGCGGCCCTTCACGCCCAGGAAAAGGATAGGAAGGGGTGACTCGCGACGCCCACGGAAAATAGCTGCAGTAGGTTTGTCAGCATGACACATAAACGTGGGCAACCAGCTCGAAAGCACGGACCGATGGTCTCATGTACGGACCCACGGAAAAATATAAGTAGCGGGAACGACGGACGTGCGTTAGTGTTCTCTGGACAACGATCTACTATGTTTGGATTTGCCTCGCGTCGTGCTGTTTCTATGGCTACTCGGATGGGTGTGCGCAGCAAGCACACCCTCCCTGAGCTTCCATACTCTTACGGAGCTCTCGAGCCAGCCATCTCTGGTCAAATCATGGAGGTGCACCACGCTAAGCATCACCAGACATACGTGAACGCACTTAACACGTTCGAGACTCAATTGTCCGAGACTCTTGCCAAGGGCGATATCAAGGGAGCCATTGCTCTTCAGCGTATGGTGACGTTTAACGGTGGTGGTCATATCAACCACTCGCTCTTCTGGAAGAACCTTGCGCCATCGTCGCAGGGTGGTGGTCAGCTCGATAGTGGTGAGCTGCGTTCGGCTATTGAGCGCGACTTTGGTGGTGTGGATGAGATGAAGCAGAAGTTCAACGCAGCTTTGGCCGGCATTCAGGGCAGTGGCTGGGGTTGGCTCGGCTACAATGCGCAGAACGGCAGGCTCGACATTGTCACTACTGCGAACCAAGACCCTCTTACGACGCACACACCACTAATTGGTATTGACGCATGGGAGCACGCATTCTACCTCCAGTACAAGAACGACAAGGCCACGTACTTCAAAAACATTTGGAACGTGATCAACTTCGAGGAGGCAGAGAAGCGCCTGCTTGCTGCGAAGCAGTAATTCCGCTTGTAGGAATACTTCGTATATACATGGCCTAATCCATGATGATTGTATGAATGTATCAATGATTTTTGTTATCTCATGATGGTATTACAGTTTCGTTCTTCCCTGAATTACGAGCTGACTCCTTTATAGGTAGATCAAGTCTTTTTGCGGCGGGTCGAAATAGGGACTGGTGAATGTCGTTCTAACGAGCTTTGTCTGTATGGTTACATGGATTGTTCTGCAGAAGAACGGGACGTACCTTGAAAGGCGATGACCACGACTAAATCTTAGCAAGTAGCCACTGGAACCATTGCTCTGATGCGAAGGTGTACTTCTTGGTTGCTTTGGGGCAGGAAGACGCCGCGTTGCAACTGGAGTCGAGCTTCTCGGAGATGTGAATGCGTCGTCATCCGACTCACCACCAAGTGATGCGTCTGTATCTGATAAGAAATTTGGATCTTCTTCAGGTAGAAGCATTGGCTGGCGCTCAAGAGGCAAAGGTAAGAGCGAAGATGTTTCTGCTAGACCCCAGTCGGCTTGAAACGCTCGGTTCGCGGAACGAATTTGTTCTTTTTCATCTGCGAATAGCATAGAAGGTGGCGAAGAGCACATAGATGAGCGCGAAGATGATGCCGATGAGCATGAGCATGACATATCTTCCAAGTTAGGAGGTGCCTGCCAAGCTTGTAGTGAAGTTGACGATACATCATCGACCTTGGGGTGTCGTGCTCGTTTCCGCTTTGCTCGAGAATCGGCTTCGACCATATCGTAAAACCATTTCATCCTTGAGTGAGTATATTGACATGGAATACGTCTGCATACCTAATTTCTGGGGTCTCGATGAACGCCGACGCTCGCATAACGAATAGTGATGCGCGCAAGACAGGTCGGTCGAGGTGCCACGATGAATATGGACTCGTCGTCGGCGCCGTGGGCAATTTATGCTCAAACGAAATGTAGCTTCATGTGCATATCTCCCCTACAAAAGAGTAGGAATTATGCCTCTGGTGTCAAACGTTCTGGTTTGGCATCGTGAGTTCCCACAACACTCGCTGCTGCCGTTCCCCTGAAGGTGAAGAATATTGCTATCTAAACAGCATGACGGACTCATGAGCTTATAGCTCACTATAGAAAAAACGCATCTGTTTTCTTTTCAAGTTCTTTAAGATGAAAAATTGCTCTCAGCACGGAGCTTTTCCGTGCGCTGTTGATTCCTCTTCGCAAGAATCCGGACCGTGCGTTCTTTCTCCACGTCAGTCATCTCGTGCCAATTCGGAATGCGAGACATGGTCTATGCGAGCTTTGTCAGTGCATTAAAGGCATGCTTACACCATCTGAGTTTACCTGTATGATGTTCATTGAGTAAGTGGTTGGAATGACCATGTCAACATACGACTATAGGACCCAATTGGTCGAACTGAATGGCGTTGCCTCGATTGATATCCACGTTGGGTATTTCGCCAGCTTTCTTCGCACTGGGAGGCGCTTCAATTTGGGGCAAGTCCGACATGTACTCGTTTTTTTCTGTATAGTAGAGAGGTTTTGTAGCGTGCTTCCGCCAAGATATTACGAGGTGGAAAAACTAGTTCTTTAGGAACCAGCAGCTGGTGTCTGATGGCGATGTTTCCCCAAACAAGAGAGATCCACGCGCACAACTCAGGCAAGCGAATGGAGTAGGTGGAGGAGAAGGCTGTGTGGAGGATTCTACGCAAGTCTACTTATAATGGGCATTCTTCTTCTCTCTTCCACATGTGTCTCTGTACACGCAAGCGTCGTTCATAGACCAAAACAGATCGTTTAACTGAAAAAGTACAGGGAACGCTTGATTTCCGACACATCAAAATCGCCCTTTTTGGGAATGGGAGGAAGCAAGTCGGCCAATTCGTAAAAGCCATGAGCATCAGGCTTGATTGAACGATGGGCCAAGGGAATGTCAATAGGCTTGTCAGCCACAGAGGAATCACCGTCCGTGTCGTCGTCTGCCTCGCCGTCGATGTCATGGTCAAGCATAGATCCAGGTTCATTCGTAAGACCGAGCTCGCCGTCGTCATCTTCACTCAATCCCATCATCATTTTCGTCTTCGCACGCATACGCGCACTGGTGCTTCCTGTTAGTGATGATGCCGGTACCTTGTACCCCTTGTAGCGCTGGAGAAACTCGTCGCGTAGACGGACGAGAATGTCCTGCGAGTGCAAGCGCACGAAAGTGTCGCGAATAATGTCGCTCATGGTATCAATATCGCAGGCGTGCGTCCAATAGCTGTCATGCACACTAGCAAACACGAGGCCGGCAGAATGACACTCAAGCGCCGTGAGGAACATGTGCGTGGCATCGAGAGAGTGAATAAAGTTGGGTGGGAAGGCAGAAGCTTGCTTGGACGTATTCACCTCAAAGTTTTGGTTAGGGTCACGGATGTAGACAGACTGTACGGCTGTGGTGATTTGGTGCTTCTTGATCCGTCTATACGGCTGCACCACGGGCAAGCCGAGCGCACTGGTCCAAATGACAGACGTCATTTGCTCACGACCCTCGCGGGACGTGACAGATGGGCGTTTCGTATGTGCTTCGGGATCAGCCTTAGATCCCTTGCGTGTGACTTTCATTTGCGCATATGGAACGCGCTCTGGCGGAATACTCTTTGCAATCATGCGCGCGGTGATGGTGAGCCAGTCCTGGATCATATTAGCACCTGAAAACAGATCACCGATGCAGTCCATAATGACCTTGGCTAGGTATGATGCTGCGGTCCAAACCTCTTCGGCTGGCGTGTCGCCACGGTCTACCAACTGGCGCATCACCTGGTTTTTAGCGCCGATGAAAGTCACGCCATACACAGTCGTCATGACCGTCTGCTTGACGACTTTGCGCGTGACTTTGCCCCTAAGCAATTGTGCAGTAGGATCACCTTCTTCGGCGCGCCGGTTCAGCTGCTCAATGACAAGCTCAGCAACACCCGTATACACATCAGCAGGTCGATCGCCGCCGCGGAGATTCACCTGTTTCGCGCCCTGCAAGTCGCCGCCCAGTGCAGCGTAGTGCTGTAAACCGTTGCAGGTGCCATCTTGATGGACAGGGAGTTGGGATGGGAAAGCTTCTGGCCCATCCGGATAGTCCCACGCTTTCGTGAGCTCAATACATGTCGCGAGACATTGCCATGGGTCGTCAGCTTGCAGCCACCATCGCTTGCCATGGTATGCATTCGTTGCCGAGTCCCGGATGTCCGCCTCATGATCAATGGTAAACTGTTCACGTTCGGCGAAGCTCGCTTTGTCATAGCCCCACACATTCGCGAGATGGATCCGCAGCCAGCGAAGCCCTTTCTCGCCCAGTGGCTTGGCCTCGGCGAACTTGAGCAAGCCACGACACAGGTCATTGCCGATGTGGTTCAAGTGTGGCGGAATTGGATACGCCCGACCACGGAAGTCCATGTTGTGCGGGAAGTAGAAACGTTCATTGAGGAAGCTGCGCGCGATTTCCAGCTTGTAATTAATATCACAACGCTGCGAGTGGTTCGACGATCGGATGGTATTCCACTGGCGAAGCCGCTGCAGGTAGATGCCTTTCGCTTTGATGTCATCCGGCGGTGGACGTTCAGGCTCTGGATCGGTCATTTCGGCCGGCGGTAGGTCACCAAGGGCCTCGCCCGAGTTCCAGATTTGCAGGACGACATCAAACACCTCCTTGTTCACATTCCAGGCCGTGTTGCCGAGCACATCGAGTCCGGCCAGGACAACTTCCAAGCCATGGTTCTCGGAGGCTGCACGCAAGTACGAGCTCTGCTCGACCGAGTCCTTATACCGCATAGCGCTCGTCTTCATGGAGTAGTAGCCACCGGAATCATGCGAAAGCCATGGACGGGGCGGCACAAGCATCGGTAGGTGCCGTGGATGCAGTGTTTCACGCACAGACTCCTTATCGAGACGCTGCGACACGACTTCATTCAGACGGATGACTCCAAGCTTTTTACCCTGAATGTATTCATATGCTGAATAAAATGCCGGTTGGTCTTCCTCCCAAAGCTCGCCGTCGCGGTCATACGCCTTCCGGTGCACGGTGGCAACATCGAGCAGATGCTGTACAAGGAAACTGCCCACACGCGCGCGAATGATTTGTGTCCACTTCGGCACATTGGTCTCGATATTTTCTTCGCGGCATCGCTCCTGCCATGCCTTCAAATCACGTCGGGCGGCAAGGTCAATCAAGCTGCGTTTGCCGAGCATCTGCTGGGCTGCTCGCGCTTGGACGAAGATTTCAGGGTGCTTGTTTAGCATGACGGCACTGTACTCTGTCTCGATGGCTTTACCGACGGTAATCAGCGCACGGGTCGTCTTGATACCATCAGCCACACCACTGATGCCCTGCATGCGCATAATCTCAAGAATGACGATCATGGCCATCTTCGACGCTGGTAACAAGCACAAAAATGGATACAGCTGCGCATCCATAGAAGAGGCCACAGCATGCCTCGTCTGACGTCCCAGCCGCTCGATGTCTTTGCGCAGCGCCACTTCTAGCTTTTGGTACCAGTCCCACATCCACGCTTGCAACGTCTTCGACTGGAACCTGCTCGAGTCCAACCCCAGTTCCTGCAGCTTTTCAGTGTCATGTTCCAGCCGCTTGCGCGCCGCTTCTAGAGCAGAGTGCTCGAGCCATCGCTGGCGCTCATATAAGTCAGAGGAGCGTCTTCGAGCTTGTTCCATAGTCGCAAGACTTTCCTGCAGCGTTTGGAGATTAAAAGGCTTATGCAACATGTCCGTGGCCTGGTCCTTCTTCAGCACGGGCCGCACAGACGCGACTTGTGTGTGCTGCCGCTGCTGCTGCTGCTCGCGTTGATCCGCAGAGGATGAAGAGGACGACGATGCGTCATGCTCAGTCGAGCGCGCTTCATTCGCAAGAAGGATTTCTTCAATCGTATCAAGTTCTTTCTGCGCTTGTTTATCGCCAAGCACTGACGCAGCGGAACGGAACTGCGCCACAAGCGCGTGCGTATTGATCTGTGCACCATGCAGAAGAGAAGACGAAGAGCTTTCAGCGGCAGGCATGCCGCCCTGTCGCACAGATGAGGAGAAGACAGAATCTAGTGATACGCCGAGTGTCCGAGTATCCTGCAGAAGTTGAACGAAGGTAGGCTTGCCCCGTGGGTACAGTGAGAGAGACTGCAAGTGAGCGATGCCGAGAGCCATCGTTGCGATCGTAGATGCATCCGGCTGAGGATCCAGACGCAAAGCTTCTGGGCGCATCATACTTTCCCACATGTTCCACGCATGCGTAACCCAAACCTTGGTGTCATGGACGTCCGGCTCAGCTGCCTTGACAAAGTAGGCATGAAGCATTGCATTGTAGGACCAGAGCTTTAACGGTATAATAGGCGATAAGCGATCAGAAGAATCAGTTCCTTGCTCCGGCTGCACCTCATACACCTCTTTTAGGCGACTGTGCGCCTCGGCACGCATTTCTTGCATAAGTTTATGAGCACGAGCGATCAGCCCAGTGGATAGACACGCCTGGAACAAGGCCAGCGTCTCAACACTACGCGTAGTCGGAAAGTACAGCTCGTCGATATTCGCATGCTCCACGCTTGCAGCCGAGGTGCCGATCAGGTTGTCCTGGTCAGCATTTGCCACATTCACACCACGTCGACGGAGCGATGCGTGTTTGTCACGCACATCCATCGGTAGTGGTGTTGGAAGATTAGTGAATGGCTGCGTATTGAGCTTCGTGAACGTTTCTTGATGTACTTCTTCATGACGTGCGACACTAGCAGAGAATGGTGCTCGATGAGCGCTTGACGTATGACTCGTCGCTTTCAAAGCCACAGCTCTGACTCGTGCGCCACAAGATCTAGTCGATCTAGGCAGTCTCAGTGCCAGCGGTATCATCTGGGCCTAGACTGACGTGTACGTACACTCACCACTCACACAGATACGTGCTGTATGAGGAGCGTCGCTGCACCACCAGTCAAAGTGAGAAGGTGCCTCTCTTTGTCGCCCAACGGCGGTCCTGCTAGATTGAAATGAGCCGTAAGAAGGTGGAAAAATTCTTATCGACCTCTCGATATGTTATGTCATGCTTAGTAATCCGGATGGAGTTCATGTGTGTTCGTAGTACCAGGCGCTGAACCAACGCATGGACTTGGGCGTCGAGCATCTCTTGTGGAAGGACAACTCTGCAGGAATAGCCCGGCTCGCAAGGACTCACGCACGCACATCGTCGTCGGTCTCGCAAGCTAAGAGGCTAGTTTTGGATGCATCTATGAATGAATGTGCCGGTGCATGGCAACTTCCGGCGCTATTATGGCATGCGTCGCGCACGTGTAGCAGGCACGACCGATCCCGCACCTGGGCGCGCAGATGATGTGGATGAACGAATCATCGCTTTGGTCGAGTGGTGTGGCACACATGCATCCCTTTTACGGCCTGTGGAGCGAGTACTCGATGTTGGATGCAATGCGGCCAAGCCACTCCTGGAGCTGTGCCAGCTCATGAAGCCGCCACCCTCGTACGCTGAGGGAGTTGACATTGATTCGCAACTCGTGAGGCAGGCTCGTTCTGCATTGCGCCGTGCTTGGTCCCAACGGGAACCGGCTTCAACAGCAGCCTCGGTCGAGGCGATGCACTACTTTCCCCGATGCTTTGGCTCGCTTATGGGCCAGCTTCCCTTGCCACCATCAGCATCGCTCGAACCTGGCCCTGCATTTCCCACAAACATATCTTTCATTGAGGCGGACTGGGTTCGCACTCACAGCGCCATTGCAGACAGTGCGAATGTCACCGAGAATTCCATGTACGACTTGATTTTGTGCTTCTCACTGAACAAGTGGGTTCATCTGAACCAGGGAGACGAAGGCCTCGTTCGCCTCCTTGCTCGCCTTGCAAGCAACTTGCGCACGCGTGGCATCGTGGCACTGGAGGTGCAGCCGTGGCGTTCGTACAGTCAAGCACGCACACTGTCACGAGACCTTCGCCGGAATCATGCACGCCTGCGCCTCCGACCGGATGATATCGGATGGATCTTCTCTCTTTTTGGGCTCGAGTGCCTCGGCCCTATTGCCCAAGGAACAGGCTATGGTACGTCAGATGAAACCGAGCCATCATGATAATAATAATAATCCCAGTTCCGGTATTGCTTACACGTCAGGATTCACGCGATCGGTGATTGTGTGGCAAAAGCCCCAACATTCACCATTTAATTTCTGGGAAACCCATTCAATGCGTGGAGAAGCCGAGATTGGAGCGCCTGCGCGAGATGAACTTTTCACATGGCCTTGGGTGGAGCGCAACCCCAAAGACATGTCGATTTCAACTGAAAGTTTATAGATGCCGAGCCGTGCGCAACTACAAATAGCCCTCCCCCTCCTCAGTCGCGTCTTACCAGGCACTTTCTCTCAGGGCACGCATGCCTTGGGTTGACGATCGTCTCTTTTGGTATCGACAAGGATGAATCACCACCATCTCGTTATAGACGAATCTCGTAACTACGCTGACGAGCTATGGAGCAAAGATCAGCAACGAGCGTTGGAGGCCATCGCCAATGCAATCATTTCTCCACTGACCCCGAAGGAGAAGGAGTCCTTCCTCAACACACTACCATCTGATCTGAGTGCCGAAGACAAAGCCCGCGCGAATGAGTATGCGGATCTTTCGTTCTCCGACCTACCGAATGGAGTGAATCTTATCGCCATGCACGTCCACGAAACAGTTTCGTTCACGCTCCGGAGTTTGATTACTTTGTTGCTCAAGTCGTTGGCTACACGAGCTGGGTGTCTGGCTCTCATCGGACGTGTGGGACCTGTCTGGGACGTGGACCAAGACGCCATTGTCACTACCCTTCTAGCATGGAGGACGTCGCCGATCCAAGTGCTGCGACTTGGGCAGTTCGGATTAATAGGTCTGACGATGATGGTGTTTTACCGGCACTTTGAGAAGGCGACCGAAGCTATTGGTTATCCGACTGGGCCCACCGACGACTGGAAAACGCCCCCTGGCTTTGAGGAACAAACGGCGATTCCACATTTCAACTTCCAGTTCCTCAACGACAACTTGCCCTTGTCACCGACGTCTGAGCCCATAGACTTGGAAACGGACGTCGTCGTTGTCGGCTCAGGTTGTGGTGGTGGTGTCGTTGCAGCTTACTTAGCAGAGCGTGGCCTTAAAGTGATCGTCGTCGACAAGGGCCTGTATGTTCGACCCGAAGAGATGCCTTTGACACAGTCGTTCGGCTTCGACCAAATGTTCGAGCGCTTGGGTTTCGTGCCCTCATCGACAATGAGTATTGGCGTACTGGCTGGTAGTGGGTTCGGTGGTGGCTCAACAATCAACTGGGGTGCGACACTGACGCCTCGCTACTTTTTGCGCCAAGCATGGTCGAAAAAGTATGGCATGCCGTATTTTGAGTCGGCTCTATTTACGCAAGACCTCGATGCATGTGCACACCGGATGGGCACGACTGACAATATTACGCACAATAGAGCCAATACGCTCCTAATGCTAGGGGCGCGCCGAGCTGGACAGCCCGTCAGTGCTGTGCCGCAGAACAACGGTAACTTGCCGCATTACTGCGGCAAATGCACATTTGGCTGTCCGTCTGGACACAAACATGGCACTTTGATGACGTATCTTAGAGATGCGGCCGACCATGGCGCACAGTTCTTGACACATTGTGATGTTGAACGTGTGTTGATGGAGGACGGCAAAGCGACCGGTGTAATGGGACATGTGAAAGGTCAGTCTGTCCGCATCCACGGCAAGCAAGGTGTCGTGATATCGGCAGGTAGTGTTAACACGCCTGCCATTCTGCTGCGGACGCCAGAGCTCAAGAAAAACAAGCAGATTGGCGAACATTTGCACCTGCACCCAGTCGCTTTCGTGCACGGCTTTTACGACATCCCCGTATATCCGTGGGAAGGAGGCAGTTTAACGACTGTATCAAATGCTGCAGAGCTCGTGGATCCCCACGGTTGGGGTGCGAAGATTGAAGTGATGGCATCTGCGCCGTCGCTATTCTGTGCGATTCTTCCCTTCCAAAACAGTGCACAGCACAAGAAACTCGCGTCGCGCTACCGCTACAGCTACACGGCTATTGTCCTTGTTCGTGATCGCGATGGCGGCCGCGTAAAGCTAGACAAGTATGGTCGGGCGCTTATGGACTACAATTTGAGCAAGTTTGACCAAAAGAGCATGCTAGAGGGAGTCAAACGAGCGACAGAAATCCACATGAATGCAGGTGCCTCGGCCATTGCAGTCACCCAGTTTGACGTGCCTTTGTATGAGTGCCCAAAGAACAAACTGCCAAGCTCTGTGCCAGAGAAGCTACTGCCAGGTAGCTATCCATTTGGCTCGTTACCACCACAGGGCGATGTTATGCATCCATCGTTCGTCGAGTTCCAAAAGCAGATCGAGCGTGCTGGGTTCTCAACTCTTCGTTGCACACTTGGCTCTGCTCACCAGATGGGTTCCTGTCGCATGGGGGCTGACCCGACAACATCTGCATGTGATCCGCGCGGTCGCTTGCGAGGCGCTTCGCGTCTTTGGGTCGCAGATGGGTCTGTCTTGCCGGAAGCATCAGGCGTGAATCCCATGCTCACCATCCTGGGCACGTCTCGTGGCATTGCTCGCAATATTGCGGAAGAATTGGGTGTGGCTCGTTCGGATGACCTTGCATCCACTACGTCAACTAGCATACCCGCTCCATCGCCACCTCGTGCTCACTTGTGAAAACTCACCCAATTGGGTGGGCTTGGGTGAGTGCGTGTAGGTTCAAGCCTGGTTTTGACTTTACTCCACAGCATGAAGATGAATAGAGTGGCGGTGGAGCGTAAGGAAATGCAACAAGCGTGTGTCAGGCACAGGGGGAAATAGAGAAAGGAAGCGCGTAGTATCAGGTAGTGACGAAAATTCCCTCTTTCCGCGCGCTATGCATACATCGTCCTAGTTTCAGGCGCGATGTTGATCGGCCAGGTACATGCGATCCTGCCTAGTTTAAAGAAGCGAAGATCGCAGAATGTTGGCTGTGACTATATGTTGGCTATGAATATAGCATGTGCCAAGGAGGACGATGCAGCTGTGTACGCGGCACTAGAACTCGTCCTGCCTTCGTGGCGTGAGCGATTGAGCGCGAAAAGGGATGTGTACGCTGGACTTGCGCGGGTACTGGCTGAATGGTATGCGAACCAAGAAGCTTCTGACCTGCGCGCTGTTCGCCGACTTCTCTCTGTATGGCCGAAACCGATCTCCAAGGACGCGGCACCGTATCTAGCGCAAGTCGTTGTGTCCGCCATGTATCAAAACGGTGAACACCAGAACGAATGCTTTTCTTGTGTTGCTGATCTGGTGCAACATTGTGCGAAGGAGTTCATGCATATGTGGCCACTTGTTCTCCCTTGTGATGGACAGTTGGGCGTGCTCACATTCGTACCTGGGCCATATGCGGCTCAAGCATGTTTGATCTTGTCTCTTCTCTTCCAGTATGCATCAGCCTCCTGGTCGATGGCGCGTGATCCCATGTATGTTTCTTACTTTTTTTACAAGAGCTGACTCTCCAGGACGCGGCTGTCAGCTTTCACGTCCCATTCTGAACGATGGGGGACGTATCTGATAGAGACAAGAGCTGCTCTGGCAAAGACGCTGAATTGCCCCACTACGCCAGCACTTCCTGTGTTGCAATCTATCCTTGCATTCGTCAAATATACCCAAAATTCGCCGCTGCATGAAGCCCATGCAAATGTGCTTCGTGCGCCTGTGGAACGCTGGTGCGATGCGAGCGATCCGATGACGGTCGTGTGTTCATATGCGATCCTCTTGTATTGGCCCAAACCTCCAAGTGACGCGGCCACGCAATTGCTTCATTTGATCCATGATACCCCAAGCAACAAAGACAGCAGAGATGCTGACATTGAGTTGGTCTCGAACGCATGGCATGTGGCAACAGCGTATGTTGATCGGGACGTGTGTGCACCTGATGGGCTTGTTCTAGACGCACTTCGGCGCGATCTTGCGTTGAATCAACGATGCGTTAGTGCGGCTGAAATGCTACAAGTCCTTCTCCGTCTGGCAGCAAGAGACTCGAGATTTCGGGAGCTGCATGGTAAGACATGCGAGTATTTTGTCTCGCAACTTCGGAGAGAAGCAGCAATAAAAGCTAGAGAAGCTTTTTGCCAATTGTGGCCTGACTATGCGCACATATGCATGATCTCTACCGGAAAATGCCCAAAAGCCTTGAAAACATGTATTCGTATGTTAGAGCCTCTGCTTCAAGATTCGGTGCCAACGATTCGCGCCGCATCTGTGCGTGCGCTGGGCGTGCTATGGGCAAGTGAGCCAAACAGTGTCTCGATGCTACGACATGATGAGTGTTTGACATGGTTTTGGGACACGGCAGGACTCTTAGATGATGCTGATCTATTGGTGCGTAATCGTGCGGCCTGGGCATGGGCAAATGGGTGTGCAGGTATGCAAGCGTTCGAAGAGCCTGTGTTTGAAGCCTTATATGACGCGCTTGGCCATGACGACGATCGCGTAGCTGTGCATGCCGTCCGTGGCCTTGGCTCTATGTTGCCGCTGGCTCCTGACGCAGCTTATGAATGTGCCACTCACAGAGCATGCGGTGTTTTGATAAGGAGCCGCACGCCTAAACTGCGCTGGAATGCCGCCACATGTGTATCACGTGCGATGGAACGGCGAAAGTACTGTCCAAAACAGGGCAAAGCGATACCCAACAGTGAAGACACTGTACGGAAAGTGCTCGATGTGTGTGTTGAGCACTTAGCACTCGCTTTGCGACACGATTCCACTTTCAAAGTGCGTCGTTTAGCGGCCCAAGCTCTCGATTCGTTGGACAACAATGATGTGGCGAATCTTGGGCCAACGGCTCGTGCCGCATTGGTCGATGCTGTTACTGAAGCGGATGCGCATCTCGAAACACACGTGCGCGAAGCTTCGTCTTTTACCGAGGCCCAGCGTCATGGATATGCATGTATATCATTAGTGCAAGCTCTACATAAGCGACTAGCACGATCATAAATCATTAGTTTTTAAGAAACTGGAGCCGCCAGGAAGGCAGAATTTGTCGGGCGCGGACTTCCGCTTCACTCAAACCGACATTTCCATATGTGAAGGGCGAGAGGAATTGGAACATGGCCACCAGGGAAAGAACGAAGACAAACGCAAAGCCCTGGGCCAAACGGCCCTGACGTCGCCTCATCACCGGGCGACGTCGCTCCGCTGGGAGCTCCGGTCCCGCAGGAGTAATCGGTAGGTCGATAGAGCGGCTCGTGACAAAGTCCAGCATGCCTGCAAAGACAAGCACTGAGCATGCATGCGCAGGAAGATAGTGGTGAATGAAAAGTTGTCGATGCATAAGAAAGAATGGCACATAATGACATGCCCATGCGTACACAAAGAAGCCCGTTGTGTGCAAGTAACGACATCGCTCGGCCGTCGACAAGTAATACAAGCCACGGCGGCGGCAAAGCAAGTCAATGAAAAAGATGGAAACGAAAGCAAGAACAGCAAATGATGCACACCACCAACTGACGACATTGCCGAAAAAGCCGATTTGTTCCTGCGTCTCGTCCTTCGACCAATATGCGACGCCATCGTACACAACGGGCCACGACTGTGGCCGGCTATCGTATGGGTGACTGCTTGTGAGTTGATTGTTGTGTGATAGCATGAGGCCCTGTAATTCAGTGTACTTTTGGAGGAAGCTTCGCGGGATAGGAGCAAGAGGTTCTTGTGGAATGTTCGAGCGGCTCTCGAACAACGGTGACTCAGGGTCCGGTCTAACGTCCATGGCAGTCCAGATAGCCGTCTTTTCTCTTTGGTTCTTGTCGCCATTCACTTCAAGCTGTCCATACCCCCAGTCAGGAAGACGGCCGTCCGCGCGAGTCCACATGACAACACCTGTGTCATTGTGTACGAGGCGCACTGATGTACGGCGACTATCCCAAGCAATGTCATCAGTCGTAGCACCTTCGACCATAACCTTAAACAAGGTGTTGGCGTATTCTTGCTCGTTGTCGCCGGAGACTGTTGTGAACTCCATGTTCGTCATCATTAGGGGAGATGCCACGTCATGCGTCATAAGATATGTGTTCGTTCCAAGATGCAAGAGTCGGATTAACTGGTTGTGATGAATCATCCGGCGCGTCTCATTGAATGAGCCATCTTCGTTGTCGACTGGCTCGATGGGCTCGATCCTCCAAAGATTGTTGTCGTCCTGGTGCTCATAGGCAGTGACTTGCTGGCCTTCAGAGGAGATCCGACCGTCCTCATATTCCAGCGGGTACCTGCTCGGATGAGAATGGAGATATGCATTCGTGCCCACGTGTCGAAGAGTGATAGAGTCGTATGCGTGGATGCTGATGGGTGTCTCCAAGTATTCATTGCCATTGAGTGTCTGTTGGAACTCTAGACTCATGAAATCATCGCCCGAGCCGGTTTGTGTGAGTACGGAGAAATGGATGTAGAAGAAGCTTAGATAGATCAGGAACGGGACCACAATAAGGCATAAAGCTCGTGCACAGAAGTGCTTTACGAACACACGCATAGAAAGACCACGGCGGATGTCCAACAAATTCCAAAGATCAAATAGTACGGCACCACCAATCGTAAAGAATGTCAGCAAGCCGACCATTTTGCACGAGATCGTCAATGCCAAGCTCACGCCCGTTGCTGTCAGCCACGCCCACCAAGCAGGTTGGAATGGGCGGTAGCGCTGTGCGTAGAACTTGACATACGAATACAAGCTGCACAGGACAAACAGGACAAGAGGCGCGTCCAGCAGGATCAGTCGCGATTGTAACACCTGAGCATTGTCAAACAAGATAGCTAGT
>ERZ501061.133-NODE-133-length-28042-cov-4.581663_pt1 | contig 28042 bp, 20 predicted proteins | sample MGYA00510854_ERZ501061 | MGnify/ENA primary metagenome ERZ501061 (study PRJEB25958, sample SAMN03398515) | human skin metagenome | study: EMG produced TPA metagenomics assembly of the Human Skin Microbiome Metagenome (human skin metagenome) data set.
CGAGCTCGCCATTGTCCTTGGTCTTGCGCTGCGCCGGCGCGCCTTCCTTTGTGGGCGGTGCACTCAGAGCCGTGATGGCCTCGTAAATCACGCCCGTGTAGTAGTCGAGACCACGCGCCAGACTCAGATCAAATGACACGCGATCTACGACACCGTAGACGTCGAGGTACTGGAACAGGAGCTCCATGTCCGCGAGGCCTTCGACGGCCTTGTTGTTCTGCATGAGCGCGGCGTCCTCGCGCAGCTTGGCGATGAGCTCGCGGCTACCGCGCTGCAGAACATAGGTGCCGATGCGGTCGGCTACGTCGGCCGGCAGGCCTTTTTCGGCGACCATCTCGTGCTTTACCTCGTCCCAGGGGCTCTTGTCGAGCTTGTCGACGGCGCTCGAGATCGTGCGGATCTTGTCGTCTGGCACGCCACACACGGCAAAGATGGCATCGAGCAGCTTGCGGTGGTTCAGCTTGATCGTAAACGCACCAATGTCCAATGCATCGAGAGTCTCGACCAGCACGCAAAGACATTCGGCATCCGGTACCATGGCGTCGTACGTGCCTGCAATATCGAAATCACACTGGTAGAACTCGCGGAAGCGGCCCTTCGTCATGGCCGGCTGGTCGCGGCGGTACACCTTGGCAATGTGGTAGCGCTTAATGTTGCCGTACTCGGTGGGGTTCATGGCCACAAAGCGGGCGAACGGCACCGTCAGGTCGTAGCGCAGGCTGCACAGCTCGCCGCCCTGGTCCTGCAAGTCATAAATGAGCTTGCTGTCCTCGCCGTACTTGCCAGCGAGAATCTCCTTGAGCTCAAACACGGGCGTGTCGATCGTCACGGCGCCGTGGGTCGAGAACACGCGCTCAATTGTCGAAAACACATGCTTGCGGAGCGACATCGAGAGCGGCTCCCAGTCGCGTGTGCCCTTCGGCGTCTTGAGCGTGATCTTGCCCTTTTGGCCGCCCTTCTTTGACAGGCTCAGTTCGCCCAGTTGCGCACTCAGTGCCTGTAGCGCCGCCACTTCGCTCGAGACGGCATCGATCGGTGCCTCGCTGGCATTGAGCGAGCGAACCTTGTCTAGCTGTGCCTCAATCTGTCGACGACACGCAGCCACAGCCTCACTTGACTTGGACATGCTCCGATGGGGATGGACAACAAACCTTCTGGCACCACGTAACACACAAAGAGGCAGGCGGCCCAGAGGCATGCAAGAAGAGGAAAAGAGCGCGGTACGACCTGCGCTTATGTCATCAACTCCCAGGCCCCGCCCGCCGCTCGTGCCTCGGTTGGCGGTGGTCATGGCACTGGCAGCGGTGGATCCCTTTTACCGGGCGCGAGAGGAGCCGCCCGTGCGTACAGAGCATGTCCCGCACAATCTGGGAAGGTATCTCGATGCGCTAGAGCGCATGGTGCGTGACGAGCAGGCGCACATGGCCAGCGCGCGCGCGCTAGGCGCAGCGGCGGATGCCGAGCGTGTGCAAGCGATTCGTGCGGCGGCAGCGAATGCGGAACGCATGGCCAGTAGTGTACCGACTACGTCTGAGGCTGTACCACGCATCCAGCGTGTGCGCGAGGCAGCAGATAGTCTGCTGAGCGTTGTCGTGCGTCGGCCCGTCCACCCGGTTCCGTCGGAAGAATATTGGAACGAGTACCTGTACGATGGACTCGCTGTGCGTGCCGCAGCCTCGACGGAGCCTGAGCCTGTGAAGGAAGAGGCGACGCAGCCGGTCGTGGAAGCGCCCGTAGCAGAAGCACCTACGATGGAGGCGCCTGCCCTACGACAGCGGCGCCCGGCGCCTGAGGCCACGGAGGAAAAGCCAGGGCCTCCGCGATTGCAGTCAGATCGCTCCTTGCAGGATGCGCTGGCCTCTGAGCTCCTGCGCATGGCGAGTGTCCTCAAGGCGAATACGGCGGCGTTTTCCGAGTCCCTGGAACGTGACCGAGTGCTGGTCGAGGAGGCGAGTGGCCGACTGGACCAGAACCTTGGGCTCATGACGCGTACGCGGGGGCAGCTGGGCGTGTTTTCGAAAAAGGCGCGGAGTATGGGGTGGTTCACGATCGGCAGCATTGTGTGCGTCGTCGTGTGCTGGATGCTGATGTTTGTAGTGATACGGTTGACGTAACTATCCACGAGCTAGTCATTCGCGAGCGGCGGCGATGCACTCGACCTCGACGAGCACGTCGCGGGGCAGGCGCGCGACTTCGACGGCAGAGCGCGCAGGCTTGTACGGCGCGAATGCCTTTTCGTAGATGGCCTGGGGTGAGTCGAGGAGACGTACGTTGACCTTGGCAAAGTCGTTCATATCCTTCAAAAAGACGGTGGTCTTGAGCACCTGGCTCTTGTCGGAGCCAGCTGCCGCGACGACGGCCAAGAGGTTATCAAGCGCACGCTGCGCCTGCGCCTCGACGCCGCCGTCGACGCACTGCATCGTCTGGGGGTCAAACGGGATGCAGCCCGACACAAAGGCCAGGCCGTTGTGCACGACGGCCTGCGAGTACGGTCCAATCGCACTGGGCGCGTTCGGCGTCGAAATCGTCTTGTAGCTCCTGTGTGTGTTAATCATCGTCGGCACCATCATCGAAGGGCGCTGGGTGCACCGCCAAGCGGCGCGCGCCGTCGCAGATACCCACATACTCGAACCGTGTTCTCGCTCGGCGCCCGTGGCGCGGCCGGCGTGGGGTGTGCTCGGGCATAAATCCCCGATAGTCAGGACGAGGCGCCCGCTGACGTACGGCCGAGCCGCGGACAAGCGCGAATCAAACAAGCGGCAACGTGTACATCCACAACGGGTGCGGCGCTGCTCCCTGACGACATTCTTGGCGCTCCGCCGGCGGTGTGTGGACGACGACAAGTTCGTGACACACACACGCTGACCATGTCTACGACGCATGAAGACGAGGCGGCCTCGTCTTCGAAGATAACGCCGCCGCCCCTGTCGCTCGAGGGCGCCGTGCCGGCGTTCTCGATGCCGGCCTTCGACGGGACGTCCCCTGCCTCGGCGGGCAGGGAGGCAGAGCCGCTGCCCAAGGCGTCGCCCTCGCTGTCCAGCAGCTTGGGCAGCGCTAGTGGTGTCATGCCACCGTTCTTCACGAGTCGGCATCGCAACAGCACCGACGTCGCACCCGAGACGTCCGAGGCGCCCACGGGCCTGCGCCAGGCCATGCGCCAGGCATGGCACATGCTCCCTGGCTTCCGCAAAAGCAGCGGCCACTATGGCGAGATGGACGAGAGTTTTGATGACGGCACGTCTCGTGGCGCGCGCCGATGGCGCGACACCGACGCACCTGTAGCGCACGGCGCGGCAGAAACGTCGCTGCAGCGCATCGACAGCAGTGCTTCCCATCGCTCCCTTGCATCGAGTAACGAGAGTGCACCGAGCCCTCCGTCGCGTACTAGCTCGCTGCAGCGCTCGCTGCATGCGCACCCCATGTCCGAGATACCCGAGCACCAAGAGTTGGCCTCTGCGCCGACAGGCACGCCGGCGGCGCCCGGCAGCGAGGCGCTATCGTTCTCGACGCCGCCCGTGCCTCCGCCTCCTCCTCCGGAACCGCCGATGAGCGAGAAACGTGCCATGTTTCTGCGTGCGCGCACCAAGAGCATCGACCACATGCACAAGTTCCTCAACCTGAAAAACTTTGCCAAGGACAAGGCGCGGAAGTACAAGCGAGATCCGCCGCCGCCGCCACCGCCTGTTACGTCGACGCCGATGGCCGCGTCGGTCTCTGAATCGCCCACGACCCCAGGATCCACGCCGCCATCTGCGCACCTCCCTGACCCCCCTGTACAGCCCGTGACGATCGAGACGGCGCCCCTGGCTCCCGCACCCCGCATGACCGGCAAGACGCCGCCTATGCTCTCTCCCACCATCACACCCGTGCAGCCGCTTGCGCCGTCGCCATCGAGTGCCTCGTCGCGCACGTCCAAGCCGCCGTCGCCGTCGTCTCCGCCGTCCGCGTCGCCTGTGGCGATCTCTTGCAACGAGCACCGCCCCGAGCCGACGCCCGCCGCGGAGGCTGCAGTGAACGATAGCCCAGCCAAGCCATCGTCCTCGTACTCGGTCACGTCGTTTGAGACACACACGTCGCTCGCGACCGCGCTCGACTCGATGGACCGCAACTTCCACTCGCCCGACAAGCAGCTGCGCCGGCGCTCGAACAGCGTTCCAGGCACCTCGATGGCTACACCGGCACAGCGCATCGTATCGCGAGATGCATCTGACTCGTCGGACGACCGCATGCGCGTTGGAGCGCTCGCTCTGGTATCTGATGACGAAGAGGGCGACTATGAGCAGCTATCGCCGCCTACGCACGACATTTCGATGACCTCGTCCGTGCACGACGTGTTTGTCGAGCATGGCTGGTCAACGCATGCGCCGCAGTCCGAGCATGACGGCGCTCAAGAACTTCTCGATAATCTCGGGCTCGATACCCTCGAAGCACCACGGAGCCATGGGGCTGCGCCTCACTCGCTGCACCTGAAGCCGTCCGTGGGGCGCATCAAGATCTTCGAGCCTGGCACGGAGCTACCTGCCCTGCCAGGCGAGGCGTTTGGCGTCGCACATGGTGATGTGCCTCATGAGGCGGCGGAGCAGTCCGAATCGGCGCCTGTGCCTGCCACCGTGATACCCTCGCCACCAGCAGCGCCCCTCTCTGCGCCGGTCTTGTCCGACGGCAGCGACGCGCAGCTGGAGCATGACGCGCGGTCTCGTCCCTTGACTCGCATACTCGAGCCCCTCAACATCAAGGCGTTGAGTGAGCAAGAAACGGAAGCGACGTCCCCGCCGTGGCTGCTTCGGTACAAGCCACGAAGCACGGAGACGGAGCCGGCGCCCGCACCTGTGCCGGCCAGCAGCTCGCGTGGCTCGCTGGACGAGGCGGCGGGGCGTCGGTCCGAGGACGACACATCGATGCGTGTGCCGCGGCCGTTGCGTGGCTCCAAGTCATCGAGTCTGCTCACGGCCGTAGCATCGCAGGCGCATCGGATCAAGAAAAATGCTCGCGAGGCATGGCCGCCGCCAGCGCACGACGATGCCTCGTTTGGCGCGGACGATGAAGAGCGCAGCTCACTGCCGCCGGCACCGCCACCACCACCACCCCCTATGACCTCGCCATCGAGCCAGCCCGAGACGCCCATGTCGATGTACCGCACGAAACGCAACAAGAGCCAGCCGACGCTGCGCATCGCCGACGACCGCGAGTTTCTCGAGGCACTGGAGCAGGTGCGTATGCAGCACAAGGAGCGCATGGCGCATCGTGAGCGCGTGCGGTCGTCGCGCAAGGCGAGCATGCCGAATCTCCGCATGCCGCCATCGCCGCACCGGCCGCCGTTGCCGATGAGCCGCGCGTGCTCGAGTGGTGCGGATGATCGCTCGGGGCGCAGTCGCGCATGGTCGTTGACGAGTCGGGCGGAGCGTGAGTCGGTGCGTCTGAGCCATTCGCCGGAGCCGCCGGATGTGTCGACGAGCTTTTTGGAGGTGGAGAGCGTAGGATCGTCGTCGCATTCGTCCGTGATCGTGGACGAAGCGCCGCCAGGCGACAAGGGCGAGGACGAGGATAGTCGCGACGTTGTCAGCAATGACGACAGCGACGATCACGACCAGGAGGAGGAGGATGGCGACGAGGGCAGAGCGAGCAGGGCCGGCTCAGCCATGTCGGACCCGATTCCGAATGAGCTCGGCATTGGGCACACGACAGGCAATGAGCCCAGCGCGCCGTTCACGAATGACGATGACTGGAAGAAGGAAGTCAAGGCGTTGTTCCTGATCCGCGAACTTGTACAGACGGAGCGCAGCTATGCCGCGCATCTAGAGAGCCTGCTGATCGTGGTGCTCAAGTGGGCGGGCAGGTCGTCCACCCGCATGCAGAAGAACGTACTTATGCCGTCGCAGCCGCTGAGCACGCCGCAGCGCACGCCGAGCAGCACGCAAGCCGTGCCGCCGCACCTAGTGACGCTGCGCAACATGCTGCCGAAGCTCATCTCGGTGAGCCGCGTGCTCGTGTACAGCATTGAAGACAGTCCGACGAGCGAGGGCGTCGCACGTGCCTTCCTGTCGATCCGCCCGCGTCTCGAGGAAGTGCATGTAAGCTGGCACGCCGTCGTGGGTGCTACGCTGCGTGTGATGCGGTCGACGGAGGCGTCGAAGAGCAAGAGCAAGGGCCGCCTGGGGCGCGTGCCGGTAGCGCCTGCGACGGCCGAGATCATGCGCAAGAACATGCGCCCTGACCTCGTGCATGGCAGCGATGCGTCGCCGGAGTCGGACCGGCGCGACAAGTCGCGGTCCACGGCCGATGCTGCGCCAAAGGAGCTGAGCGCCGTGGACGTGGCCATCATGCCGACGCAGCGTATCCCGCGCTACGTCCTGCTCCTCCGCGACTTGCTGTCGCACACGAGACCTGATTCAGAGGCGTACCAAGTGCTGCACCAGGCGCTCGAGTCCGTGCAAGAGCTGGGCTACCGCTGTGACCAGGCCTCGACCCACACGCAATAGCAGTCCCTCTCGCCTCGCGAGGCGCTCACGTAATGATCATCACGTGATAACATTGTGCCACCGCGTGCGCCCGCGGCGGCGGACGTCTCGCTGCCTTTTGTAACTACGATGGCGGTACGTATCGTCGGGTAGACTGACGCTCGACAGTCCGGATTCGGTGTCAAGGGTGGTCCATCGCGCTGCTTCACGTTCTGGCAAGAGTTCCGCAAGTGCTACCTCACGTCAGAGTCGCCCAGCGACTGTGCACTCCCACGTGACGACTACCTCGAGTGCCTGCACCACACCAAGGAGGTACGTACGCATGCGCGCCTGACCATGCAGCTTGAGCGCACACACCAGATCCACGGCCGCATGATCCAGCTCCAGCATGAAGAGTCGAAGCGTGCGCGCGACGTGGCGAAACACAGCAACGGCCTGAGCCTCGGTCTCATCGACGTCGATCAAGACACACAGGAGGCCCCGCAGGCAGCTTGAGATAGACGAGTCAACGACTTTGTGCGCGGATAGACTAGCACTCCGCCGTGTCCACCAGCCCACTTGGCCGGCCGTGGCTTCGTTGGCGTGCACCTCCACTGCCATGTCCCAGCTGGTGGCCGCCGGGGGCGCTGTGGGCTTGACGGCGCTCGTATCGTGCGCGGCAGATCGCCTGGCCGAGCAGCGTGTCGCGCTGGACGCCGTGCAGGCGGAAGAGCGTCTGCCATCCTGGCCGCCTCCCTCGCCGCTACTGCCCCAGCCGCGGCCACGGCCCATGCTGCACATATACTGGCCTGCCGATGCGCGTGCGCCCGGGACCGTGTACGGTTGGTCCACGCACGAGGTGGTGGTGGTGGCTTGTGTGCATCCAGACACCGAGCCACGAGCGTGGACGCATATGCCGCGCGTGCGCGCACTGGGACGATGTGTACGAATGCAGGACGAGGCCATCGAGGATGCCTGGCTCCTCGTCCGGCTGGACGCGCGCCACATGCCGCACATGAGACTGCGCAGCTCGGCAGACATATGTATGCTGCTGTATACCCCGCCGAATGTGCTGCGAGGCCAGTCGCTCGAGTTGGAGCGCGCTACGAGCGCGCCCTACACGCGTCTCGAGCACCTCTTAGCGATGGACGCCACACGACGAGATGCCATTCGCTCGTCCTCGGCCAGTCTGTCCACGGCCATGACGTACATGAACGTGGCGTCCTATGCGTGTGCATGCACGCCTATACCGAGGCAGCGCACACGCGTTGGCTGTCCTCGCCTCGAGATGCTGCGACGCGCGTCGGCGTACTCGCTGCTGTGTTATGCCCTGTACCGCCGTCTGCGGGGCTGGGGCGCGTGGTGCGAGTACCGTACACTGTGGAACGCTGTGCGGCATGAGCTCAAGTACGACGGACGCTTACAGAGCCAGGAGGCGATGCAAAAGGCCATGCACGCGTGCTGGTCAGCGTGGCTCATGACGCTCGTCGACGTGGCACTGGGGTGCCTCCTCGCCGGCGTCATGGAGGCACACAGCGCCGAGATCCATCGTGCGATCGAGGGGGGACTGGCGTGCGTCGGACATGCCTCTTTCCACGCCCTCTTCCACTGGCTCGCGCACTGGCCGCTGGGCATCAAGCTGAACGATGAGCTGGCCCTTTTCTTGAGTGATGCGCTGGGCAGTGTTTCAGCGCTGTACACGTATGTGGTGCTGGATCCAGCTGCGGCTCACATCTCTTCTGCGCTGCGGGTGTGGGCGTGGACGAGCTGCTTCGGCGCGTCCATGGCCCTCGGTGTGGGTGCTGATGCACTGCGAGTAAGCACGGTGCATGTGCGTCTGATGTACGGCGTGCTTCGGCGCGTGTTGGCATTCTTTGTGGGTGCAGCGAGTGAGCTATTTGACGTGTTTCGCAGCCGGAAACGCAATCCGCTGCACGGCGGGCGTCTCGACCACGCTGAGCACGAGGTGGACCAGCTGTTTGTCGGCACGATTCTGTTCACACTGCTGGCGTTCCTCTTTCCCACCGTGCTCTTGTTTTACTGGGCGTGTGCTGCGCGCTTTTTCGTGGCGCATGCGATGCATACGGCTCTCGTCTGTGTCGTGGGTATGCTGTACGACATGCCGCTGTACACGCTTCTCATGCGGTTCTGGGACGCGGCGAGCGTGTCGGATGGCCTTGTGCTGCAGACGCGAGGCGTGATCCGCCTGCATGCGCGGCCTATATCTGTGCGCGATGCATGTCGGCCCGTGGGCGTGCATGTCATGCGACTGTCGTACTTGGTGCGCGACGCATACCACATGCTACAGGGGAGCCGATTAACACCTACATGACGACGACTGGGGCTCGCCCTCGGCCTGGGCCGAGACATCGATAGCTGGTGTGAGTGTGTATATACGTACTGTGATGTGGTGCAGCGCTGTCGTTCTGCGCATCGTCGCCCCCCGGAAGGGCCTGAGCGATTTTTTTGAACAGCGGCATGACATTGTGGCCGGCCTTGGCGGACGTCTCGAGGAACATGACATTGTTGTACTCCTTCGCGCGCTGCTCGCCTTCTTCGGTCGACACTTCGCGCTTATCATTCAGATCGGTCTTGTTGCCGACGAGCGCAATGATGACCTCGTTGCCGCGTTCGGCACGCACGTCTTCGACCCACTTGGACGTCGACTGGAATGAATCGCGATTCGTCACGTCATACACGACAATCGCAACGGACGAGTCACGGATATACGAAGGTATCAGCGAGCGGAACCGCTCCTGTCCAGCTGTGTCCCATAGCTGCAGACGCACCGTGCGGTCGTCCAGATACATGGTCTTGGACAAAAAGTCGATGCCGATCGTGGCCTGATAGTTCCCGTCAAATGTATCGTACATGAAGCGCGTAATCAGCGACGTCTTCCCCACCGACTGCTCTCCAAGGAACACGAGCTTGAACTTGCGCATCGCGCTGCTATACTCGCTGCCTCCGCTAGTCGTCGCCATATCGAGCGCCCATCGCCCCCCGACTCGACGGCCGCCACGGTCTCCTTTGGCCCACGTGGGCCTCATGCCTCCACGCCCGGGGCCTGGGACGTCGGCGGCTAGCTCCCACCCCTCCACTGTCATGAAGCGCGAGGTCCTTCCGCCTAGGCCCGTATCGCGGGGACCGCTGCGCAAGGGTGCGCGTCGCAGGGGATGGGTGCGTCGACGTTCCAAGCATGAACCATCGTACCTCGATGTCACGATACAGGCGATCTGGGCCTACGTGCGAGCGATATGGCGCATGCTGGTACTGTGGCCTCTGGAGCAAAGTTACCGCGTGGCGTACGCCGTATTTTTATCACCTACGTCGCATAGGATTGTACTGCGCGTCTTCATGCTGTGTGCCTTGCATTTCACGTGCATGGGACTAGCCTTACTGGCGTTTGGTGCATTTTACTATGCGTGGGTGCCCAAGGTGGCCTTGTCCAAGGACGTGTGGCTGCAGTACGGCGAGGGCGCTCCTTGGGCCGATGTGCGCCTGGACGCGACACCATCCGATGCACTCGTATGGCAGAAGGAAGCGCGCCAGCCGATGTTCGACGTCGACCTGCCGTACGACGTGTCTCTCGATCTGCGGATTCCCGTCAACCGCGTGAATGTGGACATGGGCAATTTCATGGTCGACATGTCTCTCCGCACGCACGATGGCACTGTACTGTATGAGTCACACAGACCTGTGCTTTTAGTTCCAGATCCCCTGTTCCTGCGCTGGACGTCACGCGTGTCGCGCATGTTATGGAAGCCGATGCTCAGTGAACCTGTCGCTCCGACTCAATTGGTGCGTGTGCCGCTGCTACGACGCATCGTGCCTCATGCATCACCTATCGACAGTGGCCCTGCCACATTTCGACAGAAAGGATACCTGGTCTCGCAAGCGCACGTCCGCATCGGGCTCACGACGCATCAAAATGTCATCTTGCCCGATCAGCCGCTCCCTTTGGCGCTGCATCCCAGTGTGGTCCAAATTGAGCATGCGACGCTGCGATTTGAGGCGTACCTGTCAGGTGCCGCCTATCTTTTATACGCATATCCGGTTTTTTCGCTGGCCACCTTCCTCGTGGTCTTTTCGTCGATCGAGTTTGGCGTGGCTGTCACGATATGGCTCGTGTCGTGCGCCTACTTTTCGTGGATCGCCTAGGCGTCTCGTCCGTGCGACACGTGCTTAGTAAATATAATAGGGTTGTCGCAGGCGGTGAAGCAGATAGGTTGGTCATGTCCCAGGACGACGCGTCGCTGACGGCGAGACTGAGCGAGGCCTTCCAGCTCGCGTCGAGTCATAATGCGGCGTCCGAGAAAGTCTTGCAGATGCTGAGTGATGTGGCGCGCGCGGCTCATGCCCTGTCAGTGATCAGCGCCAACGACCGCTTGGACGAAATTAGCACGCCGGCTTTGCGTATGCTTTTGATTCCCAGTTTGCAGGCCGATGTGGAGACCCATGGACATATCGACCCTGCTGAAGATCGTATCACGCAGCGCCGAAAGCAAGTGGATGCGTCGATCGGTGCGGCACGTACATTCTTCGCCTTGGTGCGACGACACTCGGCGTTGCCCGAGTCGGTGGCAACGTTACTGCGTCCGTACATGACAAAAGACGCACAGCAGCCCATGGCACCCGCAGATAAGCGCATGTTCAAAATCCAGGCCTTTAAACTGGAAAAAGCGGTACAGGCACGGCTCGTGGCGTTCCGCGATGCCTACCGGCACAGGCGCACACCGCCCGCAGACGTATTTTATGATCCGCTCGTCGAGGCAGGAGGCGATGACGACGAAGATACCGAGATGGTGCCTGTTGTGTCGGCCACGCTCGAGGTCCCTCCTGTCGCACACCTGCGCAGCTATCTCATGCTGCTGATCGTGTTGCATGCGCTGCGCACGGCCAACGCACTAGAGTCGCTCCTACAAGAAAAGGAGCTTTTGCAAGCGCCGCCGGTGCCCGAAGCGCCTGCCGCGCCCATGGACACAACATGGCGCCTTGATCCAAGCTGGACATCGCCTGCGTCGGATGCGCCGTTACTGAGCGAGAGTGGAAGACCGCTGCGCCCCTTTACCATCATACCCAAACGCGAGCAACTCAAGTCAGAGGTGTTTCGTCCGTCCCACCGCCTGCCGACGATGAGCATTGACGAGTACCTGGAAGAGGAGACGCGACGCGGGAGAATTCTGCCGCGCACGAACAAGGACGCACTGACGCCACGGGAGCAGCGACAAGTCGATAGCGAACAAGACGGGACGCGTACTGCCGACGAAGCTGAGGAAGTTGCACGGCAAGAGGCCATCTACTGGGATGCCTATACAGAGAGTCACCGGCGTGGTGAGGGCAACACGATGAACCGCGGTTAAGGATAGCGACTCGCATGTGCTTGGATCGTGTGTGCGCGGATGCTTGGTGCGGACCATTCGTCGTCGCTAAGAGTGAGGAGCGTGATGCGCAGTGGCGACACCTCGACCTGGATCGGCGCATACGGCACCGTTTCGCCATCGACGCTCAGGAACCGCCGCGGCGTGTCGGGATGCGGCGTGATACGTAATGCGTGGACTTTGATGTAGTGCATGCCGCGGTCAAAAATATGATCACCCGACTCGCCATGCAGCGTTGCAGAGATCTTCTGTAGAGCGGAGGTGCGTTGGTCCTGGATGAGCACGTCCATTAGGCCATCGCTTGGGCAGGTGTATGGGAATGCCATGAGGCCGCGCGACACAAACGGCACCTTGCCCGCATAGACGCTCGAGACGGACACATCGAGGCGCGTCCAGGTATCGTCGGTGGGTGGACGAGCGGTCTCGCTCGGGCGCAGCGGCACGTCAGCGGTCGGCAGCGGATCGAGCACACTTCCGCGCAGCAGTTGGTGTGCGTCTTCGACAGGTGGTGGCGATTCTTGAATGCGCTCGGGCGTCTTCTTCGCGGCATGATACATATCAGCTCGGCTGGTCGTGCCTGACGGACCAAAGCATACTTCGACGGTGATGGGGCACGACCTGTTCCGCAGCACGGACAAGACGTAGCCGAGTTCGAAGCGGGCGTCACCCATGAAGCGCCATGACTCGGTTCCGATATCGATATCGGCAATAATGCCGATCGCTTGTGACATGAACGAGTAGTACTGGACATAAGAGCGTCCATCGGGACCGACGCCATGCAGCGTGTAGGGACATGAGTTGGCGGACGTAAAGGCATCTTGCGGTTGCGTGACAGACATGAGCTCGTGTGTGTACGTCACACCCTTGATCGCACTAAGACAGGCATGCGCTGCAGAGAAGCCGACGGCCGTGCCATGCAGACTCACAAACAGGCCATTTCCGCTGCCGGCTGGCACCGGTACGACAGGGAGCGTGAGGGCATGGGCTGCGTCTGTACGGCACGCGAGACCATTCAGGCTCTCGTGCAAAGTGCCGTCGCCACCCACACACGCAAGCGCATCGTACTGCGACACGTCAAGCGACTCGCAATAGCGGTACGCATCACCGCGTTTTTTGGTCTCGACGACGTGTACCGTGCATCGCGCCACTTTGAATGTAGGCATGACGACATCATCGAGCATTTTTTTCGCGTGTCCCTTGCCGCCAAACGGGTTGCAGATAATGAGGACTCGTCGCTGGGGTCGCGTTCGGTGATACGCCAGCTGCATGACGTGAGCAGCCCACTCAGCGCCCTTTTCATCGGCGTGCTGCGCCTCAAACGTGAAAGGCTCGAGCTCCGCAGCATTCTTGTGCCGCTCGGTCCACTGAGCACGAGAGAGAATGCGTGGAGCATGGCACAAGTGGCGGCGTGGTGCCAGAACGGCGATGGACAGAGTAGGCGAAGTCCATGTCACATCAAGAACGAGCTCGATAGGAATATGCAACCATGTACTCTTGTCGACTACTACCTCTAATGCACGGTCGGATATACGCAAACACGCCGCCTTGCCCTGCACCGTCGCAGGCAACGCCCACGGCGAGGCTGTCATGGTCATGGAGGAGGGAAAAAGAACACAGTGGAGTAATGACTATTTGCCCTACAGTTCATCGTGCGCGGACGACGAGGCCGTTGCCTCAGTGGCGGCTGACGACGCGTCCTGTGTCGCCTTAGTAGCGGCCTTGGCGATGCGCTCATTCATGACGGCGGCAAGCACGTTGATTTTGCGCGTAATGTCGTCGATTTTTTCGCCAGTCAAGGCCGACAGGCCTTGTGCCTGCTTAGACAGCATCTTGGACAAGCGGTCATGCTCGCGCTTCACGTACTCGGTGCCGTCGCGCAGGATACGCTCGAGGACACGCACATAGTAATCAGCCGCCGAGGTCTTGCGCGAGGACGACACATGATCCTTGAGCTCCTGGACATAGGCCTTCACCTCGTCGAGGAGGGTGCCACGGGCCGCCTCGGTAACAGCCGCGTAAAAGCGAGCAGCGAGGCCATCGAGCTTCGGAAGGCGGCCGGCGAGCGGCGTCAGCGTGCCCTCGAGTGTGCGGAACGTACCGCACTTTTCGTTCATAAACGCAAGCAGCTCCTCGGCCGTGCGCTCCTTGAGGTACGGACGGGGCCACTTGTCGGAAGAACCAGCTGGGAAGAAGGACAGGGTCGGGAAGCTGGCGATCTGGAAGCGCGTGCGGATCTCGGCATTCTTGGGATCGTCCACATCGATCTTCGCCATCACGCAGTGCGAGTCGCGCTCCAGAACGCGTGCGACCTGCTCGTAGATTGGCGCCAGACGCTTGCAGTGGCCGCACCAAGGGGCATAAAACTCCACGAGCACGTCGAGGTCAGGATTTTCCACAACGCTGTCGAAGTTGTCGACGTTGAGTTCGATGGCAGCGGGTAGAGCAGGTGGCGGCATACTGCTCTTGATCTGTGACTGTTGCGTCACAAAATCAGCAAGCGCCTCGGTCGTGCGAGGGCCGTTGTACGGCACGCCCTGCTGCGAGTTGGGTGGGAAGTACATGAGCGTGGGGAAGCCGCTCAATTTGATACGGTCAGCCAGCTCGCGATTCGCGTCAGCATCGACCTTGGCGATGACGATCTTGTCTTTCTTCTTCGCAAACGCATCTGCCAATTTCTCGTACTCGGGCGCCAGACGCTTGCAGTGACCACACCATGGCGCAAAGAATTCCACCATGGTGCCTGCCGACTTGCCGACGACAGCATCATAGTCCGCTGTCTGCGTAAGGTCCAGTACATGGGAGGCCTGTGCCACGGCCGCCACCAGGACCAGTACCAGCGTCCACAGCCACATCGCGTGCATGTTGGGAGAATCGGAGCAGTTGTGTCACGCGGCCTCATAAGCGGCCCGTGCGTGTATATGCATTGATGACGTGGACACAGAAGCCTGCTAAGCCCGATGGCCTCTACGATCGGGGGCCCTGCCTGCATCATGCTGCCCTTCGTTCCTCGCAGCGTTGCAGGTACGAAGCGTGTGCATCCACCAGGACGGCCACCACCGCCACCGCCACTGCCAAGGGCTCAATGTCATGCGAGCAGGGATATGCGCCCTGTTGCTGCAGCGCTGCTCAATCTCCTCTCGCCATGGTGGGCAGCGCAGAGAGGCGCGTACGGCGGCAATAAGGCCCTAGCAGAGCTGGTCCAGTTGGCCACGAAGCAGGATGTACATGTGATGCGGTTCCTAGCGAATCCTGTTCTACAAAGGCTGGGATGCACGTCAAGCGCGGACTTGTGTGCCGCACTTGAGGCGCTCTATGCTCTGCATGTCGTGCAGCAAGGCAGGGATGCATTCCATGTGCGGCTTGCAGCAGCTGATCATGTGCAAGTCGTGTTTCTCGAGCACGCCGTGGAACACGCGTGCGATGCACTGGAGTTGGCTGAAAGCGTGACGTCGCTCGTCGACGCTCCGCACGTCTACGCAGTTGTATCACCGACAGCGACGCCCAAGCAAGTCGAACTGCCTCGGCGGCCCATGCGAGATGCTCTGGTTTGTCTGGACGCTGCATCTGCCGAGAAGTTATTGCTCCGCTATGGCTGGACGTATACGTCGCGCCCCTTTGGTCCCTCCGCACGGTGCATGACATGGGACCAGTTTGAGCAGAGACGCGCCGAGTACGAAGCATGGCGGCAAGAGCTCGTGCGCCAGAACATTCAGGCTACGCGGGCAGCTCCGCACGACCACACAGACTATCCTCAGCATACCATTGTGGCTGTCATGACCGCGCAAAGCGTGGCTGTCGACGCGCTCAAGTCACGCCTCGCTGCGGTCGCGCCAAATGCGATTGACTATGTGGATGCGCAAAAGCCCAGCGTAATATATGTGCGATGCGCTTCGGCGGCGGCGGCTGCATCGGTGGCGCAGAGCCTAGGACCGCCATCATACGTCCTGCAAGGCGCAGAGCAGGCCGCATACTGGGCCCAGGTGCCACAGCGCGTCCGCCATGCAGCGATGCGACGCAGCCTAAAATATACCCGTGCCGACTGAGAGGGCCACCTGCGTGGCAGGATCCGATGCCATGAGTTGGCCATCTGCGGTGACAGCAAACGTCTCCGGGTCCACCTTAACGACAGGCAGCGTATCATTGAGCAGCATGTCCTTTTTGGTGATGCCCGTGCACCGCGTGACAGGCATGCAGCGCTTGCTGAGTCCATAGCGACCGACGTTGGCAAGACTCACTTTGCTGACAAAGGCGATGCTATTTTCGGCGGCACACCTCGGTTGGAAGCCAAATGTCTTGCGCAGGTAGATCGGCTGTACCGTGGGAATGCTGCCATTGGAGTCACCCGTGTTGCCCATGACAATCTGCCCGCCCTTGATGACCATCTCGGGACGCACGCCGAAGTGCTCGCGCTTATACACGACGAGATCAGCAAACTTGCCGACCTCGACGGATCCCACCACGTGGGAGATGCCGTGTGCCACGGCCGGATTGATCGTGTACTTGGCAATATAGCGCCGGATGCGTGCGTTATCGTCCGTGAGCGAGTCGTTGCTGTACGTCGTACGCAGCGGACCGCGCTGGGCTTTCATCTTGTCAGCGAGTCGCCATGTGCGTGAAATGACCTCGCCAATGCGGCCCATGGCCTGGGAGTCGGAGCTCATGATGCTGATCGCGCCAATGTCGTGCAGCACATCCTCAGCGGCAATCGTTTCGGCGCGAATTCGCGAGTCGGCAAACGCAACATCTTCAGCAATGTTCTTGGACAGGTGATGACACACCATGAGCATGTCGAGGTGCTCGTCGATCGTGTTGGAAGCGTAAGGCTGTGTGGGGTTCGTTGACGCGGGTAACACATTGAGCTCACCACACGCGCGGATAATGTCGGGCGCATGTCCGCCGCCGGCACCCTCAGTGTGGTATGTGTGGATCGTGCGGCCGCCGATGGCCCGGAGCGTATCTTCCACAAAGCCACATTCGTTCAGCGAGTCGGTATGGATCGTGCACTGCACGTCATACTCGCCACACACACGCAGGCACGTGTCGATGACGTCGCACGTCGCGCCCCAGTCCTCATGGATCTTGAGGCCCGCGCATCCGGCCTCAATTTGCTCTCGCAGGGGTATTTCGCCCGAATCGTTGCCTTTGCCCGTGAGCAGGATGTTAATGGGCAACGTGTCGGTGGCCTGTAGCATTTTTCGGATGTGCCATGGACCGGGCGTGCATGTCGTGGCCCGTGAGCCAGCAGCTGGTCCGGTGCCGCCACCGACCAGCGTCAGAATACCTGACGCCAGGCCTTCTTCACACATGTCCATGGACAGCATATGCACGTGTGTATCAATGCCGCCCGCCGTCACAATGAGGCCTTCGCCAGCAATAACCTCCGTGCACGAGCCCACAATCATGTTCTGAGTCACGTACACCATCGTGTCGGGGTTGCCAGCGGTACCGATACCCGCAATATGGCCATCCTTGATACCGATGTCGGCCTTGATGATACCCGTGTAGTCCACAATGAGCGCGTTCGTAATGACCGTATCAAGCACATCAGTGGCTCGCCGTCCTGATGTCTGCCCCATACCATCGCGGAGCACCTTACCCCCGCCAAACGTGCATTCATCGCCATACACCGTGCAGTCACGCTCGACGACGGCCCACAGGTTCGTGTCGCCCAAACACACGCGATCGCCAGTTGTGGGCCCATAGAGCGTTGCATACGCCTCTCGTGAGAGTGAAAATGGTTCAGGTGCATCCGGCAAAGGTGCCGTGTCTCTCGCACTCATGCGAGCCTTGTAAGCGGGACCCGTCTCAACAAGAGTGACGCGCCGCGTGTCACCCGGCTCAAAGCGTATGGCAGTGCCAGCAGCAATGTCGAGCTTGTAGCCCTGCACCTGCTCGCGTGGGAACTTCAGGGCCTGATTCACCTTAGGCAGCGGGTAGTGCGAGCCTACTTGTACGGCTCGGTCACCCGTGTTGGTTACCTCGATCGTGCGGCGACGGTACCCTGGGAACAGTTGGATGGGTGGAGCCGATGTAAGAGCCATGACCTTACCAGGCACAGGGCCTTCAGGCGTACGAATATGAGGAAAGATACTGTCATCTGGCACAGACAGCCCCGAGCCGTACAAGGCCGCTTCCAGGTTGCCGCTCGATGAGCATATGGGATGGACCACAGTGACCAGAAACGTTCCATCCGGGAACGTAGCTTCGATCATGATTTCATGCACAATTTGAGCGACACCTTGGCGAACGTGACGGTATCCCAGGATCGTCTTACCACGCTGCATGAGCGACGCGACGGTGTACTGGCCCGAGCGCGCCATTTCATGCAGCACTGTGCTAAGCAGGGCAATCGTCTCCGTCTCATTGAGCCGGAGACCACGCGCGAGGCGCGTCTGGGCAAGCAAGCCTATTTCGCGCAAATAAAGCTTATCACGTTCTCGCGGTAGTAGATGCATGGGTGCAAGAGACGTGGTTTCCCTTCCCGTGAGCTTTAACTTCTCACCAGCCAGCCACGTGATTTCTCCACCACGACGACCATGCTCATCAAGGTCAAGACACTGACGGGCAAAGGTGCGTGCATATGCACCTAGCTAACGCAGCAGAAATTGAGCTGCATGTAGAGTCAACGGACAAGGTACGTGCCGCATCACTTATGTGAGATTCTACGCATTAAGGAGCGCGTCGAAGAAAAGGAGGGTATCCCACCTGCGCAGCAGCGCCTGATTTTCGGTGGCAAGCAAATGTACGCAGCATGCAAGTATCACAACTAACAGGCAGGGCTGACGACAAGGTCGTCAAGGACTATGGCATCGAGGGCGGGACCGTTCTTCACGTATGTTTCACGCGCTTACCCATCAGCTGGTCCTTTCGCTTCGTGGCGGTATGTAGTCGATGCATGTCCCATACGTAGCATGCACACAACTGAGGACCACAACGACACAAGGAGCCTGCTGCGCCGCTTCCTCATCGGCAGCGGACTCGAACTGTGAGCCCTGCTCACCTCCACATCATAACCGGCGCGTCCTCTTTGAGCGGCCCGTCTGGCGCGTCGACGCTTTTTTCCCATTCATGGCTGACACACAGACACGTCGGCAGTCAGCGCGTGTGGCGCAGAAGCAAAAGCGCACACTGGATGCACCGAGCGATGAGGCAGTGGCACCAGCACCAAAGCAGACCAAGACGTCGACGCCGGCGACAAAGCCACTGCGCGTTGGGGACACACTCCCATCCGTCGAGCTCGTCGACCAGGATGGTAAGACGGTGAATGTGGGCGAGTTACGCAAGGTGGTGATATTTACGTATCCTAAGGTATGTGAAGGGCAAGACTGATGGGTAGGCCAATACGCCTGGATGCACGAGGCAGGCACAGTGCTTCCGTGATGCCAGCAGCGACTGGAAACAGGCGGGGTACGAGATCTTTGGGCTGTCCAGTGACTCGCCCAAAGCGCAGTCGACATGGGCCAAGGTACGTTGGATATATTCACGCAAAGAAACACGCACTACCGTATCGCCTCTTGTCTGATCCAACGCGGACGGTGATCGGCGCGCTTACCGGGACCAAGGCTAGCACGAAGCGCAGGTACGTGGCTGAGACTGACGCAAGTCACTTTGTTGTAGGCGAAGACGGTACACTTATGCTCTCGACAGTGGGCGTCAAGCCTGGCGAGGTACGTGGCCTGATGCTTACCAGCAGAGCTCAAGTGCGGCGCTCATGTCGGTGTCGCCGGCCCAGTGACGGGTGCGTCCCATCCGAGACCGTGTGCAATGTTCTGAGCGAGTGCGCGTTTGAGGAACTGCTCGCGAGAGAGCATACGCGTGTGTTTAATGAAGCGGTCGAGCGAGAGTTGCTCCGAGTATAGTGCACGACTGAGCTGGTAGAGTGTATCTTCAATGGCTTGGTCGTCGGCCATGAGCTGCAGGAGCTGATTTTCGACAAGACTCGTGGCCGACATCATATGATCGACGTCCGGCTCAGGCCGAGCCTCGAGTTCCCACGTAGTTCGCTTCGCCGTGTCCATCATAGTCGAAAGACGCTGCGTGTTGGCGACACAGACATCTCGTACTGCACGCAGGCGCTGCATTTCGTCTTCCAGCGCCGGTGCGCCCCGCTCCAGGTCATCCAGAAGCATGCGCAGCTGCGCATCGGACTTCGTCTGCGCCGCATGCAAGTCGGCGACTCGCATCGAGAGTTGATGGTGGACCTTAGCATGCAGCTCGGTCACGGCAGGATTGATGGGCCGCGGTGGAGCTGGCATCGTCACCCGCGGTACCTCCGTCTCGGTAGGAGAGGCATGATTCGCTTTGGGTGGAAGTGGCGGCACGACTGGCACGGTCTGTCGGGGCAGTGGTGGTGGGGCTGGTGGGGACGTGGAGCGCTTGGCCATGACGGGCGGCTCGAGACTGAAAGCGGCCTGGCATTCACGCACAAGTTCGAGCAGGGAACTTGCTTCTGGCTTGCGCATCCACGTATTCATGTACGGCACTTGTACAAGCCCTTCTGGCGTGGTGTGTGCGCCGCTGCGTAGTAGCATGTCACGCATAGGCACGACGTAGACAATAGGAGGTTCCTGGGGGTACACGCGCGGGAACCAGAAATGCATGGGTATGTGATACACGTTGCCGCGAAATGGTACAGCGATTGTCCCGTCCAGCAGGAGGAGAAGCATCGTGCGGCCGTCATTGTATGCTGCAGCGTAAGTGGCGCCATGAGACGTACTGTACACATCTGTGCGGGGCCGCAATGTCGGGTACTCAGTCAGGATGGTATCCATGTCTGACATGATGCGTGCGCGCTCCTTGTACTGCTGAATGAGTGGGTCGGACGTACAGGAACGAGCACCTGGCTCAGCCAGCGAAACACAAGATCTTGCATGATGAAAGCCAGAGCTAAGAGGCTATGTGGACACGCCTTTTCTTTGTGGAGGCCATCGACGACGTGGCCGAGGCGCTCGAAGGGCTTGGACGAGCAAGTCCATTTGGCCTCGAACAACCCCCTTCTTTTGGCCGCGGCGGTTGATAAGTACTTTGGACTTGCCAGGTGCACTGCTCTTGTCGAAAACGACGACGGTGCCGGAGCGCCCAGCGCGCGCCGAGCGGCCAGCGCGATGCAGGAGCTCAAGGGCGTTATTGTTGGCAGCGTGCACAGACCGCTTGGTATTTCGGCCAGCATCAGGTAAGAATACGTGCCGTAGGAACGGTCCGAAATCCAGGCCACGCGAGAGCAACGATGTTGTCACTAGCACACGTGGCGCATCCTGCCCGGGGGGAGAACGACGCGCCAAGTACTCGGATGGTCCAGCTAGAAACGGAGCGAGCGAGGGCGAGGTGCGCGTTTTGCGGTCGCTCCCCTCGCCTGTCCATGCGACATGATCGACATTCCGCTGTGAGAGAAACCGGCTGAGTTGTTCGACACTCGAGCGCTTATCACGGAATATGAGCACCTGGTCGTGTTCGTACCCAGGCGTCGTAAATACGCGGAATAACTCCTTGAGCACAGCCAATTCCTTGCTGCCACTAGGATCGACAAACATGACAGATAGACGCCGAGGCAGATGGTGCAGGTGCGGCGATGCGAGTGTCACGAGTGATGGACATGCCTCGTCAAAGAACAAGCGCACAGATTTTGGTATCGTAGCTGTCACAAACAACTGCTGGGCCGAGTCGGATAGGTTCTGTAATACTGACATGGTTTCGGAGCGAAAGCCTTCATCCAAGAGCGTGTCGGCCTCATCCACCACGAGCATTTCGACGTTGGCGAGAGAGAGCATCTTGTGCTCTGCCACAAACGAAGGCGTTGACACAAGCACGTCGGGTGAGATCGGTGCGCCATTCCACGTCTCGCTAAAAGAGGCCAGGCGCGCTAGGCGCGCCAAGTCTGCTTGCAGCATTGAAGAGTACGCTGGCTTAGACGAGCATGCCACGCGAAGCTTGTGTGACGCGTCGTGGCACAGCACTTTGGCTACCTCCGAGATCTGGCGCGCTAATTCATGCGTAGGGGCCAGGACAAGTGCCCTTGGCATGATGCACGGCTCGAAGCCGCCTTGGACGTGCCGAATATCCGCATGCTCCGTATGTGAGCGCGACTGATGAAGACGCTGCAGAACAGGAAGGAGGTATGCAAGGGTTTTGCCACTGCCTGTCTCAGCGGCAATGAGGGTATGCCGCGCCGTGCCATGGCGTGGAGAGAAGAAGTGTGCGAGAGATTGGGCCTGTGGCGTTGTTGGGCGAGCACGCTCGCCAAGTAGGCCATGCACCATACGTAGAAGACCATGCGAGAGCGGTGGCGACGTAAATTGGGTCTTTGTCTCGGCTGGAACGAGAGCTTGGGCGAATTCGAGCGCCGGCAGCTCGCCAGGCCGAGCCTCTTCATAGGGCGACGTGCGCCGCCGTGGCGTGGGGTGGCTCAGTCGGTGCCGTAATGGCGTACGCGCGTGCTTGCCTGCTGGTATCCCTGTCGAGAACCAGCGGACCGGCAGCGAAACGCCGTGTGGACGCCACATAAGGAAAAATGGAGGGACGCGTCAGTCAAACTTTTTTTCATGGCTCCACCAGGCCGGACCATTGCACAGCTGTGGGTGGCGGGCATTGTAGTGGGCATTTGGTTGCTTGTGCGACGGTGGCTACCATTGTTTCCTGCAAAAATGAGCATGTTACAAGTACCGCATGGTATGGATGCGTACTTGCGCTGGGCCAAGGCCCAGGCCGAGGCGCACTGGGCAGACCCGACGAAGCAACATATGACGCTCCTGATGGGGAACGAGGCGGGCGACCTTGACTCGGCTGCCTCGGCAATTGCTTTGAGCTACGTGATGAATCATGAGCCGCGCTACTTTATGGAAAGGTATGGTCTACCACCGAGCGTCTATGTGCCTGTGATTCAGACGCCACGAACGCAGCTCACATACCGCCGGGAGAACCTGCACGTGTACCAGATGATCCACACGACACCCGAGGCACTGCTTTGTGTAGACGACCTAGGAGATATATCGTCGTCGCGGTTTGGGACTACGGCGAACGTGTCGCTGGGACTCGTGGATCACCCGCGCCTCAGTGCAGCGTGGGGCGACAAGGATCGGCGCGTTGATGTGATTGTCGATCATCATGAAGACGATGGCTCGCACCCTGAGGCAAAGCTTCGTGCGATTCGCAGCCCTTCAGCAGACCCTGTTGGATCAGCTGCGAGCTTGGTAGCTTATCTCATATCGCAAGCGCAGGGAGGCAGAGCCTTGCCGACAGAGGTGGCTGACCTGCTCCTCAGTGCGATTGTGCTCGACACACGCAATCTCAAGATGCAGCCATCGGGGAAGGCGACAGACGTGGACGTACAAGCGTATGCATACTTACGGCCACACTCATCCTTTGGCCCATCGGAGGTGGATGTCCGAAACGGTCGCGTGGACACATCGCATACCAAGGCATGGAATGAGGATTTGCAGCGCATAAAGAACGACGTCTCTCATCTCGATACACATGGGCTGCTATCACGCGACCTAAAGATGACGAGTATGTCGGGCCTGCGCATTGGTCTGGCAGCTGTGCCGCTGTCCTTTTCGTCCTGGATCAGCGGCGCATACCGAACTAATGCGCCTGTGGACACAGTGCGGGAAGAGGTTGCTGAGCGTGAGTGGACAGTATGGTGGACGCAGCTTGCTGGATTTATGCGCGATAAAGGTATGAATATGGCCGTCGTGCTCCTTTCGTACCGAGAAGCGATGGATGGCAAGACGAAGAGCCGCCGAGACTTGGCGTTGGCGTACTTTGGCCAGGCCCGGTTTCTTGAGCAAGTGGCTTCGTCACTGGAGGCTTTCGGCTCGAAGAGGCCTTTCCACGATGGCGTGTCCCTTGAGCTCGAGACGTGGAAAGGCCAACGGCGCGTCCCCAGCGGCAAGCGCGAGCGAAACATGGGTATCCATGGCCACCAAGTGTCTAGTGTGCCGGGTATGACGGCCGTGGTGTGGCGGCAGCGAAACACGAATGCAAATCGCAAAATTGTACAGCCTGCATTGCTTCGCGTGCTGCACCACCTCTTATAGCCATGATGGACAGTGCACAGGATCGAGTTTCACGCGAGACAAGTCAAAGCGCTCGATAAACTCTTCGTCCGACATTTTCTCACCGGCGAAGCGGGCGTATTCTTCAAGAAGACTAATATGACTCCATCTTTGCAGGCGCCGAATGCAGCCCACAACGCATCCCACGCGATACTTGCCCTTGTTGCAGTGGATGAGCACGGGTAAATGGCGCTCGTCGAGGATGTGAGTGAGTGCACTAGCCACCTCGTCCTCGTCCATCTCAGTAAACGGCTCTTTGTTCATTGTGACGCGATGATGAAAGATGCGTATACCTTCGCGATGCGCCCACTGCACGACATTCTCGCGGTAATCGTCGTTGGCGAGGTATATGATGCTTTTAAGGTTGAGGCGCTTGAGAAAACCAAAGTTTCGCTCGTTCGGATGCCCACTACGGTACACACCTGGTGCCACCATGTCAAAATTCAGCGGCGGCACCACCGTCTCGGTCGACGCCGTGCGCGTAATATGACGCAGCGGTCCCACACCCTCGGTGATCACAACATCGCCCACCTCCATGGTGGTGTGTGGCTCGAATCACGTGCTATCACCTCTCGGTCCCAGCGAAGCGGCCGCGGCGGTTGCGTCTTGAATCAACGCATGGCGCAGCGACCAGGCCCCAGTTCGGGGCGCGTCGGAGAGGGCGGCTCCCAGCGCCGGATCCCGCTGCCGGGTATTAGTTCCACGGCATCTGCTCTGCGCTCGCGGCGAAATGAGACGCGCGTGTGGCCGTACACAGACGAGATCGACGACTTTGAGGTCGAGACACCTGGTGACGCAGCGCTCCATGAGCTACCGTCCGGCATCATTATGCCCGGTGTGAAGAGTGCGCGCATGCCGCAGGCCAATGCAAGCGCTGCGAATGCGGCGGGCGAGGTACCCAAGAGCCAGCCGGGGCGTGTGACAGCGCTCAAAACGGGCGCTATGTGGGCTTCTCGCGCCCCGCCACCCAAACTGCCGGGAAGCAAGCCTGGCTTCCAGTTCAAAGGCACACCCATGCGTGTTCCGCGCTACTCACTGCCTGTGCGTGCCGAGAAGCCGGTGCGTGCGTCCAAGGTGACGGGTCGGCATGTTCTCTTGCCCAGTGAAAGTCAGTTAGCGCCCATGGCGATGGCGGAGAGGCAAAACAAGACAGGAGAGGAGGAGGATGACGACGAGGAGGATGAGGATGATGAAGATGATGATGGTGATGATGTGTCGCAGCAGCCTTGGGAGCAGCGCAAAGGCCCAGTGTACTATACGTTCGAGCGCATGCCTCCGCTGACACGCGCTACGACAGAGCTTCCTCGCCTCACCTCTTATGCGGTCTCAACGTCGCTCAATCTGCGCGCTGTGCTAGCTTTTCTTCGTCGTGAGCATGGCGTGCGACCACGCTTGTACGAAGGGTGTGTGTACGCCCTGTACTTCAAGCCGCTGCTCCCAGGGTTTGGACGTGCCTCCGTGCGCAGTTCGCGAGCGCCGCAGACAGGCAGTCCTGGGCAGGAGAGCCGACATGAGCGCGAAATTCAGCGAGATGAAGAGAGCGGCTATGTGGGCGACTACTTTGTGCCGCAGGAGGAGCAAGAAATGGACACGGACGGCTATATTCCTGATGAGCACCAGGCGATGGACGCACCAGCGCCGCAGGCCAGTGTAGCCGAGCCAAGTGATCCTGACTCAGCTGGCGCTCGGGACATGCTGCTTGCCGATGAGGCTGATGAGCGACATGAGTCGCAGCATCGGAGGCGGCGGCGTGTCGTGCGAATCAATGAGGCATCACACACGCATACAGCCGAGCCAAATGAGCATGCACCGCAGAGTATTAAAGATGCGCTGGATATGGCTGAGCTGGTCCTTTTGCCGTACGGTGTGTTGGTCATGTTCAACTTCACGCAGGAGGAGGAGGAACTGGTCATCGCCGACATCATGCAGTCGGGGGCGATTCGGAACCCCCACAAAATGTACGACCGCGAACTCTTTCACTTCTGCTATGACCCAAATGTGCGTGCACCGCGTATTCATAACGATTTTTTCACGTTTCGCGAGCCGAACCACTTGCTCAAACTCTCGTTGGCCCATGCAATTGCGCAAAGCACAAAACTCTCCGAATTTGAGGAGAGCATGCACAAGACACTAGAGTTGACATCGCACATTCCACGCGAGCTTGCACAGACGGGCGAGCTTCGTGTGAGCCGGCGAGGCGCATTGCGTATGTCAGGACACCTGTTCAAGCTGCGTGTGGATGTCAATCTCACGAGCGATGTGCTTGATACGCCCGACTTGTTTTGGGATGAGGCAAGTCTGCAGGCGCTGTATGATGCGATCCGTGCATATCTTGAAATTGACGATCGCGCCCAAACACTGAATGAGCGTTTGGCCGTGGCGAATGAGCTCCTTGAGGTGATCCACGAGCACTTTTCGAATGCGGCCATGAGTAAAATTACATGGATTATTATTATTTTGATCGTCGTGGCATGTATTGTCGCTGTTGGCGAGATCTCTGCGCGACTCATTCTGCACGCTAGGTAGTGTGTAGTTCTGTGCACATGTAAGGCTCGAGCGGATGACCTGCCTGCAGGCGCTGTAGGGCTTCGACGACGAGGGAGAAGGGCACACGAACCTGTTTCGTAGCATTTCGCTTAGCATCGAGCATGACAACGCACACGCACTTGTCTTGCACAGAGCTCTCGTCGGCCCACAACACGCAGGCCGCGTTGGCTTCTACGGCGCGCACAGCGTCATCGAGCGTAGAGGCATGTCCTTGCGGCGCTATCATGTGCGTCAGAGCCGACATGTCAGCTGAATCCTCACCTGAAAAAAGCTCAGATACATAGTCAGATGAGAGAATGGCATGCATTACTCCCGCCTCGTCTACATCCGGGTGCACCAGCAACGCCACACGCCGCGACATGGTACAGGGATACCAGCTCCGCTGATCTCGCACTGACCAGGTTGGTTATCACGTGATTTACATGGATCGAGCGTCCACGACGCGTGGAGAGTTTGGCGGCGGCACAGCGTGGACGACGAACATGCCGACGGAGGAGGCAGCCGCGCCTCGTGATACGCAGGAGGATGAGTCCCTGTCTTTCACGGGCCTATACGCGATATCTACCATGTTGAATCACCCGTGGAAGAAGGCTGCGCCGATCCACGCAAGCTCGGCGAGGTTTCCGCCAATTGGTCCCGCGAGTGGACATGCGTTGCCACAGATGCCGCCGACGGACATGCACATTCTGGATGAGTATGTGTCCGAGTTTTCCGACGAGTGGAATAGGTACGAGCGCGAGCATGCGCTCATCCGTGCTCACAATGCAACGCCGAGTGCGCTTCCCAAGCATCTGCCGCCCCTGAGCACTGTGCCGCAGGTGTTTTTCAGCAGCGACTTTGACCTCGGGCAGCCATACACGTTCGACCTCGTGACTGAGCGGTACAAGCAGTCGACTGCTATGGGCATCGAAGGTGATGCGGATGTATTGCAGTATGGCGTCGTGATGAACCACATGCTGCAGGAGAAGCTGAGCTACTATTCGGACGTGATTGAGCAGCATCTCATTGTGGAAATCGGTGCCAAGAGCGCATCATTCTTTGATGCACTTGCTACGTTGCATCAGCTGCGTACTGACGCTCAATCATGCCTCGAGCGCACCCACTCGGTCTCTCGAAAGCTCCATGCGGTCGACGCGTACGTCCGTGACGGACTCGAGATTGCTAGACTGCAAGCTGAGCGCCGAGACCTCGAGGCACAACAAGATCTCCTTACACAGGTCCAGAAGCTATTAGAGCGGCGCGATCTAGTGCGGTTATCTGTTCAGCACGACGAGTTTGAGAATGCCGTGACCCTCCTCGAGGATCTGTACCGTGTTCTGGATGATGCGAGTTTGCCATTGTACCAACTCGAATGTCTCAAGGGAATTCGGCCGCAACTCGAAGCTGAGCAAGGCAAAATGTCCGAGTGTCTTCAAGGGGATCTGGCTGGCATACTCGAGCGCGCGTTGTGGGCGGACGACATGGATGTGGGATGTGTGCAGGCTACGTCGGCTTTGGACAGCGTTCTTTCGCCGCCACAGCCAATGAACATTACTCTACCCGCAGATCTTTTGCCCGTCTGGTCGCTGCTTGAGCGTTGTGGTGGCCTCCCCGCTGCGCTTCAAAGCTACACACAACGGATCGACGACTT
>ERZ501061.141-NODE-141-length-26953-cov-4.293962_pt1 | contig 26953 bp, 31 predicted proteins | sample MGYA00510854_ERZ501061 | MGnify/ENA primary metagenome ERZ501061 (study PRJEB25958, sample SAMN03398515) | human skin metagenome | study: EMG produced TPA metagenomics assembly of the Human Skin Microbiome Metagenome (human skin metagenome) data set.
AATGAAGTTAGCCTGTTCAGGTTAATGGCAGAGGTGGATGAAGACGATGCCGAAGGACTTGAACTGCTGGATGAGCTCTTCGTGCGCGTGTTGTGGTTACGGCCGCTCGATGACGAAGACGACGATGTCTCATCGTCCCAAGAGCCTGTTGTACCACCCCGCTTGACGAATGAACGCTTCTGCGCACCATCACCGTTCAAGCAGTCACCTGGGCCTTTGCCTACAGGACCGACAGGTGCCGATGCTTGACACTGGCCAGTCGCGTCGCAAACGCTGATTGTGAATTTCTGGCCCTCAGCCACATTCACTTTCCAGGTCAGACCTGTGTCAGACGTCTCATCCAAGAGCGATAGCACATTGCTGACGTCACCGTCAGCCGTGATTTTGGGGCGGAACGGTGGCTCACCACCCTTCCACGTAATCTTGAGAGGTTGGCACTGTGCCGCATAAGGCGGTGTCGCCACTGTCATTTCTCCACCCGTAGGGCCGCCGCCACCGTTACCACCGCTTGGGCTGTCGCTGCCTCCTCCTTGGCTGCTGCCACCGGAAGCCGCAGCATTCTTGCCAGCGGGTGCACCACCACTGGGTGATGCGCTCGAGGAGCTACTGCTGCTGCCCGAGCTCGAAGAACCATTGGTCGAGCTGGACTGACTTGAAGCACTCGAGCTGCCGGGTGCTGACGAAGACTTAGAATCGTGGCTGGACGATGCGCCAGTTGTTGACGAATGAAGCTTCTGCTGTCCGCCATGGTGACCCTTGTGCTTCTTGCTCGACGAAGAAGACGATGGGCTTCCTGATGTAGAAGCAGCAGCGTTACGACCATGGGCACTGCCTGAACCATGGCCGTTAGAGTGTTTGTGGTGGTGGCTCTTGCTCGATGACGATGGGGACGTCGTTGACGATGACTTTCCGTTGTGGCGGTGATTCTTTGACGTCGACGGCATCGAAACAGCCGCATTACGACCACCCATCATGTTGCTATCCGTCTCTCCACTTGACGACGAGGACGACTTGCCGTGGTGACGGTGCTTAGCTTCAGCAGCGTCCATTGACTGCGCAATATCTGACCAAGCATCACGACTGTCCGGTTTGTGCGTTTGCTTAGCGTGGTGACGGCTCTTGCTGCTGCTTGAACCATCGCCGGTTGTCGAATTGGACTTAGCAAGTCCCAAGCCAGACGTTGGAAGATTGCTTGGCAGAGACGAGCCGACCATTGGAACGTACATGACGCCATCGATAGTCACAGGCGTCGGCAGCTGCCCCTTGGACGACGACGATGAAGACGATGAGGAGCTCATTACCTTGGTAGCTCCGTCGTCTTCTTGCTCTTCTTCATCCTCAAGGCCGTCAGCACCGCTCTGTTCCACATCATCACCACCAGCTTTTGCAGCAGCAGCACTACGCCCGCCCGCAGCGTGGCCCGAGCTTAGCATCTGCTGAATGATAGCTGAGATGTCGCTCGAATCAATGGAGCTTGCACCATTACTATCGGCGTCCGATGCACTCGAGGATGCACTTGAGTGCGAATCGCCGTGGCGCGCACTCAGCTTTGAGTATGTGTGGTTCTTGTGCTCGATAGTGAACTTCGGCGAGTCCTTGTGTTCCTTACCGTCGGTAAAGCGAATCACATAGTTGGTCGAATCACTGTTACCCAAATGCTTAGGTGCCTTGGTACGTAGCGTGTTGTTCTTTGCATCAGTGCCATCAACGTCCGTAGCAAGATGAGTCACCTTGTTCTTGCCGTTTTCACTGAGGGCGACAAGCGACACATTCATGTGCTTCCAGTCTGAATTACCGGAGGCTGGTCCCCACGAGACGACAAGCGGCTCACCAGGGCGCGTAGCAGAAGGAGCCATAGGCTCAAGACCTTGAGCACCTTTCTGGTTCGCACTGGCACCGCTACTGACGGGCGCAGCATTGGCCAGCATACCGGATGCGGTCATGAGAGCAGCAGGAAGCATGAAGTACTGCATGTCGGATAAGGAGATTGTACGAGAGAATGTGTGGGATTAAAAAAAGTGTAGCAAGGAATGAAAGAGTGTTGTCAAAGAGAGTTGGTGATCTAAGGTATGCGATCAACGCTGATACCTTTAAGTGCTAGTGTGCTAGTGCCGGTTACCAGAACCGAGAGGGAAAGCGAGAGAGAGAAGGGGGATGAGGAAAATTGGGTAGAGCTTGGATTGTTGCCATTTTTAAGTTTCCCTAGCCGCCCACCTCACAGCTCAAACAGCTTCGACAGTCATGTGTGTCTTGCACATGTAGATGCTCTATGTGTTGTACGAGGAGATCATTAACTGGCTTCTCCACGTCTTTTTGACTCTCCAACACTCGCATCCAACCAATAGCAGAGGTGGTTCACCCTGGCCTGTGCACTCAAGGCGCATGGAGTAACATCTACTAAGCTGTTGACTACGTTGCTCGAGCTAGTCGATTGGCTGGGATCCCGTCATGTTAGATGTCTTCTGCGGGTGCGAGGAAGAGCACCTATCATCCACTTACCCTGTTTGCTTGAGATGGCCATTGCAAGTTCCCACATTTGATCGTACCATGCGTGCAAAGCCTGCCGTGCGTCGTCGCGTGCATGACTAATTGATGAGCGTGGCAATTTGAGTACCTGCTCCACTCCGTCAATACGCGCATCCAAGCGGCCATCCAAAATAAGCGTGACCAGAAGGGATTCGACGTCATTCGTATGCAAATGGAGCAGCTTGGCAAGATGAAATAATCAAGTACACAAAGGAAAACATGGAAGATCCAAAAACAAAAGACAGGCAACCATGTCAGTGACAAAACCAAGACAATAACACGTCTGGTGTGCCATACGTACCGACGCGAGTTTGTCCATTCTCACCGCCGCGTATGGGCGAACGTAGTCAAGAATGTATTGCACACGTAACTCCTTCAACACTTCCGTGAGAAATTCCTCGACGAAACTATCACTAGCAAGAGAATCGCGGTAGTCTGATTGCATGAGGAGTCCGGCTCGAGTTGTCCGACGCACCTGCGATAATATGTTCAGTATCATCAACGTCCCGACGCTCAAATGCATCAGCCAGGGCAGTCATGGCCACAATATTGGGATCATCTTTGTATCTGAGAAAACACACAGCTTTTGTTAGCATACATTGGCTTCTCTTCATTGCAGCAAAACGTACGGCTTCGTCTCCTGCGAGTCAAACACGTTGATCCCACTGCCCATGAGCATATTTGCCATCACCAAGTATTTTAGGACTTGAATACGCTGTGGGCTCCCGGCCTCATCATAGTTGCGGAAGGCTTGGAAAAAGTCCACCTGTGCCGCCTCCCAGTTTTCTACCGTTAGAGAGACAATCATTTGCATGCTTCTTGTTGACTCCGATACATACTTTCGGTCATGTGCATTTTCCCACCAAACTCACGTATCACACCCATCGTGCGTGGGTGCGGAATGGCATTTTGCACGTTCATGGCTGCATTGTACGTGGCCTAAACATGTAAGCTCGGCCATAATGCAGCATCTCGTAGACACGAACCTTGACCATGCGCAAGTTTCCAGTTTCTCGATACATCTGAATCTCTAACGATAGCAGCTCCAGCACTGTTGTCCCCTGAGATTGTATGTCGCCATGACTCGCTTCCATTAGATGCGTTCGTAAGTCACCAAGCACCTAACGTGTAAGCATAGATCGAATGCCTAAAGCATGTACGCACCCTGGCGAGCCGATCCCACTCGCGCCGCGCGAGCCATAATCGCGCGAGCTTTAGTCCTATCTTGGTGCGTAGGCGATCAGTCTGAGACACGGAGAGGGTGTTTTGTGTTTGAGAAAACCATGCTTCCACCAGTTCCAATGGCATGCTTATCGCTGCAGACACACGATCCAGAATCGAGCAGATGGATTTTTCTGCATAGTTCCGCGTGACCACTGAATGGGTATAGTGCAGTACGTGTTCGTACTTGCCAAGAGCGTCCAAGAAACGTCCTAATTGTAAAAAGATCTTACTTTGCTGTTTCAGAGCTTTAAAGCCCCTGGAGATCATTAGCGAGTGGCCTGCAAACTCACCATTCTGTCTGTGGCGTGTCTTGATCCACAATGTTTTGCAGCTCACGCAAGGCCGCCACGGGATCATTCGATTTCATGGCTGCTGTTAGTTGCTTTCTAGACGAAAACATACCCTTGGCATTATAATACTTGTTTTCTACATCTGCATCTCCTTCGTGCTCGTCGTCATCGTCCTCGTACTCGAATTCATAATCCTCTTCTTCCAGCGCGTCATCCATCATAAACTGGCGAGTTAGTTTCACGTCCGCCATATGCCATTTTCTTTCCCTTTCACTCATTCGAAGCTTTTTCAAGACCATATCACACACTTACCTCATCGTCCGACATGGCTCATACACGTCAATTGTCACCAGCAGCGTGGATCAATATCTGTCCTACTGTGGAGCCCGTCGTGATGCATGTGGGGGAGCGATTCGCGACGCGGCGCATCAGTTGAGGAAATATGCTCACCTACATGTCAAATGCTGCCAGCCTCAAAGCCGACGAGAGGAAACGGATCGGGTCCAAGCAAGCGACTGAATTCGTCTCACCGCCTCTCTCTTGTCTGAGTATTGATCGCTATGTCTGTGCCTGTACGTTGCGCAGTCATTGCCAGAAACGCGCTAACCATATTAGGAGAAACTGTCTGTGTACCCTGAGAGGGACCGCGAAGTAACCGTCGTTGAGACTTCAACAGAACTTGAACGCCAAGTGTCACGCGCCCGTCAGGCCGTCCAGCAGTACACAAGTGGTGTCTTGGCCTCGGTTCGGTCCGGCGTCAGCTCGGTAATTCATGCGGAAGACAAAGTAGAAGGTACGCTGTGGCAAACGCAAATGACATATTTTTCCTTTCGTGATTGTGTGGTACTAACGACTATCCCCTATCTACCCCACAGACCGCATGAATAGCTTGATTGCCAAGGATGAGACAGTCACGCCCAACGGACTCTACGTCGGCGTGGTGACTCTAGCAAGCATTGTATTCACTCGTCATGGCTCGTTCCCTATCCGATGGGCCGTGCCTCCAGTCGTCCTGCTCGCCTCGATGAAGTACTTTCTCCCGCACACTACGCAGAACATTGGCGAGTACTATGAGACGAAGGAGCAGTCGTATGCTCCGTCTTTCAGCAAGGCCCGCCGTGAGCAATGGGACCGCGCTCGTCAGTTCTGGTTCACCGGTATGGATCACATGCAGATGACGCGCGAACGTGTGTCCGACACGTTCGCATCGGGTCTTCATGATATTGAACAGTCGACTGGGCTCAAGCTCAGTTCGCTCTGGCACAACCGCTTCGCTTCGTCGCCATCTTCAGCGAGCAGCAATGAGCTGCCGGCAACGCACGAGCACACATCGTCGAAGAAGCTTGTTTAGGTCATTGTATCTCAATATAATCGTACAAATTTCTCTCCTTTCATGCCGCACTTGGCACCATATGTATCATCTAGCCCCTTTTGTTATTTGTTATATTTTTCTTTTTCTTTGTGTGTGTATTGGAAAGCAAACGTGCAGCGAGTGACTGCGCTGCAGGTGTCAGGCTTTGTACTGCTTTGGATGGGAGCTTCCTGTCGCGCACTCTTCTCGACGGATGTTCAAGTCTCGTGCGTTCCTTCGCATCTTGTGCTTGAACCCAAGCTTGCCGCATATCTGGTGTCGAATAACCAGGTTCAGATGAGCTCGGACCAGCAAGCAATCGATCTTGACTCCAGCCTATTCGTTCACGCAAAGAGGCATCACTTAGCTCGCGCCTGAGTCGTGCATGTTTTTCAGCTCGAAACGTCTTACGGAGTTGAGCATTGATTCCATAAGGATCAGTCCACCTTTCAGCAGAGACTTGCTCAAGCTCGGCGACGCGCTCCTGGTATGTATGGGCATTCTGTCTCTGCTGTTGCTGCTTCTCCAGCTGGGCAAATGCACCGTCGCGTTCCGACGTCCCAGGTGTCTGATGATTGTCTTTCGTTGGGAACATTCAGAATTCATTACGTACCATGCAAAAGAACGTCATCCTCTTCACTTGGCTGCCATTCACGGACTTGCTTCCGAGCACCCGATACAACCACATATTGCGCATTCTTCCCAAGTTAGCTGAACATGCATCGTGCAGTAAAGATAAGTCGCACCTTAGGATCTGTACGTATCTCAAAGTACGCTTGACACGAATGGCATTTGCATCGGAACGTCCATATAGGCGTACTATAATACGAGCCAGTCGGGATTTTGTCTGCATTGAAACGCACACCTTGCGCAACGTGATTCTCACAGGAACCGCTTCTTTTTCAGCTTGTTACGCGACATACCACCATATGTTGAAAGGAAGCTCGACTGCATGTTGGTTAGACCTGAGAATAGTCACACGCACACCGCACAGTAGTGATTCGCGTGCCACTCTTTCGTGGACGCGAGCTGCCTTCCAACGCCCTTCTTTCTGCATCCTCATCCCGAGGTCGGTAGCGCCCCACTATACATGTAAATATAGAGTGCAGCTATTACATACTCCCAAAGCCTTGCATGGTGTCGCAGTCAGCTCGACTCCTCCCTCAGGACAATCGTGGCAATCCACACAGCATGTCACCCAATTCTCGCAGGTACAGCCTCCACACACGTCACACACTCACAACACTTGGCCGACTGATGTCCATAACTGTCTTATCTCGCGACCCCTACGGCAGCATCCTTTCCTTGTAAGACCAATAACATTCTCGGGCTGGATCAGCATGTCGAAGCCGGGTGAGGATCTAACATAAGTGCACCGAAAAACGTACATGATACAGAATTGACTTGTCGTCACCATCACGAAATGATTCCATCTGTGCATCGAATAGCCACTCCAAAGCCAAGGCAGGCGTTTTTCCTGCGGCATCAACATCCGGATGCTTCGATGCTTCAGCGTGATCCATGGTGGGAATAAATTCTTGTATGCGATGCAAGATCGCGGCAAATGAACGTCGAGGTAAAAGCGCCCTATGGAGCCTGGCACAGGGATGAGAAAATGCGGTACATACCCGCGAAGATAGTTCCACGCGCTTGCGCTATTCGGAGCCAAAGAGATCTTGGATAATGCATAACTGATAAAAAATTTGCGTGTCAGTATGTGCGTGCATTGGGGAACTCGTGCTTCTTCGAACTTACTTGATTTCATCATCACGTTTCGGTTCCATGTCAGGTGGGAGTTCGCTTCTCCCTTGCATCGCACGCCCAAATATGCAAAACCATCGATGGTTGAATGCACTGTTATTTCGAACATCTTTTTGTATCATGGAATCAGCGTAAATAATGTCAGCTTCCCACAGCTGTGGATATTGTCCGGCACCAGCTGCCTCGACTTTCACGTCGCGCGGTCCAAGACCGCCAAAATGGGCTAGCACCCACTGACGATAGGCCCATGTATGATAATTTTTCGAGTCTTGGTCGAGCGTGGCTGAGATAAAGTCCATTTCTCGGGATGGATCACCAAGCATCGATACAATCACTTTGCGATGCTGCCTGGGAGAGTCATGTTAGGACAGCCACACGTACCATACCTGGTAGTTCTTCATATTCATAAGCGCAAAATGATCAAGAAATTCTAGCTCCTTTTGCAGACAACCATACGCATCCCCTCTCGATGCCATACGGATGAGCACTTGAGCTCGAGACTGCCATACTGTGTAATTAGCTGGATTCATATGCACCAAGAGCTCCGTAAGCGCTAGTGCGCGATCCGATACTTCCATAGAGCCTTTATCTTTGGACATAAGAGCCCGATAAAGACTCATTGCTTTGGCATCTGATGTGTAAGTTGGAAAAATGGTCACACACATACAATCTGGGTCGTACAAAATAGGACATAACGGCTGAGGTCCATCATCTTGAGCTACGGGAACAACGTCATCCCATATGTGCGAATCCAAACTAAATTCGTTCATGCCTTCTTCAGAATCAGACGGCTGATCTACGAGTTCGGACAAAATGACCATTTGTTCGGTTCGAAGCAAGCCTTATATACGCAGGTCTGTGCTAATGTTTGTCTCTCGTTGGATTACAGGCCAAAGGTCTTCCATGTGTGGAGGAGACAACAAAGAAACCGGCAATGTCATTGTTCATTTCGCTCGAAAAATTTGTTCACTTGTTTTTCCAAGCTGTCGATGATATCAGTTCCATCTTGATACGTGACCTACACGAATCCTTACTACAATGTGCAATGGCTAGGAAATTTCCATCAGACTCCAGAGACAATCAAGCGGGTGTGAATGTAAATGTATAACATGCTTGGGTACGTCCCTTAGCGCCGCTTCGACATCTGGTTTCCGCCAGCCAGGTATTTTAATTCTGAGAAAGACCGGTTTATTCGATCCAATAGGGACTTCAACACATGACATGTCCAACTTACTGGGCCACATGTTGTGATATCGTAACACGGCCTCCAAAAGCTTGATACATTCATGATGGTGCTTGTATCTGGCCTGAATCTGATGGAGCTTCGACTGCATGTTCTCGTCTAACAAGGACGCACTTACTTGAGGCATGTTTTGGCTACGAAGCACCTCGCTCTTGCCGTCGATCATAGGCGTGTATGGATCCAATGCAACTGTGAGGACCGTCTTGACACCTTGAAATGGGCCTGCGCATGCAGACGAAGTCTTCGCGAGAGGAAAAAACAGTTCCATATCATCAGCATTGACAGAGTCAAGGTTTGTCAGCGCCCCTGGTTCCATCGCGCAAAGAGATGCGAGTCCGTAATGATTCAATGGCATAACGCCACGCACAGCTTTGAGTTGCGTCTTCGCTGCGCGAGCTTCACGCCGCAAAGACTTGGACTCACGGACATGCGCTTCATCCTTGAATTTGTTACCAAAGGCTCGGATAGCGAGCGGTGCATCAGTGACCATATTTTCAAACAATCGGGCACCAGCACCACCGGAACTAAAGGCACGAGCACTCTGAAGACCTGGGCCATGACATGTAGAAACGTGCAGGCCAGGACCTCGTGGGAGATGTACACGTTTCATAGCAAACGCAGCCAAGGGCGATGAGGGAGTACGTCTTGTGGAAAACGATGCAGGCTCTCTAGAAGATGCCCTTATGCACGCCATGCGTGCGTGGCTAGGAAGAAAGACACGGAAAGCACCATTCAAAACAGGAGCAATTTGTCCCAAAGTGGATTTGATCACATTTTGAATTCGATGGAAGCGTTGACGAGACCTTGATGGATGCAAGTCACTGTGCAATTTTTGGGGGGAACGACCTCGCACTCGCACGGACGTGGCCAGATGTCTGGACTTATACTGCTGTGCTAGATGTAGCTGCCTGACCCATTTTGCAAAGACCCGTGACGAGTCCATGCGAGTTGGACCTGACATGGTCACTTCTAAATGCACGCTTTACGAAGACAACTTGTCTTTGTCTGCGTGTCAGCAGTCTAATACCAATAATGGATGGACATGCGTGGCAAAAGCATGCATTTTATATGCATACGACGTGGAGTGAATCAAGAAAATTTGCCACACACGTGATGCGTCGTGAACGGCAGGGCAGGCAAGATCCGGAGTTGACTATTGAACCGAAGTAGCACATCGGAGCTTTGTTACATGTAAATTGAACTCGCAATGTCTTGAAAGGTTTTCCTATATAGGAGAGGATATGCGCTGCACAGATCATTGGGAGCTGGTCCCATTTGTAGAATGTGCATATGATTGAGGCTGTAGCGTTTCTATCAGAGGGCAGCTTTGACGAAACATCCCGCTAGTTACGAGTTTAGTGTCAGTCACGGTGCTCCTCCTCAGTTATATATTACACGAGTAGCAGAAGCGAGACGCCGAGTGATATCGAAACAATTAGAAAGTGCGGGATCGCATGACGCAACGCCGAGCTCAAAATCAAAATTGGAAAGAGATTCTGGTATTTGCCTTGCCCATTAGAACCAGACAATGGCTTGAACCCTAACATTTTGTCAGGATCATTTGTCTGAAGATCTTGACACTTGGGTATTACACATGCAAGCTTTGCATCTACGCTCGCTTGTACACGGTACCAGCATTCTGCATAGTCCGACGAAGTACAGCAGGTGCTTACGACGTACTCGTCCCAGCTAGCCTGTTGATTTACAGACAAATCATTTGACATTTCACAATGACCTTTGGAAGTGTCAGCTTGGAGTGTCGCTGTAGCACCAGGACTGGCAGAGCCAGTGCTCTCGAGATGATTGCTGGTATTGTTCTTATCAACGCCAGACGGATTTGACGGAGTCGCTGCGGTGGTTTGTGTCGGCGTCGCACGCTTCTGATTTTCTTGAAGGTAGCTCCACGTCTCATTTTGGAGGGATATAGGTTCAAACAAACGAGGATCCACGCTAGAGCTGTTAGTCTCAATGTCAATACATACGCAAATTCGGGGACAATCTGAGCATGTATAGATGCCATACTGAGCACAGACACACTAACTAGCAGCCATAATGTATGCATATTTGATATTAGACACGTTCTTGTTGAAGCGTTAGCGATAGAATCGCTCTCGCTCAACTCCCTCACTGAACGACACCTGAAGCGACAGAAAACACTACACCGTCGTTGGGATAAATATGCAGTACAACATCGGAAACTCCACGTGGTAAGATTTGCTTGCATGCACACTACAGAACTTGTGGGGTTGAATTCCTCCACGTCTAAACGTTTTGCGCTAGTTAATCAGCCTACTCAGACGCTTCGTTTGGGTTGTTCTCGACGTGTTGGATGGTAGCTACCATTGCACGAGCAAGATCCTTTTTCAAATCATCGAGATCTTCCAACCCTGTAGATATTCGAACAATTCTTTCGTCGGCCCTTGAAGAAACAACGGCGCGTTGCTCTATCAATGATTCGACACCGCCCAAAGATGTAGCAGGAACAAAATATGTGAGGAAATGTGCGACATATTTTGCATACGAGGCTTTCGCTAGGAGAATACCAAAGGTGGGTGACCCGCCATCGGGAAGTTGTGAGGACGGGTCAAATGCATGGTTCTCTTGAGCAGTTTCTGCAACTTCTTCATCGTAGGTTTCACGAGGCTGGAGAGAAGAGTGCCATACTTGCTTCACAAATTTGCCATTGGAAATTTTGTCAGAGACAGGATCAATAGGGTCTTTTCCTGCCGTTAGGCTATGCAAGAACTGCACGAGACTCGTGGCTGTCTTCGACTGGTGGCGAACACGCAATGGCATCGTACGCAAGGATCGCAACAAAAGAAACGTCTCCATATTGCCTGGAACGCGCCCATTTAGGCTCCGTTCATACCAAAGCTGTACGAAAGTCTTGTAACATTTAGTTGCAAGAATCCCCATTAGCAAATCGGAATGTCCGCCAAAGTACTTTGTGCCTGAGTGCATGACAAAATCGGCGCCATGAAGAAAGGGATCCATGAGTGGAGGTGGCGCAAGCGTCGCATCCACAACCAAATAACCATTGGCAGCACGCGCACGGTTGGCATAATGCTCGATGTCGCGCGCTTCCCCCGTCGGATTCAGTGGTGTTTCGAGCCAAACCAGAAGTTTCCCTTGACTGATGTTTGACTCATTTTCAGCTGGTACTCCATTAAGAACAGGATATTCGTCATCGAGATCAATTACTTTCACATTACGACCGCGGCAATACTTGTGAATCACTTCGTGTACGCCAAAGTAGCCCTCACGAATTGCAATCACACTGGGCAAACAAAAATCCAAGAGTGAGTCAGAAGCTGAGAGCCCTGATGAGTATAAGAGCGAATGTGCACCCAGTATACCAGAAATTACACGTTCAGCGCGAGTGCGAGTATCTTGCGTATAGCGGCTATACACATGGTAAGGAGCGACGTCTGGGGCACTCTCAAGGTTGTCAGCATTTCGGGCAAGTGTGCTGTCTGGATGTGGCTGGCGAAACGTCGTGCTCATAGAGATCGAAGGAGCAACAGGGAATGCCTCATCTTTCGTTTCGTCAGGCTGATCAGCGTGTAAGACCAAAGTATCGAGTTTGGGCGGATCTGGAAACGTCGGCTTCGTCATAGTTCTCAATATGGACGGAGGATGACAAAGCTACGTTATACTCGATGTACTTATTCGTGCTCAGTTGACGTACCTACTCACTAGAAGTCATCCGTCTTCTCCATTTCGAACTAAACCCTGTCACGAGCGCAAGCTGACTAAGCAACCACGAGCATGTCCATGTGCGTAATGACACCATGGCCAGTCGCTATACTTCCCATAGTTCTCGGCCCACTGTCCGTGCGTGATCGATCAGCTTCACGAAATGGGACAAATCATTTCGGTGTTTCTCCCACCGTCTGTTAGGCCTGTAAGTTTAAGGCGCCACTCATGTGCAGTATTGGGACTCGGTGACGGATAATTCACTCAACTTGTTCCTCTTCAGTCTATGCGTGCCTCTGGCCGTGTATTTGCTATGGCCTCCTGAGGCGTCATCGCCTGCCAGTATGCCAAGTACCAAAGAGGCCAGGTCTCTTGCTCCAAGTGCACAGTACTCGACCTTGCCACCCGAACACTCGAAATCCATTGAATGGGTGAAATATACTCCTCGAACACTAGCGTTGCATGATGGAACACATGCGAGCCAGGATGGCAATACAGACAAAATTCTTTTGGCTATCAATGGACAAGTTTTTGACGTATCTAGCGGTCGAAACTTTTACGGACCCAATGGTCCTTACGGTAACTTTGCCGGCCGTGATGCGTCTCGCGGCATGGCCAAGCAGTCATTTGCCCTAGGTACGTGTCGTTAGGTTACTTTACGCATCCTCGCTGTACTAATCACGAAAGATGTCCTTACGCCGATTGATCAACCTATCGACAAATTGGAGGATTTGACGGAACTTGAGAGGCACGTGTTTATCGAGCTAACTTGTAGGAAAAATATGGAGGACTGGGTCTCGCATTTTGCTGGAAAGTATCCAATCGTAGGAGAACTTGTGAACGAAGATGAGCTATGAGCGTTTCTCAGCCTTCAAGACAAGATATTGTCGTTTCAGGCGCTAGTACCCTAGCTCTTTGTCTCGTGCTTTGTAGATCCAGCTCTGGTTGGAAATTGTTGTGGAGGCATCTTCGCCTAGCTCTATCCCATGAAAGTCTCTCGCCTTTCTTTGACAGCACCCAAATGTGGAGAGCCTGGAGCAACGCGTGCATCAAGTTGCCACCATGCTTCGACGTTACCTGAAGAGAGGGACAGTGCGACGCATACAATGCGCTAGGTATTCGCAGAAAGCCTCGGATAAGTTGTTTGAAGATGCGGTGCGTGAGGAAGCGCAAGAGTCCTCAGTGAAAACGCCACTTGTCCTTCAAGACCCCAATGATCCCGTTTGGACGGGGGACGAGCGGCTAGAGCACACTGTGTTGCGCATGTTAATGGACAAGTATAAACCATTGCGTAGGCAGGAGGATGGAAGAACGGCAGAAAAAAATCGCCTCGATCGGGCACAGAAGCCCACGGATCTCCCAACTACTACATCCTTGGAAGAACATTCACGACACACGATACTCAAGCCGCACACACCACAAGGCCAACCATGGAATGCGGTGTATGTTCGCCCATCACATGCTACATCCAATGAACCACAAGTATATCGGGGCAAGTATCTTTCGCCTGAGTCGCACAAGTCTGACATGGCAAAGCAATTAGCCAAGAGAGGCATCACCTCATCACAACTGGCGTTGGATGATCGGAAGGCTATGGGCGAACTGCGCGACTCACTGCGTCGGTCTCTGCATCGCGATAGGATAGAAAAGGCGATGGATATTCGCCTACTCAGATACGATAAAACGCGTCTTGCTGACGCAAAAGAAAAACCGCAAGATGAAGAAGTTAAGCTGCCCTCATCATCACAACAGCCTTTCTTGGCTATGGTAGGCGCCACGAAAGGGCTAGCAGGGATTGCTGAGCAAAAAATCGTAGAGGCTTTAAAAAGTGGGCAACTGCAAGCGAATTCATTGCGCGGCAGACCAATTCCACGCGATTACAATGAAACCAATCCGTATCTTCAGCGTGAAGAATTTGTATTGAACCGCATGATCCAACGGCAAGGAGCGATGCCACCTTGGGTCCAGCTGAACAATGACATGCAAAGGGACATACTCTTTCTACGGCAGCGTGTGCAACATGCATGGATCTGTCGAGCATTGAAAAACCTTGATGAGACGAATGCTTGGCTGGACTTGGCTCCCGTCGGTGTGCAATGGCATGCTAAATCCAATGACGCCGACAATGACCTGCCGTCATTCCGGATTGAGCCGCGTAATGAAGCTGAGCAGCGGACACTCGAGTGGGTGCGAGCTTTCCGGGATGCCGCGTGGATCCGGCAAGAGTCAACATACCATGAAGCAGCCGTGCATCAACTGAATCAAGTGATACGTGCGTATAATCATGTGGCACCAGCATCGGCGCGAAAAATACTGTATACGAAGCCGGCGTTTCTTGCCTCGGCAATAGAGCGTGCGTATCCTCTGTTGGTCGAAGCTGTAAGTGCCAGGATTCAGGGACTTCGACAACGCGGCGTTTCCATGGCCGCACAGAAGATGCAACAACGAGACGAAGATAAGTCGCATTGGCTTTCATGGCTTTGGCGATAATGTATGTAATAATGCTTGCATTTGAACAGGCATGAGGTTTACATGACCACACACTCCTGGTCGTTGCCTGTGGCGTGTCGAGCGATATCACGGGTAAAGTCAAGCGAACCACCGCCTTTAGGACCTGCCAAGTTGACCACAACAATGCCTGCATTGTGTTTGTCAACATGTGCGTCCAAATGATACCTGTTGGAGTAAGCTGTCAGTAAGGCGTGGCTTTGACGACGGATTTCCAAACGCACCTTGACAATAAGCGTTCGACGGCTGGCTTGATATGAGCAACATGGTCTTTTGAATGCAGACCCTTGCCGACAATAAGTTTCAGTTCTGTGTAGTTTTGAGCTTGTGCTTTTTGAATGGCCTCCTCGACTTTGATAAGCGCCTCTTTCACGTACAAGCCGTGAAGGTCGAGAGTATCTGGGGGACTGTCAGCATTGTTTGCTGCAAAGATCCACTGCCTCGCCTCAGTGTTGAGGCGTTCCATGGCCGCCTTGTGCTGATGACCTTCCTGGCTTAGTTTCTTTGCACCAGCGCCATCGCCTCGAGCATACGCTTGCTGGGACTGCTCAAAGCAATGTGCCATCTTGTCGCCTTCAGACTGGGCTTTGCTTCGCAGTGCTTTGTAGTGTGGATTCTGCGCATTTTTGTTGTTATCGTCAAAGTCGTGAATATTTGCATTGGCTCCCAGGATCTGAGCGGAATTCGCTGCTGGGCCTCCAGGTGCGCTGTAGGCCGGGCCATAGCTAGGCTGAAACCCTTGCTGCGTCGGGTATGCTTGCTGAAATCCTTGTTGATTGAATGCTTGTGGGGGGTATCCTAGGCCCCCCGTTTGATAAGCACCCACGCCAGCATCAGCTCCGGCACCGCTACCACCATGTGATGGTCTGCCCTTTCGAAAGAGTTTGCGGAGGAGATACTACGCCATCGTCAGTAGACACCCAAGCAACCTACGCGGATACCTCTCTGCTGTGAGCCTATGTACCACGTACGCGAATCAAATATTTTTCTGTATACTGAAGTATGCCTGTACAGTCCATTGCCGTGATATCTTTTTTCGTCTAGTTCTTGTGGAACGCGTTACCGCAGGTAAGACCAACACGGTCTTGTTCTCTGCGCAAGAAAAACACGAAAATTTGTAAGAAAAAAACAGCTTTCTATCGGCAGTTGGAGGAAGGGGGCGAGTGTTGTGTGTCGACATTATTAATTTGTTTTTACACACCAACCCATTCATTTAGACGTGTCAGGAACGATGTGCATCCTTACAACGATGTATTTGCGTCCGGTCCGCGAGAATGAATTACGCCAATGAGGTTCACACATGCAAAATTAGAGCGGCAACGGGCCTACTTGTACATTTTGTGAAGCTTTCCGTGCGTGCAAACGATTGTATCGCTTCATGGCGCTGCGCCACAACGATTTGCCACCGTGACGAAGTCGAATCATAGCGCGTTGTAGCGATCCCTGCGTCATACTGGGTGAAATGGACGGAGTACTCAACGTATGACAGCGATGTGTGAGTGTTTGTGCGAGGAGAGCACGAGATTTCGGCGTCGCTGGCATCGCACGCCAACGTGCTTGTCGTCGTAGCCACATGGGGGACCTATTTGAGGCTTCCAGCACACGGTTCATGAACGTGTCACAGCCACGCAATGCATGCCCAAGATCAGTAGATGCAAGAACTTTACGCTTGAAATAGGGCGCATTCAATGTTAGGCCGGCTGCAACGTCTTTCCAAAACGCTGCATTCCGCGCATAATAATGGGCATGCCATTCTGAATCGACACGACGAACCTTCACGTACGCTCCGTCAAACGAGCCCAGCACATACGTATCGGCGCCACAATCAACCCATGCATAGGGGGACAGTTCTTCGACTGATTTGGCCGCACCCATACTCATCGCCTTTTGTAGTTCATGTACATCGTCAAAGTCGATAAAAGCGACGTGTTCAGGTGGTTCTAGGAATGATTTGGATGCCTGAAAAGTTTTGTTAGTATACGCATGGACTGTTGCTCTCGTAGTATCATACCGATGACGTGTGCCATCGACAACGGTAGCCTCGTCCGATGCAATATTCTGCTCTTCCAAACCTAAGAGAGTAGGTGTGCATACAAGGTCATTGTGTGCATTTCCAACAACATCCAAGATCAGACAGTCGGATTTACCCGCGCTTTTTCGCATACCACGACCGATCATCTGTGCGAATAGGTTACGAGACTTGGTCGGGCGCATAAGCAAGACACAATCAATCCCCGGCATATCTGCGCCCTCTGTAAGAATTGCTGCACAGCGTGTAAGATAGATCCAAACCATTTTATGACTGCTGCAGAAACGTACCGCAATTGATTAGTACAGGAAAATCAGCGCGCTGAAATGACGCAAGCAGAGATTCACGCTCGGTCAAACGCATGGAGGCATGAATTCCACGAGCATCAATACCACGGACTTGAAACTCTTTTACAAGCGCATGTACATGTGCAACATCCACGGCAAATACAAGCGTGGATTGACGCGTGGCACCTGCTAGATCCATCCATGAGCGAACGACCAATTCATTAACGTCAGGTCGATTGACCACATGTGCTAATGATGACACGACGTAGTCACTGGAAGTTGTCGATACTTTCGACAAATCAAAGTCAGCTCGAATCAATGTAAATCGCACGGGACATAACCACTGTTCGTCAATCATATCAAGAAAGTCTTTGTGGAAGACAATTTCTTCAAAGACGAGGCCCAACGCCACACCGTCATGTCGCGTAAAAGTAGCAGAGAATCCAATGATGGGCGTCGTTGCATCGGTGGTAGATCCATGCTTATTTGATGGTACAATCGCTTTGTGAAAGTGAGACAGAACCGATAGGTAGCTTGGCGACGTCGAATGATGGGCCTCGTCGACAATCACGCACTTGAATTTGTGGGGGTTGTATTTCGCGAGACGTTTCGGCTGCCGCAGCGTCTGAACAGTCGCAACAGTAATGTCTGCTTCACCAGAAGCTACGTGACGCGCGCCCTGATCCATGTCCACAGTCATGTGAGGGAACATGCGTTTGGCGCGCTCAGCTGCTTGCTGTGCAAGTGTGATGCCGTTTACAAGGATCAACGCATGTGATGTATTTGCTTCTCGTGAGAAAATGCGCGACACAAGTTCAAGAAACATCGTCGTTTTCCCGCTCCCGGTGGGTGCTGAGACCCCGATCCGCGTGAGGTGCTTTCGTTCGAGAGCGTCGATGCAGGCATCGACACATTCCTGTTGGTACGGACGAAGCTTGACTGAGCCGGAGGTGCACATTCGAACACCGTAGTATCGCACTTCATAGAAGCGCGTTACTAATGGCAACGCAATGGCGATGCGCCAACGCGCAACGCCACGCCAAGACGCCATCCATGAACGAGTGGGCAAGTGACAGATGTGTGGAGGAAAACACAAAGCAGTTCGGCTCAGGACAAAAGTCGTTGAAACGGCCAGGACAAGATCTCTCGGACTAGGCACGTAGTGTGGAGAGTTTGCGCCCGACATGTCTTTCCACACGTGCCAACGATCTCGATTACGACGATGATTTGTCAATTTCTCCACGGTCATAGGATAAGATTTTTTAAACGTGGTCCCTCCGCGCCTCTTGTCAAGGTTTGGAACAGTCCAAAAGCAATCAACATTCAACTTTCCTTACGATTCACAACCTCCTACGTCGCACTCTAGAGCGAATTGCTGTAGTATCATGAGTACCAGAGCTGCATCCCATGCTAGAACTTGGTATTCCTCTCAACGTACGTATGCATGTCGCTGATGAGCGAGGTGATGATCTCGATCAGGCACTCTTTCAGTGGCTGAAAACAGCAGCTGAAACAACTACGAACGACGCGAATATTCCGTCTGTGGCTCGCAATCCTATGGGACAAGGGTCTAAGGCTATCATCGCACCGTACGTGATAGTGCAAGGCTGATTTTATACAGGCACGCTGGCTACACATTCTCAGGATCATCAGCCGCCTGGGCGTACGGCTGCATCCGCCCAGACGACATGTATGTATGATGCCTGTATTCGCACAATAAAGGCTAGTTGGAAAACGATCCGTCGATTCTGACATTTTTTCAGTGATCGAGTGTTTGTTCTGGGTCCTTCTCACGTTACGTATCTGCAAGGATGTGCCCTATCGCCTTTCAAAAAATTCGCCACGCCTTTGGGTGATCTTGATGTGGACGAGGGTGTCGTTCAGCAACTCCGCAGTACGAAGATGTTTGCAATGATGTCGGAAGAAGTCGATGAGGCAGAACACAGTATCGAGATGCACCTGCCTTACATATACAAAGTGTGGGGCGAGCGCGATGTAAAAATTGTGCCCGTGCTTGTTGGGCATCTGCCAGAGCAGATGGATTTCGCATATGCTTTATGCTTTGCCCAGTACTTCGCTGACCCGCGTACGCTTTTTGTCATATCAAGTGACTTTTGCCATTGGGGTAGCCGCTTCCAATACACGTGGTATCAGCCTACGTCTACAAGCAAGGGCATCATGCTCTCGTCGGCGAACAAGAGCTGTATCGAACCGAAAATGCCAATTTACCAATCCATTCAGAACTTGGATGCCGAAGGCATGTCGGCCATTAGCTTTAACAAGCACGGCTCGCGACGTGCACGACAAGCATTCGCAATGCACTTGACGAAAACGGGGAACACAATCTGTGGTCGTAACCCGATTCTTCTTCTGCTCACGATTCTCGAGATTCTCGAAGATCGCGGTGCCATGTTCGAATGTCGCTTCACTCATTATAAGGTACGTTTTTTTCCGCATGAAATCATGCATCCACAAGCACATATATATTTATTGATCTTGTCTTGATGTGCGTGGTACTAACAAGCATCATGCAGCAAAGTAACGCCTGTTGTCATGTGCAAGACAGTTCAGTATCCTATGCTACCGCTTATATCCGCTCATCCACCCAGTGAGGCTTGGCCGCAGCACGTTGAGTGTGGATCCTGGACATACGGTCCCGAAGCACATCAATCGCTTCGTCGCCTGAATCCGTGTCAATGGCCACATCACAACAGAACTATGATTTTTCTCAAATTTTACGCACCTGATACGAGCTCTTCGTCATGGAATGTCTGCACATGTGATACATCCACACCATTTTGACGGTCCTTTTCAATTCCATCAAGCAGGCGAGAGGAAAAGGCTGCCTCAGTCGATAGCGCTGCATACCGACGATTGGTTTCGACTTCTTGATAGTATGGACGAATGTGCACATTGTGCCAGTTGATTTTGCTGCCTAGGCCACTTGTGGTTTCCTCTGACGAGGGCGCATCCTTGGCATGCTCGCGCTCCCACTCCTCACAGATGGACCAGTCAGCATTTTCCACGAAATATCGTGCCCGATGCTCCATGACACTTTGCATTTGTGTCTGTTGTGCCATGAGGTCAATGATACGCGCATCAGACACCTCCGTCTCACTCTTGGCGTTAGGGTCCAAAGCGGACGGAGCAACGGGCACTCGCGGATCAAAGTCAAGAATGTCAATGTCTAGCCAAGAAGCACTGCTCTTTGACACCCACGCACCCTGCTCGTCACTGCGAACTGCATATGCTAGTAAGCCTGTTGGAGAAAAACGTGTTAGTGGACCTGATCAAAATTCAAAACGTACTGGGATCCCATGCGCCGAGCGCTACAGTCGCTTGCCTGTCCTTTTCGCCACGCGCGTCATAGCGAAACTCGATCAAATGGATCGGAAGCATGACTGGATAGCAAGCGAACATATCGAACGAAAGTTTGTCAAGCTCCATTCGAAGCATAGCCTTTGTATCGTCAGACCGGCTTGTGTCAAGATTCGCCACTTGAATCTCAACACCAGGTAGAATCGTGAATCGCCGATTAATATGCAATGCAGGACCTTCCGAAAGTAGATCGACCATCGAAGTACGAAGGTCTGCCGCCTTGCAAATATCTGGTAGCGATAATGGAGATATGTTAAATGGGAGCACACTAATTCCTTCTGGTATCTCAACGTCAGGAAACAGATGGCGTTGGCGTGAAAAAGGTGTATATGTCATGGGCTCGTCATTCGGCGTGATAAGGGCCTGTGTTGGAGGAGGCGAGTTGTCTGTGCGTGGGGGAGGTGGTCGAAGTGGTAGAGTGTCCATAGGCTTCCATGCATTGCCTGGGAAAGTTGAATTGGTCGAAATAAATGATGCTCGTGCTGAACCATTATCACCACGGCATGGAAGATGGAACATGGCGTCGACTACCCACATAGGCACGTACACTGCTCGCGAAGACACATAACGCATAACCGATTCTTCCGAATCGGTAAGCCAACCAAGACCGAGTGCCTGTGAGACTGCAAAACCAGCGCCACCCCAGCGACCCTTGATGATAGGCAAGAGCTGCTCCAGTGCGGCAAGACGCGCACGATAAATAGCATCTGCGGAGGAAAGCTGGAAGTCTAATGCCGACACTTTATTTTGCCGAACACTCAACGAGTTGGAGAGTGAGCGACACAACATATTTGGCAAGACCTTACCGCGTGCGGTCGGCCGCATCACGACGCGCGCGAGAGTCGTCGCCGGCATAATACGAGCTAATAAATGGCCGTGCACATCTATCTCATGTGTGCAGACATGCGGCGAGACACACGAGAGCTACGGTAGTAATCACGTGATATACCCCAGGTACGCCGCGAATCAGGGGCCATTATCTGGCTTTCTGCTTCGGATCGGAGGTCTAAGGGTAACCGACACTGAGATCCACCATGCTAATTAGTCTTGTGATAGAAATAAGAATGCCTTAAAAGCTCGTCTAGCTCCAGCGATGGTTTCGTGGTTTTCATGTGCCTATTTTTTTGTGCGAAATTCATAGATATAAAAGTCATCAGGGATACAGTCATGAACGCTGATATGGTTTGGCTTGCTTAGGTAGCTGACGTATGAAGGTGAACACAACGAATCAAGCTGGGGCGAATGGTATCGGATAGTCAAAGCGCCGTTACACGAACGAACTCCCAAATACACGATCTCATCAGCACTATTACGTGTGGCTCGCCTACCACCCTTACATTGCATACGCGTCAAAACTATTGCATTGGGAACGAGCCGGAAACCGGCCGTCTTCACAACGAAGCTTGCACGTGCTGTCATGCAAGGTCTATGTCCGTAGAGCCACTGGAATTAGTCTTCAATTTTGTGCATTACTTGGCGTGCACCTCCTTCCCGAGATTGAGCGACAGGCTATAATTACACCAATCTATAGGCGAGCTTATCGAATCACCGGCCCTCGCTCTATTTGATTGCAAACGCACAGCTGAGACGTCCAATTATTTGTGAACAAGATCACGTGAATTTCAAACCAACCTTCCCTACTAGGACATGCTTTATTTTATCATCGGAAAATGTATCGACAATATATGAAATTTCAGGTCTTGCATAATATATGTATCTCCGCAAGAAGGTTTTTATGCAAATTAGGAAATGGACTCCAGCAGCATTGTTTATGAAATCGGGCTGTGAGATTTCGTTTATCGATATAAACAGCCTACCTGTCGGTCAATTTGTTCGGCGTAGCGAAGCTCGCCAGAAATCTGATTGCTAGCGATTGAGTTCGGACCTACCATGCACTTTACCCGAACGTGGCTTAGCTGCGCATTAGCACTTACAAGCCTCTTAGCTCAGCTTGTATCGATCGCCCAAGCACAAGGCTCTCCAGAGGCGCAGGCGACTGTAGAGGACCTGGGCAAGTCAGACCCGATTGCGGCTGCCCAGAAAATTCTCGAGTTTCCTGGGATTTTTGATCCTGATCAGTCATTGTGGGCTTCGGATGCAAACATAACCGGTACTGGTGATTTACAACAAGTTCCGTGGTCGCGCGGTGCATTTTTCACCTGGAATCCTTGGACAATTGGGACTTACAAGACGGGCTATCTATGGCTACCGGAAGGTTCAACATGTTTAAGCTGAACCGATCACTTGTGGTGTCGAAGAGCGGCGACGATATTGCCATCGATCCCTTCTATGTGAACAAGCACTACGATCCAGAAAAAATTGAACGTGCTATCATTTTGATACCCGGTCAATGGCGTGATTCTTGGAAGTACTTGAACCTTCTGGGTAACGCATACCGTGTAGCACAAAAGTATCCAGAGCTTAATGTTGGTTCGGGCAAGGTGCTAATGCTGTCGCCCACATTCATGGATGAGGTAGACCGTAAAAGGGGTGCGATGAAGAAAAATGAAATCACATTCCAAAAAGCCGGCTGGTCGGCCGGTGGCACAGTGCGTCATCCACAGGCATTCAAGCACTTGAGCTCATTTGATGTTCTGGACTTCTATGTTTCAATGCTTCTTGACAGGCAACAATTCCCGAACATGAAGACAGTTACGGTTGCCGGTCACTCGATGGGTGGTCAAACATCGATGCACTATGCCATGTTACGGGATCTGACCGATGAAGACGCTCGTTTGAAATACTGGGTTGGTAATCCAGGCTCGTACGTGTGGCTCAATGACACACGCCCCTTTAGCACTGCGAAATGTCCCGAATACGGCGAATGGCCTTACGGCATGTCGGTACACAAGAGTATTCCCAAATACGGACGCAAAGGGTCAGGCAAGAATGGAGTTCATCGTATCGAAAATTTCCTGAAACGTCGCATCCATTTCTCTGTATCACTTGATGATAATGGCCACGGCCCGGAAAACTGCAAGGCGAATGCTCAAGGGGCCTCTCGTGTGTGCCGTGCTGCCGAATGGGTTGCCCAGCGGGGTAATTCGACGGAGGGCTGGTCTAAATCGCACACTATTGACTTTATCCCTGGTGTGTCTCATCAAGACTATCCTGTCATTGCTTATTATGGTACCCTCAAGTTCCTTTTCACTGACCAAGAGTAAATGGATTTCAGACTGATGAGTATGAATGGAAAGCGTGTGGAGAGGGGACTCCCTGAATCGATCGCATTTTATCCAGTCTTCGGCAGTTGCTCACTATTTGGTTTCTACTCGAATGTTTTTGTAGTTGCGACAGGTCTTCAGAGCTTTTGCTGCCTTGCTACGCTCTGTGGCGTGTTTTGTAACATGTACATGTTGATAGACAATCGCAGACAGCTTTTCTTGCTTTTGACGCCATACAAGTATGCACGACTTGGCACAACTACGCATATATCAAATAAAGTCTTGTTATTCAAAGCATAGATATTATAGTTCATCCTCGTCATCTTCCTCGTTTTCGTCCACCAAAGACATAGATGCCTCGACAATCAGGTTCGCACTAGGCCCAAGTCCCTCAATGTCCTGAAGTTGCATTGAGAGATGCTCTAGTGGTAGCACACGGCGAGGATAAGTCTGTACAAGGTGGAACTTGTACGTGTGAACGTACGAAGTATCCATTTTAGGAAGCGAATGTTGCAAAGGAAGAACATCAATGGTATCAACATACGCATACAACTGCTCTAACGTATCAGAGGAGCGGAATCGGCGCTGGAGATTGCGCCCATCCGGCAGCTTGACAGAGATGCGAATTGCAGGTGCTACACCCACGTCAGGCTCTTTTGGCACAAGAGATGCACGTGCCCATGAGCGCCATTGTGCATGAAGCGCATGTTGATGAGCACGCTCTGCCTCGGCAGCCGCTTGTGACTGTTGCTGCTCCATCTGACGCTCGTGCTCAGCTCGGCTGCGTAGTACCCGGGCTTGATCACGTTGACTTGCTTCCTCATACGCTCGGTCTTGTTCCATCCTGAGATCTCGCTCCATATCCCTGTGCCGACGTTCGCGTCGTAGCTGAGTAAGGTAAGAGTATGTGCGAGGCAGCAAAACGTCCGTGATGTGTGTGGAAAGTGCAGAAGCTGAAAGGGCGGTGTGTGGTGATCCCTCGATCCGGGATAGCACTGCTGGGTGCGGCACGATCGTTCCACGCGAGCGAGAACGACGCGGTTGCAGTGCAATGAATGCAATAAACGGATACGTGCTTGCCTCGAGTAGTGTACCAACGCGGAACGCCTCTCGATCACGAATGTCGCCGCCCCACACGAGCAGGTCCGGCGACTGCAGCGTGCGCACAAGAGCAGGGTCTGTAAGCACGTGCTGGCGGAAGATTTGGTAGTCACTGTGCGCTTGGCTCGTTAGTATGACCACGAGGATTTGAAGATTGTGTTTTGCTCGGCGCAGTGCCTCTGAGTAGCTGCATCCAATGAACGGTGGAAGCGAGACACGCTGCATAGATGTGGCATCACGCGATATGGAGCCATTCGTGTCGCGTTCGAGCTCGTCAATCCATACACGTGCACAGATGTCCGGGTCTTGTGCATACCGAGTGAGGCCATTGGATTCGGTGCCTTGCCTTTGCCCACTGAGGCGGTGAAGTAAACGGAAACACCAAAGCATTGTTGCGCCTATCCAAGAGACTGGCCATGACACGAGACGTAAAACCCAAGCAAGCCACGATGTCGGCGCACCCTCTTGCATGCGCGCAGGGGTAGAGGCTGGTAGTGCGGCTGTGAGCGACGTAGCGGCGGGCTCTGTCGATGCGCGCGCTGCGAACATAGAATCCTGCAACGATGTTGTCGCTGATGCCGCCGGCATCTGCGAAGAGACACGCATTTCAGCTGTGTGCGCGTCACGTATGGCCTCCGCTGCAGCATTCACGTCCCCATGCTCAACATCTAGCATCATCTGCAGGGCCTCGTCGTCAGGCTGTTGTGCTGCGGATATGTCTCGCTGCATCAGCTCTGCACGAAGCTGTACAAGCAGTGTGTCGTTCGTCATGGGACACGGCTGTCGATCAAGTGCTCACGGCGCCTGACGTTGCCAAACTGGCCGGCTACTCAACTGTATAAGCGACGAGTGAATTGTGGGGTTGCAAATTCGTCTACGTGTACATACATGTGTATATTGAATCGCACCCAGGGCCAAAGGACCATTGGATTTGCCCATGAGCACGTTCGACATCCCATTCGGCCGATCGAGCCAGGGCCTGGTACGTGCGTTTCGGTGGAGGGTGGTAGGTGGCAAGGTGGCAAGGTGGCAAGATGGGAAGAAAGGAAGGAAAGATGGTAACAAACTGCGGGTAGACGCACATACCTACCGTTGAGAAAAGGACTGTGTCGCTGAGCATGTATGAGGAAACGGCAACATCCATGACTCTGAGAAACACGCGCGCGTGCACACTACGCTTCCTTTGAAGCATTACGAATGTAAGAAATGCCTGTATCAGATGAAAGATCCCAAAACGGATCGTAGGATGCCGGCTCGGATGACGACAATGTTTCAAGTTCGCGAGGCGAGGCCGCATGTTCGAAACGCTTGATCAGAGCCACGCGGTTCATATGTAGTCGCCGGCGAATCGAGATGTCTTCATCACAGTTTGCCCACATTGAACGCTCGATAATGTGACGGATGAGCGAATGGATCAGGGAGTACAATTGGTTGCACATGAGGGCAAAAGTAAACGAAACGATCCAGAGTCGGATTCGATGCGAAATACTCGCATCTCTGGGTCGGAAGGGATTCTTGCTGTTTGGCTTGAGTGCATCAAACATGAAGAGCATAGATGCATTGGTAAATACAGAGAGCTGCACAAGAATGGATAACACACTCATCCAACTGCCGATCGACTCGACACGGCGTGGAAAAGGTCGACGCATGTTGATCACAAGCTTGTACGCGTCAGAACGCAGCTCAAAAAAGTTGTTAACGAGGCCCATCACAGGAGCAAGAGGCCATAGCACCGACCAAAGAACAATCACACCCAACTGCGTTGCCATCTCGGCATAATCCGTAAACTCATCATACACATCCAAATCGAATTCATTCTGTACGCGCTCCAGAAATTCTTGGTCCGGATTGGTTTTGGCGAATTCAGCACGCCGAGCCTTCACACTAGCAGGTCTCCGGAAGCGCTTCATAAGCCTGTCGAAGTAACGTATCACCATGGGCAACAGCACCTCGGACGCCGTGTCTGTGATCTGCTCTGTCACACACATGGCAAACAGCTGTGCATGAAGACGATTTGGACTTACGCGGAAGTTCATCGTGCTGCCCTTGTGTCCGTACGTGCCATTTGATACGATGGAAAATAATCTCGTCAAATACCCTTTCTGGTACAGCTGATTGATTAAGAACTCGCCAAAAGGAATGTAGATGTAGGCTGTCAAAGCAAGAATGCCGTATGTGACAACAGATTGCATGCCAAAAATTTTAAACGTGAGACTCGCTCGAAATTTGTTCGCCGTCGCATGGTTCTCAAAGTCTGTCATAGCCTGCGCAGCCGCACGCCAGGCCGACTGGATGATTGGAATGCAAGTCGAAAACAGAACAGTAGGGACGAGCGGGACAAATGACTTTCCTGGGCCATCGTATACCTCAGTCACAACAATCTCAATCAAGAACA